>Ga0265780_10011204_pt1 | contig 10629 bp, 9 predicted proteins | sample P1T30metagenome_FD_192432 | JGI IMG/M metagenome (GOLD analysis project Ga0265780, IMG submission 192432) | Plant litter microbial communities from East Loma Ridge, Irvine, California - P1 T30 | ecosystem: Environmental > Terrestrial > Plant litter > Unclassified | place: USA: California... | reverse complement strand
GGGGGCCGATGGGGGGCGGGGCGGGTTTGGGTCGTGGAGGGGATTTCTTCTTGGGCTTGGGAGGGGTTTTTGGTTTGGATTTGGATTTGGATTTGGATTTGGACTTGGACTTGGGTGCAGGGGAGGTGGGCTTTGCGGCGTGCGCGAGGTAGGCGGCAAAGGTGTCTGTGGGATTGTGGTCTTGCTCGGGTGGTGGGTTGGCGACTTCGAGATGCTGGGGAGTCTTGAGGCTTGGAGCCAGGAACACTCGTGTGTCTTTGGTGTGCTCCTTGGTCGTCTTTGCGTCTTTGGACATGCTTGTGTACAGCTTGAGTGGGCTGAGGACTGCGTTTGCGTCGATTTCGCGGCCGAATGCGCGGGCTGATGGTCGAGATGGACTACCGATACTGGCTTTGTTGTCTAGAGTAGATTCTGCTCGATTGTCCGAAGTGCCGTCCAGACCGAAACTCGGAGTTGCCTGATTATAAGGGTTGAAGTTGATGTGGTTGCTCGATGGAGAAGTAGCCAGAGCGGGTGTGTTGTTGACGGTATCCCAGGGCGAAGAACGGATATCATTGTGAGGCGTAGCATCAGAGGAGGGTTCTGGCGTGAAATAACCGCTGTGAAATGGTGATGCCTCTGTAGCTGAACCGGTCGAGTCGCCTTCTGCGCCGTTACTGTCACTATGAGAGGCTGGTGCCTCGTCACAGGAATTGGCCGAACCATCAGACTCGAAGACATTGTGTAAATCCTCATCTGGACGCACATCGCAAGCACCATCAAGGTTGAGAGGAGCCTGTCTCTGTTAACATTGTACATATACAAACACATTGTCCAAAGAAGTGACTCGAACAAGGACTTACAGCACGAGCATGACCATCTGGACTGTTGCGACAAGCCGGGAACTCGTCAACACGGACCACTGTTTGATAGCCACCGTTCTTGAAGTATTTCTCCAGCCCCCCATTCGTAACTCTCAAACCTCCAACTTCGGCCAAATGAGCAGGCTGAGCATTAACCGCCGTGAACGACTTCGATAGACTGCGATCCAGACTTTCCATTATCGGTACGCGATTGTCCATCAGCATCTCCAGACAATCCGAACAGTAGGAGGGTGCGTTTTTAGGCGTGCACTTCTTGATGGCATGCGTCCACAACGGATCGTCGCACTTCTCGGCATTCCGTCGAAAAGCCTGGACGCGGCCGCGACATAGGGTGAAGTCGGCCGCTAGCGTGACGGTCGCCCAGTGGATGAGTGGCTCCAAGGTAAGGATTATCGGAGCAACGAGTTGCGTGCCGGTCTGGATCTGACAGCCTGGAAGCTCGCATGTGCGGTCGAGTTTCTTGCGGTGCACAAAGATGTATTTCGCTGTCATTGTTAGTACAGCACTGTAAGATAGCGGCTCCACTTACACTGTAACAGGCCGACGATGAAAGTGAATTGACTCGCAACCGAGAGCATCCTATCTGTCATGACATTGCTGTATGATAGTTGCGGCGTGTCGTGTAGCTTGTGGTGGATAACTGGACCGCACTTGTCTACCTGCGTGTCGGATGCCATCCCGTCAGACGCCAAATGCGCATCGTCGGCGAACTTCTGCAGCCACAATTGCGCTTGTAGTGTAGGTAGATGGTCGTGAGACACCTGCGCGATAGGCGTGACATGACCATACTCGTCTCTAATGAGGTGGTGCGGGAGTTGTCCTTCCATGAACGTGCGAAACGCATTCACGCTGGCTTCTCCAGGATCAGTGAAGGCTATGTAACTACTGCCAGTGTCGTTCTGCATCAAATACAAGCCGTCGGCGTTGTCTTGCTGGTCGACGTGATTACGGCCTCGAAGATCCAGTTCCAGCTCAGTATCAAGCTTGGTGTCAGGCTCGGTGGGTGTGTCAGCGACTTGGTGCGGAGCAGCGCTGTGCTTCGAGAACAGGGAAGCCGGCAGGCTGTGGAGTCCAAAGCACATGTTGTGTGAGTGGTAGAGTTTTGCGGAGGTCAGCAGAACATGTGACGAGTTGTCGGTGTCGCACAAGTAGTTCGTAGTACAGCACCGGACCGCAGTGCCAAAGATGCACGCCGAAGTGTGTGATAGCTGCACAAATTGCTATTGTATCACTGCTACCTGTGAAGGGACTCGTTGACCAAGGGCTGGCGAAGCTGTAGTTGAGCGCTGTTGTTACCGCAGAGTGGTGCGTTGAAGGTGAATAGGCTCAATAGAATCGAGCGTGCAGGCCGCGCCAAGACTTGAGCCTACGAGAAGGCACATTGACATTGGAGAAGAGATTTCGTGCCTCGGAACACTGTATTGCGGTAATGAGACTACATTGATATGAGGCTCCTACAAACACTGGTCCTGGTACAATGCACGACACACGACGGAGTCTTAATTAAGTCTCAAAAGCTGAGCCATGTGGACGATGAAGGATACGAGTAAAGAAGAAGATAATGTGGAATGAAATGAGATAAAATAGCTTCAGTGAAGGGATATGGTCTGAATGACTTCGGCAAAGTGGGGATCCAACCAAATCGACTCAATCCGCAGACGGAGAGTAAATCTGGCCGATTAAACCATATAAGCAAGAGCGGTAAAAAAATCAGTTAGCTCCGAGTGTAGTAGTGATAGTGAAGAGCTGGAGACCCTTACCGGATCCACGTCTTAGCGCGAGAGCTCAATAATCACTAAAATCGTCTGCTCTGGTAGGCTGTTTTGCTCCGGTGCTTTATACAAGAGGAAACAAAACTTTCAGCCATGATCATATTTCTTCGCTAGAAGTTGGTACCATATGGATATGTGTATAACCTATCGCTAGTGCACTATGTCCATCCCGAAAAGAAAGAAAAGAAAGAAAAGAGAAAAGAGAGATAGCTCCAACCTTAGGCTTCTGTGCCGTAACAATCTCAATGGAGATTAATCCTCTGTCCAGGTTCGAAAGTTTCCGAAAGTTCAATACCCAATTTCCTCATGTCCTTCTCGAACTTTTCCTGTATCATCTGAAACAGATAATCGGCAGGCGTGAAATACGTGATTTTCTCGACCTGATCCACAACCACACGGCCCTCACCGACCCCTCCAAGTCTTCTCGCTTCCGTTCGGCCCGCGAACATCATCCCGACCAGCTTACCTGTTCTGTCCATGAGCCAGGCGCCACTGTCCCCAGGTAAGGAGAAGTAGGGATTGGATGAGGTTGACAGGACACTGTATTTAGTCATTTGGATTCCCCCACCGCAATTCTCGACTGAGGGCACTCCGTTGGTTCTGCCAACTGTATGATTTGTCGTCCTCCCTCGCTTACAGACATCGATCGCAGACGCCCCCGACCAAGACACGACAGCTCTAAACTGATCCACTGGCTGCCCTGGCCGAAGACTATTGTTTATGGTGTTGTGGAACTCCTGGCCCTTGCCTTGGAAAAGTTTAACGAGCGCCCAGTCCTGCCGAACTGTGTCATCACCTATCTTCCAGGTTTTACGCCCACTCGATGCCCAGGTGATCCCGACGATGACATGTCGGCTGTTTGAGTGCTCCTCAAGTTTCTCCCAATGCCTTTTTATGACATCGGCATCTGCATGATGAAGTTCCACTTCACTGTCCTTTTGATGGCCGGGCCGGGCGTTTTTACCAGGTTCGAAATTCTCGCAGTAGTCTCTCGCCCACTCCTCTTCACTCTTTAATCGTGATATACGATCTCGCCGGTCCTTCCTAGAGGGATGTTCAACTTTCTTCCATTCGGGGATTCGATCGAGTCTGCCGCAAATTCTAGAGAGAATTAGTGATATACTGAGGTGTGAAGTTCAGGGGTGCTTTCTGACCTTCTCAAGGATGTAGTCGGCGGCTCCTGGCCCATGGATTTCATAGATAGCCATGCAATTGGCTGCTTGTAATCCCGGAAAGGCTCATCTTCAACAACATGGTGATTCGTTACTGCATAGACAGCCCCTTTGTCTGGATCGCCAGTGATCGTGATGAAACCTCCAATCGTGCCGGTCCAACCCTTGCCTTTGGGAGCACAAGAAGCGCCACAGACGAGTGGCGACTGTGGCTCACGAAGTTCCAAGGAGTTTTGGTCGTAGAGACTGGTCACGCGCCCCTGAACGAACTCCACGCGTAATTTTTCATCGCCCATGATACCTTCCAGCGTTGTTTTGAGACGCGCCATCTCATCTTCATCAGGCATCGGGAAAAAGGCTACGACAACTGTAGTTCGGATAGTCAACTTGCTATCTTTCGATGGCCAGATTCTCCCCAAACAGTCGATAGTTTGCCATTTGGTATCCGTCTGTTGAAGCGCTTTGATGAAGCCACTGAGACATTCGATGAATATTTGACTTTCGACTGACTTTTCAGAAACTGGAAAGTTTCGTTGCTCCGGAGTCAGGATACTGGCGTATTCTGCATACTGGGTGACGTCCGTTTCAGGGATGGACGGATGAATTTTGGACAGAGCTTGGGTAGCTGTTTCGAAAGGTTTGGAGGCATCTGATGAGGATGATCTGATGTAACTCAATGCCCTCACTTCCACCAAAATATCCGTCATGAGTTGCTCGACGCTCGAGACCATCTGGCCACGCAGTGCTATATGATAAGTAGCGCGAAAAGTCGCCCAAGCCTTTGCGCCGGCTTCATCTTTACATTTATTCTTGATGTCTTCAAAGACTCTTTCGAGCTTCGTAGCCTTCTCGAGAATCGCCAATAAAAGCCGAGAATCTTCGTGGCCGCTGGGTTTCCCATCCCGGGAAATACTCTCCAGTACGAGGGGGAGGTATCCTTTGACAACATTGAACGCTTTAGGCAAGTCTCGGATCGTCTCGATTGTGTGGTAACCCGCGCTAATGCTTTTGATTGTGTCCTGGATCGATCCAACAAGTTCATCCGGGTCCAGAGATGTCGGGCGACTCGGGATGGAAACTCGTGCCATGATGTGATCGTTGAGTCAAAGAAGAGAAGACTGAGCGAAGTAAGCATTGCGGGGTTCAGTTCAGCTGCGACTGATAAGGCTATATACCCGTCGAGCCTCTCTATTTTTGGCATTGCGAGGGCAACCGCGGGACTTTCAGCCTGGCCAGCCCGATGCGTAGCTACTAAACCACCCTGAGGCTTTTGAAGCAACCTTGTGGAAAGCACCTCGAATACTTTGCTACGCATCAACGACAATCTTACAAGCTGCATGAATTTGAGTACAGCTATATAATAAAATACATACCAGCAAGGTGCGCGCGCGCCACTGAAGCCGTCTTGTTCATCTCGCATTAGGCAGGATCAGTGTTTCGCGTCCGTACCAATCGCCACGGTGACCTTGCATGAGTTGACCGGTGACCTTACGCCCAAGGCTGATGACAACTTCGGAGCGATAGACCTAATGGCATTCATCATAATTTAGTATTATGCATAGCTTCAAGCATCCACGATGCCACCACCATACAAGTTGTGCATACGATTTGTGAGCTCACCGAAGACGAAGCGCCCATCGTCTGGCCTCAATGTGAGTGCAGATAATCTCCAAAGTGAGTTTCATTCAACACACAGTAGGGGCGTTCTCATGTCATAAGGATATGCATTAAATATCATGGGGATACTCGCTCCAATCGCAGAAAAATACCATAGTTACAATATACATCACGAGTCCTCAGTCGGAGCGACTTCAACTCTCTCCTTGCCCTTGGCACTCGAACCCTCCACAGGCTCCTCCGCAGGACCCGGCTGTTTCTGCTTCTCTTCTTGCTCACGAGCCTCATCCTCCCTCTTCTTCTGCTCCTCCTCGGCCTGCCTCTGCCTCTCCTCTTCCGCGACCCTCTCAGCTCGGATTCTTTCTTCTTGGGCATGGACCATCCTCTCACCGATACCGGGCCACAGGCTTGCGACGAATATCGCGAATGAGCGCTCAACCGTGCGCACGCTGTCTCTAAGCCAGCCCACTCTTTGATCCTGCTGCTGTTGCAACAGTCTCCGTGCCGCTTCTTCAGGCGTCATATTCCTACCGGGTTGTGCGGGTCGAACGGGTTGCGCTGCGCGCTCGGCAAGGGCCCCAACAGGCAACACGGCTTCGAAGTGCTGGCGAATGACTCGGAACTGCTCTTCGAACATGCCGAGTTGTGCGATGTACACGCCACCAGCGATGAGCCCGAGAAGGAGAGACTTGTACCAGCCAGTACCGGAGAAGAAGTAGACAAAACAAGCGAGCTTGAAGACGAGCCATAGGTGGCCAAAGATGTTGCCGATACGGTCATTGTCGCCAGCAGGGTTAGCAGGCTGGTTAGCATTAACGTTAGCGTTAGCGTCCTGGTTTGCTGCTTGATTCTGTGGTTGCCCTTGACCTTGGTCTTGAGCATGAGCCTGCTCTTGTGCCTGTACTGTAGGTTGTGTTGGCGTTGGCTGTGGGTTGGCTGGCTGCGCTTGAGAGGCGCTTGCGCTTTGTGCGTTCTGAGCATGCACTTGAGAGCTGAGCGCCATGTGCTGTCCCAGTCCAGCTATAAGCTGTCTGTTCTGAGCAAACTGGTTCGTAAAGGTTTGGAAGGGTAGCGTCTGGCCCATAGGGGCCGTCATGTAGGTACCCCGGTGATCGAAAAGCAGGCCAACCGGACCCTGGGGACTTGACAGGAGAAACAGCTCCTGTGGTGCTTCTGAAGGTAGGGTGGGTGGAGCAGCACTACCCATAGCTTGAGACGGAGCTGAGGGTGCTGGCCCTGCGGCAAACATGCTCCCCTGTGCGCCAGCAGAAGCGACTCCTTGCTGGCCCATGATCCTGCTGAGGTCCTCTAGATGCCCTCTCAGCTCAGTCGCAGACTGCCTCAGTGCCACTACGTCTGGGTTGTTTGTAATGGATGCATCAGCAGCAATCACGCCCAACCCACGCTCGACCAAACTGAGGTTCTGCCGCATGCTCTGTACGTGCTGGCGGATACGCTCGAGCCGCCATGCCGGAGGAGTTGCCGAGGCAAAGGGCGTTGGCTGTGCGGTTTGCTGTCCAGAAGCTTGCAGCAGCAACCTGACATTCTCCATCTCCTGCCGTGCGCTCTGCAAGATGACTCTCATGCGGGGAAGAAGGCGGTCTATGGCTTCAGTTGGCGCAGGCGAACCAGTCGGACGCGGCGGAAGGGCGAAGGTGGGTGGCATGAATGTTCTTGCGAGCATGGGCTGTGGTGGTTGGTTGGGAACGGTCGTGCTGCTGTATGTGACGCTCCATCGTTCCCCCGTGGGTCCGATGCCTTCTTGCCGTACTGCCCTGCCATCGGTGGGGGCCGCGAAGCCTGGCAGCGGTGGCAAACCCATTGGCGGGGGTTGCGCTCCATTCTCTGGCGCAGGGTTGCCCTCAATCTGCTGCTGGTCCTGTGTAGGAGGCGGCTGTCCGTCGTTCATCTGGGCGTTCTGGGCCATGGCCAAAGTTTGCGCGAGCTGTTGCTGGACGGCAGGCGGAAGGGGAATCGGGAAGGCGTTTGGAGCTCCTGCCACGTGGTGGTGGTGAAGGTGCGGGTGGTGATGGTGGTGGTGCGGCTGGGGCGCGGCTTGAGGTTGTGAAGCTGGTCGGGTCTGTGGTATTGCGCGGAACGGGTTTGTCTGTAGGGGACTGGCAGCTGCGGGTGCCTGCGCGGGTCGGAACGGATTGGGTGGCACTGTCGAGGGTCGTGGGCCCGGTGAGGACGAAGCGCTGCTAGAAGAAGGCGGAAGCTCCCGGACTACCATGTGGAGGCTCTGGTCTTTACTTTCACGTATCTATTTGCCATGGTTAGCTGCGTTATGCTGGCGGTCACGGAGCCTCGTACGTTCTCAGCCCCAAACACGTTTCCCAGTGTGTCGGCGTCGTTTGCTACCACCCGGCCTCTATAGATCAAGCGCATGCGCTCTGGAGCCGGCCTAGAAGGCACCGCATCCTGTATCCGACTGCGCAGCTCTTTGATAGTGGTGGTAGCAGGGACATCTGTGAAGCTGACGCCGCCCTCTACTTCGGTCGACGGAGAAAGAATCTTCAGGTTAATGGTCGCAGTCTCGTCCGCCATGTTAAGTCTTCTCTACGGCAGTCCAAGGAAACGCAAAGTGTTTTGGCGGTGGTGGTCGAGCTGCGCCGTATTTGCATACGTTGCATTTAAGTCTCCGTCTCCGACTCAGCAATGGGGCAAGGGCTCATCGATTCACTCGCGTCGTCACTTGTAGACTATGACTGCAGTCGCGAACGAAGTAACATGAAGGCGAATCGTAGCTTCACCACACAATTGTTGTAGTCGGTTGGAAGTAGTTCGAGATGTCTTCGCGCTTGTGGCAGCCGGAAGCTTGATGGTGCAGCACCTCCGAGGCGCGCTACAGGACGCAGTTAACCTAACTATGCGAAAAACCTACCTAACTATGCTAAGTAGGGACGCTGAGGCAATATATTTATAATATATTCTTAATATATTAAAATTTCTAAAATACTTAATATTAAAGTTAGAGTTAGCTTAGAGTTAGAGTTAGTTAGAGATTAGAGTTAATAAAGATTAGAGTTAGTTAGAATAAGTATTAGTATATATATAAAGTATTTTAAAAGTTCTAATATATTCTAAGTATATTATAGATATACTAGCTTTACTAGGCCTAGTGTCCCTACTTAGTATAGTCGGGTGGGTTTTTCGCATAGTCGGGTTAACTGTGCCCTCGGCGCGCTAAGGCCATCCTCTCTTCTACGTCATTGGTTCACGAACAACATTTCAACTCTTTTCCCACGCGACGCCTCTCCGTCATTATTCGCCGAGAGAAGATTCAAGATACAGTCTGACCCGTACATGTGGAAGAACTCAGCCTGACAACTCTCGAGCAATGCAATAGCCATGCCCTCTGCACCCTCCCGCCAGCTCATACGAGCGAATATCCGACCGCAATGTCCACATCCAATTCTGTGTCGTGGGCGCATGACACCACCTTCCCGCACATTCTCCTCCTCGCGCACCGCCTTCGACCAGCAAAGTTTCCACAGAACAGAGTCTTTCCGGTCGCGACTGAACTCTGCCCTCAAGAAAACCAAAGTTGAATGGAAGCCGATACCAATCGCCCTCGGCGTTGGCTTTCTCGGCGCATTCCAGCTATATCGCATACAGCGGAGAGAAAAGCACACTGCAGGCGCGAACAAGGACCTTCCAGATGAAGTCCAAGTAGATCCCCAAGGTCGCCCGAAAAAGCGTGAAAGGATACGGCCGAGTGGACCATGGTCGGTGTGCGCCTCTCTCTATACATCGGCTACATGCTAATAGGTGTCACAGGTCAGTACAGGTCATGTCCACTCTGCCACTGAAGGCCCTCTCAAGATTATGGGGCCGCTTCAACGAGATTGATATTCCATACTACCTGCGAGTTCCTGGCTTCAAACTCTACTCGTGGATCTTTGGCGTCAAGTGAGTATCTGAAGGGCCTAGTGTCTTGATCATGCTAACAATTACAGTCTCTCTGAAGTGTCTGAACCCGACCTACACGTCTACCCCAATCTCGCCGCTTTCTTCTACCGCACTCTCAAACCAGGAGTACGCCCACTTGACCCCAACCCGAACGCCGTTCTCTCACCCGCCGATGGCAAGGTCATCCAGTTTGGAACAATCGAGCATGGCGAGGTTGAGCAGGTCAAGGGCGTCACCTACAGCCTGGACGCTCTCTTGGGCTCCGTTCGCCCCACAAAGCCCTCGGCAAACATCGTAGACTCTCAAGTCAAAACTTCAGATACACACGAGAAGAATGCCGAAGAGGACGTCGTACGCGCAGATGAAGAATTTGCTCGAGTGAACGGCATATCATATACCCTTCCCAATCTCTTCTCCGGACCTTGGCCAAAGGAGGGGAAACCCAGCGACATGCCGACCGACCAGTCAACAGCACCCAGAGCATCTTCCGAGGCCGAAGTGCGCGCTGACCTGGCCTTGAGTGAAGCCGAGCGGCCCTGGTGGGCACCTGCCTCGAATAAGACACCTACAGCCTTGTACTACTGCGTCGTCTACCTCGCCCCCGGCGACTACCACCGCTTTCACTCGCCGGTATCATGGGTCGTCGAAAGCCGTCGCCACTTCGCAGGAGAGCTTTATAGCGTATCGCCCTTCCTCCAGCGCCGCATGCCGGGTCTCTTCACACTGAACGAGCGTGTTGTCCTCCTTGGTCGTTGGCGATGGGGTTTCTTCTCGTACACTCCTGTTGGCGCTACGAATGTCGGCTCCATCAAGATCAACTTCGATCGCGAGCTACGAACCAATTCCTTGACTACCGACACCGCCGCAGACCGCGCAGCTGAAGAAGCCGCGACCCGTGGCGAACCCTACTCTGGCTTTGCGGAAGCTTCATACACCAGCGCCAGCAGAGTACTTGGTGGATACTCACTCAAGCGCGGTGAGGAGATGGGCGGCTTCCAATTAGGCAGCACCATCGTCCTCGTCTTCGAAGCACCCAAGGGCATCCGACCAAGTCTCGACGAGGGCTACGCTGGCTATCGCAAGGGCGGGTTCAAGTGGAACATTGAACAGGGCTCGACAGTGAAGGTTGGTGAGGCTCTGGGCGTCGTCGAAGAGCCGCAGTAGTTGCATAGTTTCAGCGTTTGAAGAAGATACCATCTACTCATGTACATGTATGCATACAATATCTACCTTTGTATATTGGTCGAAGCGAATTCATCCAAGCGAAGGGCTTTGTTGCACAGCGCCCGCAGT
>Ga0265780_10011203_pt1 | contig 10629 bp, 11 predicted proteins | sample P1T30metagenome_FD_192432 | JGI IMG/M metagenome (GOLD analysis project Ga0265780, IMG submission 192432) | Plant litter microbial communities from East Loma Ridge, Irvine, California - P1 T30 | ecosystem: Environmental > Terrestrial > Plant litter > Unclassified | place: USA: California... | reverse complement strand
GTCCAGATGGGCGTGGACGTCATTGATGTGGAAGAATGCTAAGTGGCGTGAGCAGAAACATGGCCTGTTTTGTAAAGGACGGACTTACAGATGTTGTAGTTTCCGTCAGCATCAATACCGCGCTTTGCCATGCGTTTGCTGTAAAGCGCATCCTCTGCTTGCGCAACCGCGACCAATGCCGAAAGCGCGGCAAAGGAAACGCTTGATCGGGTGGCGAACTTCATCTTCCCCGACGATACCGAGAGATGAGCGTTGGTTGTAAGAGGCACGAGCACGACGTCCGGCTTCCATAGCGGCGGTCGGTTCCTATATGTATATTGTCGACCAACGGACGTCTCCGCTACGGCGGTGCGAGGGCTCTTGGCAAGTCTTGGTGTGGCCGTGCCCGATTCTCGGCAACTGCCTCTTGCATTCTAGCCGTCTTATGTACCTGATAACAATTCTCCAATCACAGTAACACGTGCGGCGTCTGTATGCAAGCTGCAGGTCCGTCGTAGGCGAACCTGGCTGTCGGCATCGCTGCGACAATCGAGTTGGTGGGCTGTGCCGCCAACACGCGGGGTTGGTCTTCGCCATGTCCAATAAGCAGCCAAGACAGAGACGGCGTGGTTGCGACTCTGGAACGACAACATCGAATGGCTGGCTGTGGGGAATACTGGGGGTCGTCAGTGATGCCGGTGGGGACTCCGAACGACCGTCTGCGAACCCCGGCATCCCTGGCATCCGGTACACGGGGACTAGTGCCTCGATAGACTTCGACACGATATGAATGAACAAGCATGGCATGGCACTATGCAGAAACAAGAAAACTTTTCGTGTACTAGAGGATAAAGAGGAAATAAGCACCGCAGAAGATGCCCGCAAAAGAAACACATGAGGCAAAACCAACTCGCACCAACACCGCATCCGGCCCATTTCCGTCTCCATGTCCATGTCCTCTCCATGTCCTCTCCATCTCCACACTCTCCTCCCACTGTGTGGATATCTGTATGTCCGTCGTAGAAAAAGTCGTTCACGAATGCGGGGTCCCACCACTCGCCCCGCCCTGTCGAAAAGGACGCCCCGGCTTTATTGTAATCTTGCGATCGACCTTGGAAACACGCTAGTCAATGAACTCAAAATGTAGGGGAAGGCATTTCTCACCAAACTAGGATCGAAAATCAGTACGGAGCCCAATCGCAATCCGCTCAGCATTTCCGTCTTTTGCGCTCCCTGAGTCGACAATCCCATGCACCGCCCACCTCTATATTGGCTGGTTAGCGCATGCGAGAACTGGATACCGGATTTCAACTTACCCACAGACCCCCTTCTATTCCAACTCAATCCTCCATGTCTGCCTCTGCAAGACGTCTGAAGTTCTTCTCCGCGAACCTCTCCCAAAACCTGGCAGTTGGCCAACGAGCCGGCTTCTTGTATGCCTTGACCGCCTTGTCAGGAATGACAGTGGGCTCAAAAGGCTCATGGAAGGATCCAAAGACCACTACCGGGATGGCCATCTGCCGACGGTTACCAAACAACTTGCCAGCCTTACCAATCGCGCTCAAGTCTTGGAGGATACCAATGTCGTGCGACTCGATCATCTTGGAAGCTTGAAGCGCAATCTTAAAGTCCTCGTTGCCGTACTCTAGTTGTCCTAGACCCGGTTCCTCACCCAAAGACAAAATGTCTTGGCGGCGGCGTGCCTCGTATGCTTTGACACTGACGTATCGGTGCAGGAAGCGACGCTTCAGGGTAAACTTACCCAGGTCGTTGAACTCGAAGAGTTGTCTTGTGCCGTGACCTTGCGAAGATGGGTACGAGTGAAGGAGTCCTTGAAGGGGCTCCCAGTCGAACTCCAACTCCGAGTTGTTAGCGTCGACGACGGACTGGCTAACGGGGTCGTCTTGAGAGTAGAAGCGCGTCTTGGTGGGACCATCAAGAAACTGGCTGCGCTTCTTAGTTGTCTTGGAACCAGGCTGGCGCAGCGCTGACTTCAATGTACCCTCGACAACAGGTGCTGGACAAGTAACAATAGCCTTGGCCGTATTCGACTGTCCGCCCTTCAATGTCGGGGCGGCAAAGGTCTTGGTCTTGGACGGCTGCGGCTTTGTGATGGCCTTTGAGCGAGGAGTGGCGACCTTGGCCGGGACCTTGCGCGAAGACGTCTTTGGAACGCTAGGCTTGGAAGCCTTGAGCTCGTTGGTCTTGCGACCAATGCTTGACGTAGACGCCGCGCCTGTCTTGCGGGCCTGTCGCTTTGTAGCGCTGCCGACTGCCGTGGCAGTCTTGCCGCGTCCCGCAACCTTGACGGTTGGGACGGGCGCTGGCTTCCGAGTGGTTACTGCTGGTGAGGCAGCCTTGGGCGCATCGGAAGTGGCAGCGGCAGGAACTAAGAGTTGTTAGTCAAGCTATTTCATCGTAGTCAGACAACTTACCATCCTCCTTCTCATCTTGTGCCACCTCAGGTTCCTCCTCGGGTACCTTCACCGTCTCCACCTCTACCACCTTCCTTGGGCGTACTCGCTGTATGCCGATATCGTCACCAATGTAGGTGGGACAACGAGCAAGCCCGTCAAACCATGGTGCCTTGATAAGCCCGACCATGTTCAAACCAAGTCGCCTCATGCTGACCATCGTCCGCCCACAGAGCTTGACAGAATCAGTCTGGAGGGTAGGGCTCACGGCCTCATCGAAGCTGTCATCGTTGAACATGAGCGAGGTATCATCAGCTTCATGTACCATGGTGCCCTCCTCTTCCTCAACGGCAGGCTCCTTCCATCCGATGATGTCGTTCTCCGTCCCGGTGTCGACCTCGCTGACCTCCTCGCTGACCTCCACCATGGGTGTGGCAATGGGGCGCCGGATAACGACACTAGCCATCCTTATCCAGGATGTTGACTGGCTTCGTACCTTTGCCTCCATCATGGCCTTTGTCGTCGGTCCCGGAATCCTGGTCTGCTTCATGGTGCCATCACGGCTCTGTGGGTAATCAGCTCTGGCTCTTGCAACGATGACAGTTTTCCGAGACGCCGCCTTACCAACGGCGCCCGGGCGTGTTCGCAAAGTGTTAGACGCCAGCGTCTGCTTTCGCTTCGCTGCCACCATCGAAGTAGTAGCGCTCGGCCTTGTCCTTGAAGAAGTGGTCGCAAGCGACCGAGTTGGCTTCCTTGCCACTGCTAGGGTAGCAGGGCTCAGCCTTGTCCTTGAAGAAGTTGGTCGGTGGAGCCGCTCGTACAGCGACCTGACCTTGTTGTCTTTGACACTAGACTTAACTGCAGTACCGCGCATGTCAGGGACGCGGAGTGCAGGAGAGATGACGTTCGAGAAAGTAGCAATTTGCATTGTGACTGATCTTCCAGTGGTATCAGTACATGTTCCGTTTACTCTGAGATAGTATGAGGTGAGTTACCTTGAATGTGTGTGGTGGTGGGCAGAAGAGGGTGGGATGGGAGTAATATATGTGTTGTGTGTCGGACACAAATGGCGCTAGGGTGCTATAGCAACTGGAGAGATTTTGCGTGCAAACGGAGCTGTACACACGGAATGTTTTGGCATATACGTTATCGGTGTGGGCTGCTGCCTATGGTACCTCCTATCATGCTTTATCTGCTGATAGCGATTGACGGGTGTTTGTTGTAGCAACGTCAGGTGCGCGATGCATCGTCACGTGAAGTGTACTCGTGCATCACTGACTTGGGATGGAAGAAGCTTGGGCATACAGGAACTGTTTTTGGAGTAATACTCATTGGCTGCGTATAGTCAGCTAACTATGTGTTTCAAGCTTGGTGAAACTGTCGAAAAGCTATCTCCAGTCAATGTCCATGTTTCGTTACCTATACCCCCTTCAACGCGGCATGTTGCCACAGAAAAAGAGGCCATCTTCTGAACTTATACTGAAAAACGCCTAGCTATGTAAAAACTCGTGGTTACCGTGTCACAAATATTCATTTCGGCCTTTACAACACATAAAGCCAACTCAAGAAGTATTATGATGAAGATAATAAACACCCTGAGCAGAAGCTTGCTACAGAAAACGCCTTTTCTGGAATTCATGAATATCCATTCCAAAGATATAAGCAATCGGGAAATTTGTATTACCAATCAATCTGACATATAATAAACACCTACTGGGCACCATGAATCATTACTCCGCGCAGAATTCACCTGAGATCAACTAAACTGCCTCTCATTCTTCACGCATCCTTTTCCACATTTGCACTCGGCTGCTTCCCACCTACTCTCCCCTGATTTTCCAACTCAGCAAGCAAGCGACCTGTCCCAGTACTGCGATACTTGCTGAAATGACGAGCAGATAGCCTGGCTTCAAACAGCTCATCAACCTCTTCCAACGATCTTGCCTTGAGTTCAGGGAAGAAGAAATAGGACCATACTACGGAGAAGCAAGCAACGGAACCAAATATCCAGCCGATATTAACGCCCATGCTAGGAAGCAGGTATGGGGTGACAAAGGTCACAAGAAACGCGGCTGCAACGTCACATGCAGTTCCGAACGCCTACGAGAGCATTAGCATCGACTTTCTCTTCTTGCTCTTCACAAGATACAGAAACGAGTAAATACCATGGTTTTCTTTCGCATCTTCACGCCACCAATCTCGGCGCCAGTGAGAAAGGCGCTGTTACTCGCTGAGATTCTCGTGAATGCTGGGAGCATGATAAAACAGGCCAGGATCATGTTACTCGAAGCTTGATTCAAGGATCGCGTATCTTGCATGCCCAGTCCGGCGGCAAGGTACAAGAAAAACGTGCACAGTACACTTCCGCCAATCATCAGAGGCCGACGGCCGGTAATATCAAAGAGAACAAGACCAAGACCACACCCGACTATACCTACTACTTGGCCAAGAATCGTGTAGGTGAAGGATTTGGCGCCGAGACCACGTTGTACGTAAAACGTGGCAGCGTAAGACTGGACGAATTGGTTGCCGTTGGTTTGTTGGAGTATAAAGAGAGTGGAGCAGATCTGGCATGATAGATTTAGCAATGCCCATGGATCATGGGGCACTGAGCAAACATCATGACATGCATGTGGAATCATAGTGTAGTGGAGTGGTATTTCACTTACCCAAGTTCGTCGAAGATAGTTTCCTCGGAACAGGTCCAGCCAGCTGCCCTGCTCCTGTGCATGAGCCTGCTCAACAGCATCGTTGAGGGCATCTATCTCGGCCTGGGTGGCGCCGCTGACAACATCATGCTTTGGACGTAAGCGATCAAGATTTTCTTTTGCCTTCTGCATACGGCCCTTCAAGATGAGCCAGCGCGGAGATTCCGGTGTAAAAGGGATCAAGATCAGCATTAGTACAGCTGGGATCAACTGCACCGCTGTCGGTACGATCCAGCCCTTGGAACCTGTCTCGGTGGCGTAGGCTCGCGACATACCAGCTCCCCAGAGATTACCCATGCCGGTGACAAACATGATGGATCCTGCAAAAAGCCCTCTGGTGGCTGCTGGTGATACTTCTGCGGCGTATGCTGGTACAGCGTTCTCAACCAATCCCACCGCGCTATACGCGATAATGCGACCGACGGTAAATTGCACCCAAGCATGGGATGTCAACTCAACTAACAGTATTCTGTCAGGAACATGTTCAACTTGCACGCCTTGAAGACGGGTAATAAATAAGCCCATGGACTTACTGATGACGGCAATTATTTGCACGGCAGCCGCCAGGTACATTGTCTTTTTGTAGCCTAAACCTTCAATCGCGCGTTCAGCTCCTAGACAACCAAGAATTTTGCCGATCCATGGTAGCGAATTCATCAAAGCCTTGCGTGTGGCTGGGAGCAGGTGCTTTCCGTTGCGCTGAACGCCAAATCGGTCAACGAATGATGGTAGCGCTTGCAGCGAGCCGAATGATCCCGTGTCGCTTTTTGAAGCTCATCAGAACGGGATTTTTGACCACGGTGCTGTGCTGCCGTAACGCGCATCGGTACTTACATGCCAAAAAGAACAGCGCCCTGCAGAAATGCGAGAACGCTGAATGTCAGGGTAAACGTAGATTGATGTCGTACTGCTGAAGCCATGGCTGATGACTATTGCCGAGACTTGGAAGCTGCATGTAGCAACGATGCTTGACGTGCAAGGGATGAACTATCTGGAGTCTACAAGACTACTCTGCGGATTGCCCCACTCTATCACAATATAGCTGGATAATGGCGTGAGACGGACTAATGTCATTCTTAGGGGCAGCGGAGTGAGTGCCGCAATGAGAGTTGTACCGTAGCCTGCGGTTCTGGACTAAAGCTGTGACGAGATCCGAGTGGGGGCAAAAGGACGAGATCCGAAATGGGAATGATGCCGATGATGCTAGCCCGATTCGTTGCAACATCGATTATAGTATACGCGATATAAATTTTATACATAATGGAGTTGTTTTATGGTTACAAGAACTCTCATCAAATAACCAAAAGTCCACTGCAATTGACATCCGCAGCAGATGGGCTGCCAAAAGACCGTTCGCGGTGCCAATGTTCAAATACCCATCACAACATTGATGCTTGTGAAGCAACTACATCCCCGATAGCTCACTGCTCGTTGAGCAAGGGATTAGTCAAAAACCAATCAAGCTCTGCGCTCATGTTAGTCTGAGATTCTGGTACAATATATTCAAGTGGCCATTCATTCGACCCTAATGTCCAAAAGGCAAGGTGCTGCGAATCTTGCTGATTTTCACTTCCATGAGAAGTCGCATTGCAAGTGGGCGTTGAGGTACTCAGTCCGAATGACCGATGGTGCGACTGCTCTGATGAATACGATGCTTGGTACCGGTCATGATTAGTGAAATTGTCGGGGATAATAGGGCTCTGCGCATTCGAGCCCAGACCTGCAGTTGAATCGATTGCTGATTCGTGTTGATGAAGTCGACTAGCAGAGCCCCTAGATGTACCACTCCCCTGAAGCTGACTGGGGGCTGGTGGAGACGGTTGCGGGCCGTCGGGGGAACTAGGATTGCCGCGGCTAGCAGCGATTCCCATCGCGAGGACATTGTAGCGACTCAACACATGATCCTTTTGGATCTGACTAGTCACAGGCACCTCTTCCCCAATATTTGGTATGTTTCCTTCGGCCGTCATTGGACCAATCCCGTTGCGAACGATAGCTCTTACATCTTGTTGAACAACTGCAGCTATCGGGGCAATGGAAGCTAAATCCTGTATGTAGGCAAGGTTGCTTTGGCATAGTATTTCCACCCTATCATTGTCCAGAGTGACTGGCGTGTAGGTAAGGGGGTCGATCAATCCACAATATATCTGGAATCTCCGCGCGATTAGGAGGACTTTGGTAACCTGGTAGATGCTGACGCAGCTCGCAGGGTCGAGTGGCGCCATGTCACCGGGAAATTGCAACACGCTACTGGCTTTTAAATCTAAGAGAAGCTTCCAGGTAGAGGCTAGTTTGACAGCGAAGGAGACTGCCAAATGCTGCCATTGGACCACGAAATCTGGAGGCTCATTTGCCAGCAGGGTAGACAGTGCACTCTCTCGCAAAATGCCAGGGAAACATACCCGGTATAGATCGATCGAGGCTTGAAGGTACCAGGTATGCAAGGATATGTATCCGATGAATTGGGGGCTTGATGAATGAACGAAGATGTTACGATCAGTGAGGGCCAAATCTGGAGGGAGTGCTGCATAGAATCGTTGCATTTTGGTCTGCAGTCCAGTGAGTGGAGCAATTAGTGTAGTATCAGTAGCTGAGGGTGTGGACGAGTTTCCAGAAATGACAGCTTTCGTCGCTCTACTCAGGATTGTAAGGTTTCACACAGGTTTATCTTGCGTAGCCATGAAAGACTTGGGATGAGAAAACTTACTGCAAGATATCATGGCGTAGACCCATCAGGATGACCGTGCAGCCACTGATACCGACACCATCAGATGGCAACGCTCCAGAATCGCTGTTCAGGGAGGCTGTCTGATGATAGCGCTCATGAAGAAAGTCGTCCTCGTTTAGAGGCAAGGTCAGGTGCATCCAGTACTTTGGCATTGCAACGAATTCGTCAATGCCGCCCGAGTAAAGCTTGTCTTGGATGAATACACTCCAGGCCAACCTCTTGTTGCATTCCTGTAGAGCGATGCTTTCATTGCCCGTGTCAGGAAGAATGCCTTTGTTGAGCTGAATGCCCAGTGCTAGCCTAGCTGCCATTCCCAATATGAGCCAAGTCCGTCCAAATTGGCGATAAGAAAAGTTCTGGAAGAGCGACAGCATCATAATCTGCAGGTTTAGCAGGGTAAGGTTGTTCAGATTGGTGAAGATGTAAGAGTCGACGGTTGCAGCCCATTGCACCGATAGCTCCTTTCCCACTTTTGACCGATTCACGTAGCCTGATACGATGGCGCATATAGCAGTACTCAAAATCGGCGATAGCCTATCATTATACAAGTCTTCCAGCATCGAGGGCCGATGAAAGAAGTTGTAGCCCGGAATGTGGTAGATGTGAATGAAGTAGGCATCAATGTGCTGCGCGATGAAATCTTTGCTTAACAACCGCTTCGAAGTTGTAGTGTCCAGTGTCATTGCTTGGTTGGCAATGGTGTTGTTTTGTTCCATGGAAGAGGATGCCCCTGCTGCTACATGCGCGGAGTGACTGTAAGATTGGCGGGGGCTCTGCGGCCGACGTCCGCGAAGGCCATCTCTGAAGTTGTCATGCGGGTAAACACAGTCGACGTTTTGCCGCTGGCATCGCTGGCACTGGGGCCGTTGCCCATTGCACTTGATTTTGTGGACTCTGCACCCGTGACAGGCTGCTGTTGTTCGTCGACGGGCGGTACCTGCTTCGGTGATGCTTTCGGATGGACGGACTAGCGTTATGCTGCGTCTATTCCTCTCGCCCGGTCGAGGAAAGGCGCAGTCCAGATTCAAACGCTGGCAGTTCTCACATGGCGCTGAGCCGCCGGAGCATTTGACCTGAACTGGTCAGAAGATGCATGGAGCCCGAACAAGGTCGCGCTCTTACCTTGCGTAGCCTGCAGGTAATACAGCGAAGAGCCGCACGGGCAGCGTGTGTACTGGTATCTTGCATCGTAGGTCGGCTGGTGGAACTGTGAAAGAGCGAGATCCGAGTCGAATGGGGGTGGGAGTCCGCGGGGAGCTTAAGCGAGATGCGTCGTAGTCGCATGTCGTCGCCGACCATGGCTGAAACACGCCTTCATCCTTCATCGTGGCCTGAAAAGCTTCTCTTCGCATGTGGAAATCAAAGAAGGATCAGACACGACCACATGCCATGCCCGCACATAACAACATCTTGCTCATGGTCGCAGATGACCTCGGCTGCGACGTTGTAGGCTGTTATGGAAACAAGGTGGTGAATACTCCCAATATCGATGCTTTGGCTCAATCAGGCAGTCGGTTCGAGCTGGCCTTTGCATCGACTGCTTCGTGTAGTGGGAGCCGTACTACCCTCTACACCGGGCTGCACACGCACAACAACGGAACATATGGCCTCACCCATGAGAAGAACGGCTTCCAGACACACCCTGACATTGAGACTGCGCCCGAAATCTTCAACCAGCTGGGGTACAGGACTGGAATACTCGGCAAAGTTCACGTCGCCCCGGATAGTCAGTACCCATGGCAGATACGCGAGGAGAGCGGGACCAGAAACGTCGCTTACATCGCCGATCGTGCCGGGGCTTTCTTTCAGGAGGCATGCGAGGAGAGGAAACCTTTCTTCCTGACGGTTGGCTTCGTGGACCCTCATCGCGATATTCCTCATCGCGGCGGATTTGGAAATGAGAGCGAGCACGACGCCCGCATCCCGGAACGTACGTTCTCGCCCGACGAAATGCCTATTCCAAACTGGAGTAATGACCTTCCAGAGGTCAGGCAAGAGCTGGCTGAGTACTACCAAGCCATCCACCGCATGGATTGGGGTATCGGTGCTATTCTCGACCGCCTCAGTACCCTAGGGCTTGCCGAAAGCACCATGGTTGTCTTTCTGAGTGACAATGGACCGCCGTTTATAAATTCCAAGACGACATTGTACGAGGCGGGTGTGCGGCTGCCGCTAGTTGTGCGCGTTCCAGGCCGGATACCAGGAATCGTAAACTCACACATGGTGAGTTGGGTAGACATGCTCCCAACATTTCTTGATTGGGCAGGCCATAAAGGCAGACAGCCAGCGGAGGGTTTCTACAGTCCCCGGCGAGGCTGTTCGTTCCTGTCGGTTGTCGATGTTGCCGCAACAGAGGCGCCCGACGCATCATGGAGCTGCGTGTTTGGCTCGCACACTTTCCATGAAGTCACCAACTACTGGCCCACGCGATACATGCGCGACCGTCGCTACAAGTACCATCGGAACGTGTGCTGGCGACTCGACTTTCCCTTTGCGATGGATCTGTACGCGTCGCTTTCGTTCCAGGCCATGCGCAACAGTGGCGACGCAGCAACGGGAAAGCCGGCCATGGTCGGCCAGCGAACAATAAAAGACTACCTTTTTCGTCCGCCTGAAGAGCTCTATGATCTGGAGACGGATCCCTCGGAGGTTTTCAACCTGGCTAATAACCCCAAGTACAAGGAGAAGTTGCTAGAGATGCGTGCAGCTCTAGAGCAATGGCAGAATGATACCCAAGACCTGTGGTTGTGGAGAGATGGCACCAGCGTTTGGCGGTATCGCATGCACGGATATCATCGTG
>Ga0265780_10011201_pt1 | contig 10629 bp, 6 predicted proteins | sample P1T30metagenome_FD_192432 | JGI IMG/M metagenome (GOLD analysis project Ga0265780, IMG submission 192432) | Plant litter microbial communities from East Loma Ridge, Irvine, California - P1 T30 | ecosystem: Environmental > Terrestrial > Plant litter > Unclassified | place: USA: California... | reverse complement strand
TTCGGCGCGCAACTACCACACGCTCGATAGCGTGGGCGCCGGCGCCACCGGCATGGGCCACGGCGAGCGCGAACTCGCCCTGGAAGGCGATGCCGGCCGCTTCGACTTCCGCGGCCAGGAAGACGACTACACGCAGGCCGGCAACCTGTTCCGCCTGATGGACGCCCAGGCGCGCCAGAACCTGTGCGACAACCTGGCCGGCCCGCTGAGCCAGGTGGACGAGGACATCCTGCAGCGCCAGCTGGGTCACTTCGACCAGGCCGATCCAGCGTACGGCCGCGGTGTGCGCGCTTCGCTCAAGGCGCTGGGCAGGAACGTCGACTAAGCGCAGGACTACATCAGTCTCCCCCTGCCGCCACCCGGGACAGCCGTTCCGCGTGGCGGCCTTCTGTGTTGCGCAACTTGCGCATTCCCGTGCAGGCCCGGCTCGGCCATACTTCGGAGCCACGCCGTCAATGCGGCCAACCCAACCGGAACCCCGCATGCCCACACCGACCGCCGCACGACAACCCCTGCTGCTTGCCGCCAGCCTGGTGCTGGCCGGCGCCATCGCCCTGACGATCCACGTGGCGATGCTGGCCTCGGGCATCCCCTTCCCGATATCCCAACCACCGGCCTGGGCGCGCTGGCTCAACCTGTCGCTCGCGATCGGCGCGGTGTTCGTCGTCCTGCGGCTGGCCGGGCCGGACTTCGCGCGGCGCGGCTTCCTGGCGCGCACGCTCATCGTCTTCGCCCTGCTGCTCACCATCCGCGAAACGGCGCGCGCCGGCATCATGAGCGGTGTGGTGACGACCGGCTGGGCCTATTCGGCGCTCGGGCTGATCGAGCCCGTGGCAAGAATCCTGATCCAGGCCGTGCTGTGCGTTGCCGCCATGCGCTGGGTGCGCGGCGGCGTGTCGCTGGTGGTCGCCGCATTGGCGACGGCGGCGGTATGCATGGGCGGCCAGGCGCTGGCCGGCATGGCGCTGGCGCCGCTCATGGAGCAGTTCGCATCGCTCGCCCGTCCTGCGCAGTACGTCTTTCCGTATCCGTTCCACGTCACGCTGGCGGCCTATCTCACCATGCTCGAGCCGGTGATCGGCACGACCCTGCTGCTGGCCCTGGTGTGGCGGCGCTTGCCCGGAACGAAGACCGCGCGCCTGCTGTCGTGCGCACTGCTGGTCGCGCTGCTCAAGGGAATCCTCGGCATCACCTTCCTGTTCAGCTTTTTCATGCAGCGGCCGCCGCTCGAAGGGATGCTCAGCTACAGCCAGTTCCTGTTCGAATTCCTCGCCCTCGGCTTCCTGGCCGCACTCGCCTGGGACGCCTTCGGACCAGGGGTCAAGGCTGGAAGCCGAGCGCCTTCATCGCTTTCGTGAGCGTCCTGGCCGCCTTGGCGTAACCGTCCCACGGCGCATTGCCCTCGTCCAGCCGGGTGTGCACGTTGGCCACGGTCCACTGCGTGCTCGATGTGAGGCCCGGCAGCTCTTCCCAGCGCAGCGGCACCGAGATCCCGAGTCCGGGACGCACCCGCGCCGACCAGGCGGCGACGGTGGTCGCGCCCTGCGCGTTGCGCAGGTAGTCGATGAAGATCTTGCCGACCCGGTTCTTCGGGCCGCTCTTGAAGGCGAAACGGTCTGGCAAGGTGTCGGCCATATGCCGCACGATCGCCTGTGAGAACGCCTTCACCGTATCCCAGTCGTGGCCGCCCTTGATCGGCACCACCACGTGCAGGCCCTTGCCGCCACTGGTCTTGAGAAAGGCAGGCAGGCCCAGCTCGTCGAGGAAGGCGTGCATCAGCTGGGCCGCCTCCTGCATCGCCGGCCATTCGACGCCCTCGCCCGGGTCGAGGTCGAACACCATGCGGTTCGGTTTCTGGTAGCTGCCCTTGACCGCGTTCTGGGTGTGGATCTCGACCACGTTCCACTGCGCCGACGACAGGATGCCTTCCACCTTCGCCACTTCGAGCATCGGCGGATGGTCGGGGTCGAGCGCCTGGTCCAGCTGGCGCAGGCCCGGCATCTTGCGCACGTCGGCATGCTTCTGGAAGAACAGCTCGCCGCCCACGCCCTCGGGCGCGCGCACCAGCGACACCGGACGGCCCTTCAGGTGTTCCATCATCAGGTCGCCGACCAGCGCGTAATAGCGGATCAGGTCGAGCTTGGTCGCGCCGCTTTCCTTGTCGATCACGCGGTCGCCGTTCGTGATCTTCATCGATGCCGGCAGCTTGCCGGGCGCCGCAACGGGGTCCTCCTTGTCCTTTGGCGTCGCTTCGCTCATGTGCTGTGCCTTCTCACGTGTGATGCCCTTGGCCGGCTTGTCTTCGCGCAGGCCCTGGAATACCGGGTGGCGCACGGCGCCGGCGCTCGTCCATTCCGAGAAGCTGACCTCGGCCACCAGCACCGGCTTGACCCAGTGGTGCTTGCGGCCGGGAACGGCGCGCGGCGGGAAGGGACTCTCGTCGCTGCGCAGCTTTTCCAGCCGCTCGGCGATCGAGGCCAGCGAGGAATGGTTGAAACCCGAGCCGACGTTGCCCGCGTAACGCAGCACGCCCTCGTCATCATACGTCCCGAGCAGCAGCGAACCGATGCCGGTGCGCGAGCCCTTTGGATCGGTGAAACCGCCGATCACGAACTCCTGGCGTAGCCCGCACTTGAGCTTGATCCAGTCGGGCGAGCGCCGCGACACGTAGCGCGCGTCGCGGCGCTTGCCGATGACGCCTTCCAGGCCGATCTTGCAGGCGGCAACCACGAGTTCGTCCGGCTTGTCGCCAAATTCCGCGGAAAAGCGCACCTTGTCCGACTTTTTTTTCGCAAGCAGTTTTTCAAGCAAGCCGCGCCGGTCGACCAGCGGCAGTTCGCGCAAGTCATGCCCATCGAAGTAGGGCACGTCGAACAGGAAGAACGCGATATTCGCGGCTTGCCTGCCGTCGAAGGCCAGTTGCAGCTTGCCGAAATCGGGTTTGCCGTGCTCGTCGTGGACCACGATCTCGCCGTCGTACCAGCCGTCGGGCAACTTCATGCGCTCCAGCTCGGCCTTGAGCGGCAACAGCTTGTCGGTCCAGTCATTGGCATTGCGCGTGATCAGGCGTACCGCGCCATCCTCGATGCGCGCCAGCATGCGGTAGCCGTCGAACTTGACCTCGAACACCCAGTTCTCGGGGTCGGGCGGCGGCGCGTCCACCAGCGTGGCCAGCTCGGGCGAGAATTTCTCGGGCAAGGCGAGCTTGCCGGCTGCCGGCACAGCCGCCTTCTTCTTCGCCGCCCGTTTCTTCGGCGCCGGCGCAGCTTTTTCTTCCTGTTCCTCTTCCTCGCGCAGCGCCTCGACCTTGCGCTGCGCCCGCTCGGGCATCGGCAAACTCTTGACGCTGTCGGGCATCTCGTCGACCAGCGAGAACTCCTCGGACGAGCGCGCGTACTCGTCCTTCTCCTTGATCAGGAGCCACGGTTCCTGCTTCTCGTCGCCACGGCCCTTCATGCGCACCAGGGTCCAGCGGCCGCGCATCTTGTGGCCGTGCATCTCGAACTTGATGCTGCCCTTGGCGAACCCCTTATGCGGGTCTTCCAGCGGCTCCCAGGTGCCCTTGTCCCAGATGATGACTTTGCCGGCGCCATATTGCTTGGCCGGAATGGTTCCTTCGAAGTCGGAATAGGAGATCGGGTGGTCCTCGACGTGCACCGCCATGCGTTTGTCGTGGGTGTCGTAGCTGGGGCCCTTCGGCACCGCCCAGCTCTTCATCGTGCCGTCCAGCTCGAGCCGCAAATCGTAATGCAGGCGGCTGGCCCAGTGCTTCTGGATGACGAAGGTCAATTCATCCAGTCCGGGCGTGCCGCCCTCGGCGGGCTCGGACGTGATCGTGAAATTGCGCTTGGCTTTATAGACTTTCAGTGCGTCTGGCATCGCGGTGCTCCTGGAACCTATTGATCACAGCCTATTCCTCCCTCACGTCCCGGACTGTACGGCAGCGAACGCTGACCGGGGCCATTGCGATAAATGTAAGCGGATGTAATCTTCGTCAACTGGACCGTAACGGGGCCCGTTATCAGCACAGTAACACGGGGAAAACAACTCCACGGAGCCCCACACGAGAGCAACCGAGTTTCAAACCACTTTAAAGGAATGACACCATGAGCAAAATCGCCGCTACCCTGATCGCTGGTCTGTTCGCTACTTCCGTGTTCGCCCAGACGCCTGCCGCCACCACCCCTACCCATGCCGAGGCGCAGGCCAGCAAGGATGCCGCCAAGGCCGACGCCAAGCATGCGAAAGAAGTCGCCAAGGCCGATGAAAAGGTAGAGAAGGCCAACGCCGAAGCAAAGGCCGACGTGGCCAAGGCCGAAGCGAAAGCTTCCGAGAAGAAAGCTGAAGCCAAGGCCGACCAGGCCGAAGCGAAGGCCGACAGCGTCGCCCGCTCGCAGTAATCCCGCGCTTAGTCCGCAACCAAGAGCCCTCACCAGAAGCCGGCTCGAGCCCCACCATATCGCGGCGTCCCCACGCCGCTCCCATGCAAAAGACAGGCCCTCCTGTCTTTTGCCATGTCTGCTCTACAATCCGCTTTTGCTTTTTTTTCCTGCAGCGTAAAGGACATCATGGACCGTATCGTCTTTCTCGACCGCGACAGCCTGCAAGCCAATGTGCGCGTGCCCGGCTTCGCGCATACATGGCAGGATCACGCGGGCACCAGTCCGGACGAGGTCGTTGAACGCCTGGCCGGCGCCACCGTGGCGATCACCAACAAGGTGCCGCTCCGCGCGCACGCGATCGCGCAACTTCCCGACCTGAAGCTGGTCGCCATCGCGGCCACCGGCACCGACAACGTCGACCTGGACGCCTGCCGCGAACGCGGCATCGTGGTCTCGAACATCCGCGACTACTCGCTGGTCTCTGTGCCTGAACACTGCTTCACCCTGATGCTGGCGCTACGCCGCAACCTGCGCGCCTACGTCCTCGACGTCGAGGCGGGCAAGTGGGAAACGTCCAGCCGCTTCTGCCTGCTCGACCACCCGATCGGGGACCTGGCCGGCAGCCGCCTGGGCATCGTTGGCTATGGCGCGCTCGGCAAACGCGTAGCCGCCATCGCACGCGCGTTCGGCATGCGGGTGGCCGCCACCTCGCGCTCTCCGATCCAGGACCCGGACGTCACCGCACTGGAACTGGACGAACTGCTGTCGACGTCGGATATCGTCAGCCTGCACCTGCCGCTCACCGAACAGACCCGCGACCTGATCGGCCGGCGCGAGCTGGGCCTGATGAAGCCGGGCGCGCTCCTGATCAACACCGCGCGCGGCGGCCTGGTCGACGAGGCGGCGCTGGCCGAGGTGCTGATGGAAGGCCGCATCGGCGCCGGCTTCGACGTCCTCTCCAAGGAACCGCCGTCGTCCAGCAATCCCCTGCTCGGCCTGCGCCTGCCGAACTTCATCCTGACCCCGCATGTGGCCTGGGCCAGCTTTGGCGCGATGCAGACGCTGGCCGACATGCTGGTCGATAATATCGAAGGCTGGCGCGCGGGCACGCCGCGCAACGTGGTCTGATTGCCGTCCTTTCTTTTTTTACGGCGCTGTCATCGTTAAATATGGATGAGAATTGAACTGCTGAGCTGACCCGCGGTCCAATCCTGGTCGCCATCGATCCGGAGCGCACCATGAAAGCGCCGCAGTTTGCGAAGCTGTTCGACCAGCTACTGTTGCTGAATCAGCCGCAGCGCCAGCAGGTACTTGCCGCCCTGCATCCGGCAGCCGGGCTCGACCGGGTGGTCGCCCTTATCGGCGAGATCCGGTCAAAGGGGCGCCGCTGCCCGGATTGCGGCTGCGAGCGCTGCCACCGGCACGGTCAGGCCAACGACCTGCAGCGCTTTCGCTGTTGCGCATGCGGGCGCACCTTCAACGACCTGACCGGCACGCCGCTGGCGCGGCTCAGGCACAAGGGCAAGTGGCTGGATTATCTGGAAACAGTGCTCGATTCCCGCACGGTCCGCGCTGCGGCCAAGCGTGTCGGCGTGCACCCGAACACCACGTTTCGCTGGCGCCATCGCTTTCTCGACCGGGTCAAGGAAGACCGGCCCGAGCGCCTGGTCGGTATTGTCGAGGCCGATGAGATGTTCCTGCTCGAATCGCAGAAAGGGTCACGCAAGCTCGATCGGAAGCCGCGCAAGCGTGGCGGCAGGGCCGCCCTGCGCGGGATTTCACGTCACCTCGACTGCATCCTGGTGGCGCGCGACCGCGGCGGACAAACCATCGACGCCGTCACGGGACGCGGCGCCTTGAAGGTAGCCCAGTTGGTCAGGCACCTGCTGCCGAAACTCGATCCCAAAGCACTGCTGGTCACGGACGCCAACGCCGCGTATCCCGCCTTTGCCCGTGCCCATGGCATTGCGCACCAGGCCGTCAATCTCAGCGCCGGCGAACTAGTCCGTCATGGCGTCGAAGGCGCCATCCATGTGCAAAACGTGAACGCCTACCATCGGCGCTTCAAGGAATGGCTGGCGCGCTTTCATGGCGTGGCGTCGCGCTGGCTACCCAACTACCTGGGCTGGCATTGGGCGCTCGATGGCGGGCGAGTCACGTCTGTCGAGCAATTGCTGCGTATTTCATTCGGAGTCATCAACAGGTAACGATGACAGCGCCTTTTCTTACACTTGCTCCGACGCGTCCGGCGCATGCAGCGGCAGGTCGAGCACGAACAGCGTGCCGGCGCCGGGAGTGCTTTCGACCCGGATCGTCCCGCCCAGCAGGCTCGTGACGATGTTGTAGACGATGTTCAGGCCCAGGCCGGTGCCGCCCTGCCCCATGCGGGTGGTGAAGAAGGGATCGAAGATGCGGCCGAGATGGGCCGCCTCGATGCCGCGGCCATCGTCGCGGAAGGTGATGGTCACCCGGCCGTCGTGCGGCGCGGCGCCGATCGTCATCGTGCCGCCCGGCCCCTCGAAAGCGTGCAACATGGCGTTGTTGACGAAGTTGATCAACACCTGGCCCAGCGGGCCGGGAAATCCATCCATCGCGATCCCGGCCGGCACATCGAGCAGCAGGCGGTGTTCGGCCAGGCGCACGGTGTTCATCAGGGTCGCGACGATTTCATGGCAGGCCTGGGCCAGGTCGAAGCGGCGGCGCTGGGCGCTGGCCTGGTCGACCGAGACCTGGCGGAAACTGCTCACGAGTTCGGCCGCATTGTGCAGGCTGCGCACGATTAGCTCCGACGCCTCGCGCGACGCCGCCATATAGTCTTCCAGGTCGGAGCGCTTGAGCGTGGCGTCCGTAAACCGCGCGGCCACCGCACTGGTGCGCTCCTGCAGGGTGCTGGCCATCAGCAGGCTGTTGCCGATCGGGGTATTGAGCTCGTGCGCCACGCCCGCCACCAGCGAACCGAGCGAGGCCAGTTTCTCTTGCGCCGCCAGCTGGGCCTGGGTTTCCTTGAGACGGTGATAGGCTTCGGCATTGTCCATCGCCACGCCGACGTAGGCGGCCAGGGTGCCCAGCATGTCGAGGTGGACCTGGCCGTAGGCGCCGGGCTGGCGGCTCTGGACGGTCACCGCGCCCAGCACCCGATCGCCTACCGTCACCGGCACGCACAGCAGCGAGCGCGGCGCCAGCGCCGCCGTGTCCGACACCGCCACCGCGTCGACCGCATCGACGGGCTGCGCCAGCACGCCCGGCAGTTCGGCCTCGACGTCGATCAACAGGAATTCGCGGCCCTCGGCCACGCAGCACGACAGCAGGTGGCGCGCCGGGTCGAAGCGCAGCTCGCGCGGCGCCATGCGCCGTCCCACCATCATCGCAAACGGCAGCTCGAGCATCCCGCGTTCCGGGCGCCGCAGCGCGACCGCGAACACCGGCGCGTCCATCAGCGCCACCACGTGCTGGTACAGGGTGCGCATGATGGCCTCGTTGTCGAGGTTCGCGGTGAGCACCCGGCCCATGTCGGACAGCAGCGCGATATTGCGGTGTGCGCGCTCGACCGATTCCTTCTGGCGCTCGACTTCGCGCTTGTCGCGTTCGGCCGCTTCCTTCTGCAGCAGAAGTTCGGCGGTGCGGGCATGGACTTCGCGCGCCAGCAGCCCTTTCTGCTCCACCAGCGCGCGCACCCGCAGCCGGTAGGTCAGGTAGGACAGCGCCAGCACCATGGCCGCCGCCAATGTGCGGAACCACCATGTCTTCCAGTACGGCGGCGTGATCGTGATCGCCAGCGTGGCGGCGTCCGGACTCCACAGGCCATCCTTGTTGGCGGCCCGGACCCGGAACACATAGCGCCCGGGATCGAGGTTGGTATAGGTCGCGAAACGCCGGCTGGCAGTGGTGTCGACCCAGCCCTGGTCGAAGCCCGCAAGCTGGTAGGCATAGCGGTTGCCCTGCGGGTCGGCGTAGTGCAAGGCCGCGAATTCGAGCGTGAACACGGTGTCGCGATGCGACAGCGTGATCTCGCGCCGGGTCGGCAGGTCGGGAATGGAGCGGGTCTTGTTCAATACCTGCAGGTCGGTAATCGTCACCGTCGGCGGGAACGGATTGTCGCGCACTTCGGCGGGCTGGAACGAGGTCATCCCGTTGATGCCGCCGAAATGCATCTGCCCGTTGCCGCCGCGCCAGGCGGAGCCGACGAAATAGGAACCGTCGATCAGACCGTCCTTGGACGTGTAGCTCTTGGTCTGGCCATTGACCGGGTCGACCCGCGTGATCCCGGCCGTGGAGCTGACCCACAGGGTGCCGTCGTCGTCCTCGAGGATGGCGCCGACCGACGGCGCCTCTCCAGCGTCGGCGAAGGGATATAAGCGGAACCAGGTGCGCGCGCCATCGCGCATCATGCGGTGCAGCCCGCCGGCGGTGCCGACCCACAGATCGCCCGAGCGCGACTCGTGCAGGTAGTTGACGCGGCTGTGGCGCAAGGTGCCCGGATCGGCCGGGTCGTTGCGAAAACGGGTGAAGGTGTCGGTGGCGCGATCGAACCGTTCCAGGCCCGACTCGGTGCCGATCCACAGGATACCGTGCCGGTCCTCCAGCAGCGCACGGCCATAGTTGTCGCCCAGGCTGGTGGGATCGAGCGGATCGTTGCGCCAGCTGCGCGTGGTCTCCGCCCCGGGGGCCAGCGCCGACAGGCCGTCGCGCGTCGTCACCCACAAGGTGCCGTCACGGCCGGCGCGGATCGCCTGTACGTGGCTGGCGTTCGGTCCGGGGCCCAGCGCCACCCGGCCCATGCGCCCATCCGGGGCGCGCCACAGCAGGCCGGTCGGGGTGCCGATCCACAGCCGGCCACGGGCGCTGGCCAGCGCGGTCACCCTGTCGCCCAGCAGCGCGCCGCCACGCACGCGGCTGGCCTGGCGGGTGGCGGGATCGAGCAGCATCAGGCCATCGCTGACGGTGCCGACCCACAGCCGGCCGGAGGACGCGCCGGCAATGGCGCGCACCCGCGCGCGGCCGATGCCCTCGGTGTCGGCATAGCGCGCGAAGCCACCGCTGGCCAGGTCGGTGCGGTTGATGCCGCCGAAATAGGTCCCGACCCACAGCGTGCCGGTGCGGTCGACCAGCACCGCCGGCACCTGGTTGTCCGACAGGCTGTGCGGGTCCTGGGCCGCGTTGCGGTAGCTGATGAAGCGGCCGCTGGAGGGATCTCGCCATTTCAGGCCGTCGGTCTCGGTGCCGATCCACAGCTGGGCGCCGCTGTCGTGGTAAAGCGTCCGGATATGCACGTCGCCCAGGCCGTCGGCCGCGCCCATGCGTTGGCGCTGCGGCGCCCCTTCGTCGAGGCGCCAGGCTTCGAGCCCGGACGCGCTGCCGACCCACAGCGTGTCGCGCGGTCCCATCGACAGCGCCAGCACCGTGTTGCCCTTGATGTCGGCGGCTGGCGCGAGCGCGAAATGGGTGAAGCGGCCGCCGCCCGGCTCCATCCGGTCCAGGCCGGCCGCCGTGCCCACCCACAGCCCCCCCGCATTGTCGAAGGCGAGCGCGTTGACGCGATCGTCGCGCAGGCTGGCGCGGTCCTCCTGGTCATGCACATGGCTTTGGTGCCGGCCGGTTGCCGGGTCGAAGCGCACCACGCCGTCGGTGGTCGCCAGCCACAGCGCGCCGTCCGGCCCCGGCACGATGGCCACCACCGAACGCAGCACGCTGCGCCCTTCATCGCTCAGCGCATGGCGCTGGAAGCGGCCGGTGGCCGGGTCGTGGCGCGCGAGCCCGCCCTTGGTGCCGAACCACAGCTGGCCCTGGGGATCCTCGTAGGAGGCGGACACGTAGTTGTCGGGGATGCTGCCCGGATCGTTGCTGTCGTTGCGGTACACGGTCATCCGATAGCCGTCGAAACGGTGGAGCCCGGCCTGGGTCCCGAACCAGATGAAGCCCTGGCGGTCCTGCAAAATATTGATCACCGAATGCTGGGACAGGCCGTCGTCGACCGACAACCGCTCGAAGCGCAGGCTGCGCTGGGCGGCGCCCGCGTCCTTCGACAGGCTCGCAGCGAGCATGCTCAACACGCCCAGCAACAACAGGAACACGCAGCGGCAAGATGTGGCGCGGACAGTGGCGAAACCCGACATGACGATCCAATTAATTATCCTGCCATCCAATCTACCAGAGGAGTTTGCTTAGGTGAAATATTTTGAGTCTTCCAGAAACGACAGCCCGCTGCTATAATGCGTGCTTCGGGCGGCTGTAGCTCAGCTGGATAGAG
>Ga0265780_10011198_pt1 | contig 10631 bp, 12 predicted proteins | sample P1T30metagenome_FD_192432 | JGI IMG/M metagenome (GOLD analysis project Ga0265780, IMG submission 192432) | Plant litter microbial communities from East Loma Ridge, Irvine, California - P1 T30 | ecosystem: Environmental > Terrestrial > Plant litter > Unclassified | place: USA: California... | reverse complement strand
TGTGGGGAGAGGATTGCTAGGCGGGTGTGGGGTGTGGGATCTCTCTTATAGTGTGACAGCAACGACTGCTTGCGACTCAGGCCTGACACATGCGGATCCGGGCAATGCAGCGAGTGGAGGAGCAAGCGAGCCTGTGGCGGTGTTGGGCGGATGTCTGGCAGGCCGCAGCAAAAGCAAGGGCAGGAGCGATGGGCTTTGGGCGAGGCGTCGGTGTGGGAGCCCTATAAGGAGAGTCGGGTGCAGTATGTGCCGTGGTGAGAGCAGAGCGGACGGAGCGTGCGGGTGTTCCTGCACGGCCTGACGAGGATGGCTTGCTTGAAATCGGCTGACCTAAGGAATTGTGGGTCGCTCAGGGACACAGACAGCGCGGATCGAAGATGGCGGAAACGTGGCGAAGAGACAAAAAAACTCGGATCAAAGACGCTGGACAAAGGAATTGTAATGCTCGGCCGGCGGTCAGGCACAGGAGTGAGGCTGTGTTGTGCTCGCAGCGATGGCTCTGCTTGCAGGCCGTAACTTGCGGTGTGGATGGCTTTGCGACGTCACCGTCAACCGTGCCAAAAAATGCCAATAGGATCCGGCTGGCGGTAGTCGGGATCGCACCGCGTAGTGTGGAATGGGAGAATCGTGGGAGAAGAATAAGATTGCGGCTTCGAAGAATAGAACAATGTGTGCAACGGGTAATATGGATTTGGAGAGCAGTCAGCCTGCACGCTTTGGGGGTGCAGTTGTGACTATATCAGGCTCTCATGCACAGAGCCCCAGGGCTTCGACAGCCGTCGAGGGCATCCCTGTGCCTCGCACTTGTCTGCTTTCTACCAAACTCGTCGCCGGCTGAAAAGAGCGTCACAGCCTCGACTCGACGCTGACTAGTCCCCGCTCCACGCCCATCGCATCGCATCGCGCAAGCCGCTGCTTCACATGAGCACCGCTGCACGTCTCGTCGTCGGCCACGGCGGCTGCAAAACACTCAGTCCAATCACGCCCAGCGCCCTCCACATGGCCCGTTTCGAGACTGGCGCCAAAACCGCGCCTGATAGGACCAACCCCCAGCATGGCCTGCATGACCACCGAAGCCCCAAGAAGCCATGCCAGAAGCGTGGAAGCACGATGTGACCACACCTGCTGTCCAATCGTGAAATGCTCACCAACCCCACCATGAACATTTGCAAGACATGACGAATCCAGCTGCACCCCAAGGGTACAGGTGAAGCACAAAGCCAGCACCGACAGCCAACTCGTCACATTCGAGATCCACCCAGGCAATCCATCCTCTGCAGCGTCCGAGACACATGTGTTCCCCAGCTCAGACGGTAGCAGTCACCGGGCCTTCGGCACCCATCAATGCACATCCTCCGCACATCACTCGAGGCACGATGAGGGGCATCCCTGTGGCCCGTCGCAACTCAGGTCAGGGCACGGCGGTTGCGTCGCCCGTCAGGCAATATTTTGCTCTCCGTCCCAAGCCATGTGAGAGAGGATAGATTTGCTGCCACTCGATCCGTCCCGATGGCAGACGTTAGCCCGTGGCTTGATAGGACGATAAGATACGCTTATGCGGGGGTAAGGCGGGGCACTTCTGCATGTAACGCCCAATCGTGACATGGTCAGCTCACGAAGCCCACGAAGCACGTCCTCCTACGTGGTCCTCGTCCATTGCACGCACCGCACTGAGTAGGACACGAATGTGCTATAAACCAGCAGCAGTATGATGTAGGTGTTGGCTCGACAAGTGTGCTTTGCTGGCTAGGAATGAGATCATTTGGGACAGGTACGCTGCAGTTGATCCGTCATCCCACATTAGCTAGCATTATCGTGGTCCCAAAGAGCCCCATACAGGCAGCTCCATATCGACGACTATCGGCTTGTTGTAGGCAACCGACGTTCTGCCAGCGACCCTCGGACCCAGATACGCTGCGTTGATCACCGTGGTCTGGCTGCGTTCTTCCGTCCCTGGTGGAGGCATACCCCTCTGTCGTTCTGCGAGACGCTGAGTAGCCTCGTCAGGACACCCATGTCCGGTATCGCTCTCATCTGGATGCTCATCTGCATCGCCCCCTCGCCGTCCTCCTCCACTAATCCCTCCCCACAGCGCCTCACTGTCCCGCAGGGCAACATCAGTGAGGCTCGCTGGTGCCGTCGGGATAAGCTTCTCACCACCACCGGACGGGGGCTGACGCCCTGTCTGATCCGGTGCAGACATTGCATCAGGCTGGCCTTCCAGACGGTCCCCTCGCGAGTCAGGCTGCAATTGACGTGTCAAGCTCGCATGGTGGTCGCAGCCCGAACCACGCCCTCTTCTCACCTGCATGCCCGTCGTCAAATCAACTAGAGAAAGTTTCTTGTTGGAGGCTCCTGGGTCGTTCCAGAACTGCACGCTTGGTACTAGGGTACCGATATCCATGGGCGTGGGTTGGTGATGTAGTAATGCATGTCTTTCTCTCCATTGTATCGTCTCCACGCCTCGTCCGTTGTGTATGTGGCCGCAGATGTTCAAGATCGGCCTGACTTGCTCTAATCTTCTTAACAACGCTGGGCATCCTTCCCTTATTCTGTCTTTCTGTCCGCTTGTTGCTGCTACTACTCCATCGCATCGCCCCTTGGGCGGTGTATGCGTAACTACGATATCCACTTCATTTGGAATATTTTTCCACACTTCTTCTGCTTCGCTGGGTTTGTACTGAAAAGCCCAACTCGCAAGTTGCTGTTTGGGCGTACACGGACTCCCAAAGATGGTAAAGCACGTTCCCCGTTCTTTCAATCGTATCTCCGTATAGTCATTTTCAAGGTAGACGATGGACTTGGATTCCGTCAACAGTCTTCTACACGCTTCTGTGTCTTGAGGCGCAGGCCATTTCCACGACTCTTCGTTTTCTCGAAAGAACGGAGGATCGAGCGTAATGTCGTGATTCCCTGTCCCATCTCATCAGCACTTCTCTTCTCCATTATATCTGTCCCTCTTGAACAAGACCAAGGGCATTCAGTACCAGCAACCACAATCTTCGCCTCAAACTCCTGCCGCTCAAGCCACTCGACCGTCCTCTTCAACTCCGCATAACTCCCCTGATTCGTCAAGTCACCCGCGTGGATCAACACATCGCCAGCCGGCAACTTCGGCGTCTGATTATGCGTATCCGATATACAGACTATACGCGTTTTGCGCCGTGCCGACATACGTAGGTAGGTTCATGCACACACATGTGCTAGTTAGCAACAGTAGTAGTAGCAGTAGTGATCGTGGTAGTAGTGAGTTATCGTGTGATCGATCAGGTACACGCCAACCAAACAGCAAAACAATGCCCAACTCCCACGATCCAAGCTAACCCCAGCACACCCACCCAAAAACCTTCCTGTCATCATGCACTGCAAAGGAGCCGTGGAAAGAAGGTTTGGTGGAGTTAGTCCAGCAATCGCTATCACGCGGTTACGTCATTCCCCATCATGTTCATGTTCGAAGGCCTGGGCCAGCCTCGCCCATTTCCCAAACTCTCAGAACCGCGTACCGCAAAGAACAGCACAGTATTTGCTTTTTCTCATTATTCGCCGGTCGGTGATCAACAAATGCCCCGGCCCTCTAGGGTCCTTAGTTCCCTCTAGTGATGCGACAGAAGATAGACAGGTACATCCGCAGCACGACATCGCCTCCAACCCCGGTTTTCCTCCCATATCGCCGCACCTCGGCTCGCTTGACTGCGGCGGTGTTGCGCATTTTTGCCACCGCCACCACCCGTTTTCGCGCAACCGATCTTGCGATGGCGAGTTCAGCCGCAATTTCTGTATCTGCGGTGGTTGGGAGATGATGCATGTGGGAGTGGTTGGGCGGAAAGAAAAACAGGTTGTTGGGGGATGTTGGTAATGCCGATGCTGGATTGCGATGGCGATGCGCGGGGGGATTAAGCTAGTACAGAAATGACGTGCCACGTGATTGATGGTTTTGGGTTTGATGTAGGAAGGTACGATGTCGAGTCCAGCACCTGGGCAATTTCATCTAACGGGTTATCACGATATTGCAGAACGGGAGTTTTGTTCAGGCTTCACAGCCCTTTTTTGTTATTTTTGGAGTATATTTTTATCGCGAAACAAGACCATGCAAAAACCAAAACTCCTTCGCTACAATTGAAGGGGTATCTTGACAATGACAAGCCCATTTAACGCCTTCATCAGAAGAAAATCAAGCCCATATTGACTCCCAGCCTCACTATGCCTAGTGATCCCTCTCCTCCCCATGAACAGGGTAGTCGTCAACCTAGATTTGGCCGTCGAGGACGACCTCAGCGGTCTCCTCGTCGTCTTCATCCAGGTTCATGTCATCGTCTGACACCACCCAGGTAGAATCGGAGTCTTCACCCAGGTCGACGACTGACGTATCACCGCCCGCAGACGCAACGTTGCTGTCCAGGCTATCCCTCCTGTTGCCATGGTCAACGTAGTTCGCATCGTCGTCCTCTAGAGTGATCGGGGAATGGTAGCTGTTGCCGCTGGTGGCATTTCGTCCGGAATGAGATGACCTGGGAGACCTCTTTGGAACCTCGAATGCGACGACTGGACCGTCATCTAGGACGGCATCTGTGCCCTGGATCTGCGCGCGGTCCCATTCATCCACATATCTTGAAGACAGTTCCTTGTGTGCCCAGCGGGCGATTCTGCGCTGAATCTCATAGCGAACCTCCTGCGAATGGAAGTCTTCCCCGAAGGATTCGGCAAAGTCAGACGGTAGTTTGAGGTCGCAGTGGTGCTCTCGCCCTTCCAGTTGACAACGCTTGATTGCAAGGATCAACAAGTGACTCATTTTGTATACAAATGGTCCACATGCACCTCCATCATCTTTGAACCTGTTGTTTTCGTTTTGATCGGGACTGTTGAATTGTTCGAGGTACCTCCACTCCTCTGGGTTCTCATCAAGAATATGGAGCATGCCCATAGACATATCTCGGCCTAAGTCTTGATAGTATTTCAGCTTGACGAAAAGCGAATCGAAGTAATAGCATTTCTTGGAAACCCGATCCAGAACGGCGAGAGACCAGTGTAATCCACCGTAGCCATTGTTTTCGACGCCGCCGATGCCATCGTTGATGACGATGAAGATCCAATTCTTGTCGGCGTAACGTGACCTGTACTGTTCGAATTCCGCAGAATAGCCTGAAATTTGGGCAAAGTAGCAAATCTGGGCCACGGTAGAGTTGGCGATACCGATTTTGTGAGCGTCGCAGTCGTAATCGTGGCGAAGCACTTCAAGAGCCATGTCTAGACTCTCGTCGCGCATCCATACTTCCTGACCATAAATCCGAGCGTTGGTAGCGCCAATATAGTTGAAGCAGTCGTTATGAAGGGTCACATCTCCCAGCGTAAGGAACACTCCTTCGTTGTGGTCAGGCTGACCAAAAAAGGCCGGGGCAAAAGCAGTGTACCGGGCAGGATGAGGAAGTTGCACCCAGTTTGCAAGAGCGGGTAGAGGATCCACTTCCTTGGATGGTAGCTCAGGGATGTCATATGTCTGTGCAACGTGAGTGAAGTGCCCGCTAAAGTAAGGTTTCTGGTAATGTTTTACCTGGCATATTGCAGCTTCCCAGCGATCAGATTGTTGCTCCCATCCGGGAGTAGTGTTGACTTCCACACTGTAACGGCGCTTCAGCAGAGGGGGCCTTGTCTGCTTTGTGGGCAAATGTTCACGTTCAAAACCGCGCGAGGAGAGAACCAAGATCCCGTGCCCCTGATAACTCATCGATTCACGTGTCTTCGAGAAGATGTTGCGTTGCATGTTGCGCTTAGCGAGTGATTCAGAGATGTCTTTGAACGAGACCGCTCGATCGGGCGACATGACTGCCTTGGATTTCGGTGGGGGCGGCGGAACACCTAATTCAGTCCACCAATCTGACGATACCGATGAACTTGGTGACTGGGGCTCTTCGTCCATGGAAGGCGTGTGTGGCGGTGTGACTGGCGGCGTCGTGGACATTTTGCCGACGTGGTCTTGGTTTGAGCGCGAGGTAGGAGAGTGGTTGTTTTCAACGTGCTCTTCCTCTGGTGACTGCACAGAGTCAGGCAAATTGTCCTGAAATTGTGAAGCCATAGTTTCATCGCTGTGTGGCGGCGAGGATACCAGACTTTGCGTCTCGGTCTGTGGTGTGACGCCGACCGCAGGTGAACCTATGCTTGAATGAGAGTTAGCATCGCCGTTAGATGCAGTCACGACATTCGAAAAAAGAGGTTCCGGCTCGGCTGGTGATGAGGATCTGACAGTTTCTCCCCGTACTGTGGATGATGAGTCTGTCAGTGTGTCCGCCTCGTCCGATGCGGTAGGCGCGGCCTGCGCGACCACCTGGGCAGGCGCGCGCTCTTCGGAAATTTCGTCTGACATCGCAACAGCGCGGCAGTGTTGTTTCCTGAGCGGGATGCTACGACTTGGCGATGGGGAGTGTGTGCGCTTGAAAGTGGTGGGGATTCGCGTAATGTGCGCGTTTGTGAAGGCCTGCGAATTGACAAACACTGCTGGCTCAGGCGCTAAAGCGGTGGCGGATGCGCTTGATGGCGAGTTTGCTGCAGTAGAATCCAAAGTCGAGTGCAAGTCTGTGTCGGTAGTGTGCGAATTGCGAGTTGCGGGCTGACCAAAAGGCGTATCTGCTGGGGTGGTGTCGTGGTCGAGCGTCGCAGTAGAAGAACTCGAAGAACGGCGCGAGCGGCGCTGCGTCACAAGGCCACAACAAAATAGGTCCATGGAAGGTGAATGTGGGCCGGTGCGCTCTTGAACACTGTTTGCTCCAGCGCAAAGAGCGAGATTGTTTCACAGCACGGAATCAGGGGTGTCAGGGCATTCAGATAAGGTGAAGTCAGCGGTGAACAGAAGAAGGGGTCCTGGACTCAAATGAATACCATGCGATTCAGACATTTCGGTGTGTACCGTACATTCGTTCCATGGTTGTCTGGGTTCAGGTGTGGGTCATCCAAAGAATATGGGGGAACCGCCCACATATATCTTGCAATCAACTACAAGGCCTTTATGAATGGTCAGTATTACCGACAAGCGACGGCTCGTCCAGTTAACAGCTAGCAATGAACAATGCTGCGAGAGTCCGATTCGTAGCCAGCAGCAGACCTTCTTCATTATACTCGTGGGATTCACCCAAAAGGACTCCAGGCCGCAGAAGCCTGGCCAAGTCAGACGCGCCAAAGTAGTGAAAGTGTGGGCATTGCGTATCGTTCCCAAAGTCCGGTCTGCGATGGTGGAGCCGTGACCTTGAGCATTGTGTCAGCCTTTATTCCATATATGCTCAAAAGGGGTTCATATGTAATTTATATATTCACAGAGGAAAAGGCGGGTTTGATATATGTACACGAAGTTTCAACACACGTTTTGAAGAGAAATAAGAAGTAGCAAGGAAAAACACGATCTGGTGTTGGTATATGGAACTAACGAAGACGGCAAACGAAAAAAAGACAAAGAGATCATGAGATGCTGACGGTGAATCGATCCTGCGCCCACACGCTTGTCCCCTTACGTGCAAGAAACGCTGATAACAAAATGCTCCGTAGTTAGCCCTTTTTGATGGCAAAATATGCAAAGTCGTGAGAACGCTCTTTCTCTCACAATGCTTGATAGAAACTCCTTCGTGGTAAATCGCACAGACTTCTTAGCCTTGCACGGCTGAATAAAGCAGATACTCCCTTCTAACATGTCTCCGTGCGCGTCTGTCCCTATATCTCTGTACTGACTCGGTGTTCTACGGCGCGCCTCTGTTGGTGTGCCCATGGCGAATCCGGTCTCAAGTATGAGAGTCGCGGGGTCACTGCGCGTGGACCAAAGAGGAGACTGGGCATACTATGAGGGTAACGACAAACGTTAACGCAAGCTCAGAGAAATGCAAGAGCTTTGCTTTGCTCACTCTCCAATACTTGTTCCCCTTAGTCGTCTACCCAGACTCACGCTGCGCCCAATGTCCGAAACACCACCAACCGAGTGTCTGTTGTTTGGGTTTCGAGCGACGCTCAGTTGTGCTCTTGGTCGAAGTCCTCCCGTCAGGGTCTTCTCATAGTTGGCTGGTGAGCCTTCACGGCCTAGATTGTGACCGTAGCGGCTTTGGTTATCCCGGAACAACAGACTATGCTCGTTGGAGGGAGTGCTACTTGAAACACTAGGCCGACGGAGACTGGCGGTAGTTTGAAGGGCGGGCGATGGCTGCAGATCAGGCATTGGTTCGCGGGAGGTGTACTGTCTGCCACCGGTGAACCGTTTTTGATCTGACTGACCACCGTGACGGGCTCTAAAGTCGATTGAAGTCATCGCACGGGAAGGCGCACGGAAGATTGGATCTTCGTCTTCTTCGTCCACGCTGTTGCGTGTCTGGTGGAGACTGGTGCCTGCTCGTTGCATACGCGACGGAGTGTGTCTATCGTCGTAAGGTTCCTGGCTGCCTCCTCTTTGGCTGCGGCCGGAGTCGTCGATAAGCATGCTGGTTCTCCGAGCCTCGATGCGTGACATAGCTCTACTGGGACTGACGCCTGATAATGTGTTGCTTTCGGGTTCGATACTCTGTCGGATCGTTGGTGAATCGCCATTGATCTGTACACTCGGCCGACGTGATAGCGTGGCTGTGTTTGATCGGAAAGCTGGACTGGCAAGACCGGTCTTGGTGTCGCACAGAGCAATGCAGAGCTCGGTGAGACTGCGACAGAGGTTGTCGGCTTTGCGACGAACCTGGCGGTCTGAGACGACAGAGCCATTGATGATGGAGCTAGCAGAGTGTAGTGTGCCCTGCGGTCCTGCGCTGCCGCTCATCTCTGCCAGCGCAAGCGCTTCGGTTGCAGTCGCTTCCAGATTGCGGTAGACATTTGGTGAGACATATTGTCTAGCTTTACCGAGAGCTTCGCGCAACAGAGGATGAGTTTTATTGTTGTTGGGGGTATGAGTGCCCACTGTCGACTCGGCAGGCGACGGATTCGACTTTCGCTGCTGATTCGGTGACGAAGACACTGTGGTAGCTGAGGTGTTGGCCGTCCGCGGGCGCTCAGCCGATGCTTGGTTTACAATGGCACCCGATGTCGAGGGTATCTTGCCGCCCATCTCGATCTTCCGTATCCTGGACTTGAGCTCGTCCAGCTCGTCCCACACAGACGCGGCCGGCCCTGTAGAGCCATGTGACTCGGTACCGTCGGCGCGCGAACCAGCCTCAAAGGATGTCTCCACCTGCGGCGTGCGCGGCTCGTGTGACAGGTTCGACGGCCTGTAGGGGTGGACCGGGGTGCGACTGGGCGGGGTTTGATGTACCTCAGGCTGGGATCCTCGTCTCGTTGAGTTTGAGAACTGGGCGAGGAAGTCGCGCGGTGAGAGCTCCGAGTCGCGTCGTGTGGAGCTGAAGGAGGCTTTGTGGTTGAGGTCGCGGGTCCGTATGGCTTCGGGTGCAGGTGAGTTTGGCGACCGCTCGTATCTGGAGGGGGTGGGCAGGAGCGACGACCGGCGTATGCCGCTGGACCTGGCTTCTAGGGCAGCGCTGGAGGGTATCCTGCTGGTGGTTGGCGTGACTAAGCTCGACTGGACCTGGACGGGCGAGGGCGACTGCAGGGCCGAGGGGAGCGACTGCCGGTTGTTGACGCGGGCGACTCGTGACTGGGTCGTTAGCTACCATCCATGCGCATACCGTAGCTCCATTGCTCACCTTCAATCGGTCGCGCGCTGTCGGGTTCTCTGGGCGCGGCGGCTTGGGCGCACTGTCGGCGGCGATGTTCAGGAACAGGTCCTCCTTCTCGCCGTCTGTTCCTGGCGTCGCGGGCGCAGGCGCTCCCCGTCCGCTATGCGCCGCGTGGTAGTCCTCCATGCGGCTGCGGGGGCCAGAGTCGTACTCGGACGACTCGTCGGTGGAGCTCGCCATTCGTCGCGGCGGGGGCCTCGCACTGCTGGTCGAGGCTCGTCGGGGGTGGGGTCGGGGGCGGGCGGCCGGGTCTACAGCGCTTGTTTGTTGTGGTGGTCGCGGGGCTTCGCTGGGGGATGTGCCTGGGTGGGAGCTAGTGGGGGATACCAGGCCGGACTGGAGGAACTGCTGCTGCGCATAGGCAAAGTCGGCGGGGTTCTGCGAGCTGCGGCTGCGAGTAACGAGGGTGACGGGAGGGCCGCGCGAGTTGTCTATGCCATGGCCGCTGTGCGAGGCTGGGGGACGGCGGGCGGACGAGGCGCTGACAGACGGCAGGCGCAACAGCGTGGGCGGCTCCGGGGCCGTGTTGGTGCGGGCGTGGGTGGGCTTGCTCGGGGGCGTGCTCTGCGACAAAGAGTTGCGCCGCTGGGTGGTGTGGTGTTGTGGTGCTCCTCCAGACGATTTCCGAGAATGGGTCGGCATAGCTGCAGGCCTGCGCTGGCACACCAGACAGGGATGACGGACAACGTTTCAGAATACTCAGCCCGTCATGGCTGCTTTTGCGACCCACAGTCCGCGCGCGAGCCGTTGAATATTGCCAATTCACTCTTCAAAGTTCAGAGGTTGATGCTGCGACGCTGGGGATCCCTAGCATCTTGACCTTGGCCGTTTGCGTCTAGGGTCCCGGGCCACTCTGCACGAGATGTCACAGTCCTTTCTGGAACGAATGGCCGCCTTCGAAACCGTCTCTTAGCAACGGCATGATGTGCAGCGACTAGCCGTGCTCTG
>Ga0265780_10011197_pt1 | contig 10632 bp, 17 predicted proteins | sample P1T30metagenome_FD_192432 | JGI IMG/M metagenome (GOLD analysis project Ga0265780, IMG submission 192432) | Plant litter microbial communities from East Loma Ridge, Irvine, California - P1 T30 | ecosystem: Environmental > Terrestrial > Plant litter > Unclassified | place: USA: California... | reverse complement strand
ACCGGGCTTTACGTGCATCCGAAGAACTCGATACCGCGCCGCATCCTTCGCATCCTCGGCCTGCGCTACGGAGGCGGCAGGGGCGGCAAATACGACGCGACGGTCTTTGTCTCTGAAGCTGCTGTAATGCGACTCATCGACATCCCTCCAACCACCCATGGCGCCCCTGACCTGATAAACCGGATCGGCAGGCGCTGCGGCTACAGCCTGCGCTGCCGGTGCTTCCTCCCGGCTGGGGGATGCCGCAGGCGGGTGCACCAGGCAGGGCCAAGTGAGCGAGCCGTTCCCACTCGGGCACGAGCAGTTTGGGTCTTGGCTGTTATGCTCCCCGCTCGCGCTTGCCGGGGTGGCCGTAGGCGCGGCCAACGCAGCATCGATGAAGTCGAACACGGTTTCCGGCTCATTCATCATCCAGAGCGTGTCGCTGATCGCTCCGTTCGGCGTGTCGTTTGCGAATTGCAGCGCGTGGCGCACATCGACCAGCACTTTGCGCAAACGGGTGGCCTCATCGGCCGGCGCACTGGAAGCGCCCTGGGCGATGGCTGCGCGGGCCTGCCATGCCTCCCAAAGCAGGTTGTTCTCTGTGAACATGTAGCTTCCAGCGGCCGTTTTTTCGTCAATAGGACGCTGAGCGTTAGGCCATCGGCCGCGCAGCCACGCCTCGAACAGCGCCCGCTCGTCCGCCTGCTCCCCCACGCTAGTCTGTGGTGCGGCGAGACGCCAGATCGCGCGGGCGAAATCGACTTGCTGGTTGAATTCGCTCTTTTCGGACTCAGTCATGGCGGCTCCGGCGTCTGCACGGAATTTGGCATTCTCGAACGCCTGAATACGCAACGACAAGCCGACTTCGGTGATGCGGTCTGCGCTCGGCGGCGCTGCGGTGGTGGTGGTCATGCTGCGTCCTTTACGAGTTCCCAGCCAGTGCTGGATTTGTGCATGCGCCGGATTGCAAGGGTTGTGATCTTGCCGGATTGGCCGTTCACCAAAACGAAGCACGCTGCGTAGCCGTCCGCGATGCGCCAGACTTTCACTGTCCGGGCATTCATGCGTTTGTCGAGGTCTCGCCATACTTGGCCGGGTTTAACCTCGATTCCTTCTTTCGTGACGTTCGTGCTCATGCTCCGTCGCCGCCTTTCTCGCCCAGGGCGCCCTGTTGATCGGCTGCCTTGATGGCGCGGATGGCGATGTTCTTCATGTTCCATGCATCCATGTTGGCGATCAGATCGGTGACGGGGAATTCGCTGATCGTTTTTAGAGCGGCCAGCGCCTGGTCGCGCACCTCGGATGGATTGAGTGCTGGAGCGGCGAGAAGACGACGGATGACGCCGGCCGCCTCAACTGAGATTGCGATTGGCTCATCCTTGGCGACCACAATTCGGTTGCATAATTCGGTAAGGCAGACGCGTTCGAAGTCCGTAATGCCGCCCTTCGCGGCACCCGCCGTGCTCGGGTTATCTGCCGATGCAGGGGCGGCGAGAGCAGCGGCTTCGATGGCGCGGGCAAAAGGGCCTACCTCAGTTCCAATGTCACGCAAGGTCACGTCGCGCCACAGTTTGGCTATCTGCTCATCCGTCAGTCCTACCGCTACCGGGGCTAGCTGGGCGTTCTCATCCCATTCCAGCGGGGCGGCTGGGCGCTGGTCATCAAGGCGTCGCTTTTGATCGTTGATCATGGTCTTTTCTCTCGTAGTGGATTAAGCCTGCGCAGCCAATGCGGCGACGGCAGCGCGCAGATCGACATTCGCCCCGGGGGCCGGCGCGGGCACTTCGAAACGGATGGAGAAGCCCCATGCGCCGTTCGGGCTGCCCGGGCCATTGCGCTGCGCCTGGTCGAGCAGCCATGCGAGGATCTGCTTATCCGAAAGTGACTTTTTGCTTTGCTGTTTCGCGAGCAGGGCGGGGGTGACTTTCGACTTTCCCTCGGCGCGCGCCTGCTGCAGTGCCTCGCTGATCACCGCCCCGGCTTTAGAGCCGTGTTCCTTCACGATTTCCAAAGCGGTCGTTCCGGAGACTTCGCCGGCGTTGACCGCCTTGTGCACATCGCTGTTCGCCTCGGCCAGCGTGATCATGTCTTTCACATGCACCGTGGTCTTGCCCACGCGGTCCGCGATTTGCTTTTCGTCCCAGCCGAAACCGATCAGCTTGCGGTACTGGATACCGAGCTGCAGAGGCGTCAGCGGCAGGCCGCCAGCGCTGGTGATCATGTGCGCCACACGCTCGATGTCATTGCCGCGGAAGTGGCGGCAGTCCATAGCCTTGATGTCAGAGCCTTTCGAGATCGCGTCGAGCGCTGCAGCGTGCCGGTGGTGGCCATCGACGATGAAGATCTGACCCTCTTCGACTCGCACCTCAAGGGGCGGGAACACAGCGCCGTTACGCAATGTCAGGGACAGCGATGCAACGTGGTCAGCATTCAGCGGGCGGGCGTTGAAGCCAGGTTCGACAGCCAGGATGCGTGGGTCGACCGCGAACGAAGTCACTTTCGAGACTCCCGGGTTAGTCTTGTCTTCGGCTGCAGCCTTCAGCGAGGCCATGTTGTTCGTGTATCCCATTATTTTTCTTCGTTAGTGGTGGTTGAGGAGAGCGCCGCTGCTTCGGCACTCGCTTTTTCTGCCTCGGCAGCCTCGCGCTTCATCGCCCGCTTTACTGCTGCCTCGTGATCCATCTGCTCGAGGTCGGCGTAGTACCGGCGCGACCGGACCGGGTAGGCGGGCGTCGAGCGGAGGATGCGCTTGCGTTTCATCCGCGGGCCTCTCCGCCGAGGGCTTCGACCAGGTCGGCGAGCAGATGGGCCAGTTCGCCGGACATCAGGGCAAAGTCGTTGTCGAAGCGCTCGCCCTGGTCGAAGGTGGCGACGTCGTTTTCCTTGAGGACGTCGAGCGGCTTGATGCTCTTGATGCCCAGCTGCTCGGTCAGGACGAACGAGATCCGGCTGTTCCAGGTCATGGCAAGGCGGGTGCACTGCTTGCCGGCCGCGATGTGCGCCCCAACGTCGCCCGGCTCGAGCGTGTGCCGCTTGTAGCTCACCTGAGCCTTACTCTCGCCCGTTGCGCGAAGCGTGGCATCCTGATCGACCGTGAAGCCAGTCGGTGCCTCGTCGGATTCCAGCCAGTCCGTCATCACCGCCACTGGTGAACGCTGCACGCGCAGGGACTCGAGTGGGATGCGCTCCACCGCCTTGAGCAGCAGCTTGATGACGTCGTCCGCCTTCGATGCGCTGGCAGCATCGACCACGAGCCAGCCGTTCATCGAATCGATCCAGACGTTGACATGCGAGCGGACCGTGAACGCGCGCGGCATCATTTCGTCGGCCGCCCGCTCGGTCAGCTCTTTCATCGCCTTCTTGCCAGGCCTGAAGCCTTGCTCTTCCTCGAGCTTGTCCGCTAGCTCCGTAGCGCGCTGCTTTACAGCCTTCGCCGGCAAGATCTTCTTCTCGGTCACGAGCTTGAGCAGGAGCTGACCGAAAGCAGCGTGCACCAGGCCGCCGCCAGCGCGCGGAGGCGCCCAGCCCTGGCGCAGCAATTCATTGCTCGACGCCGACGTAAAGCGTTGAGGCTCGAGCAGTGCTGCCAGCTGGTCGGCGATCATTAGGTAAGGCGAGGGCAGGCGATACAGCTGCAGGTTCTTGAAAAACATCTTGGGTTCCTTATTGTTGTGGGCTTACTGGATCAGCGCCGCTTCGTTCATGTCGTCGTATCGCTGCACTTCTGCGATCAGGATCAGGAGGGCCATCAGCAGCACGAAGGCCTGGCCAGCACGCCGGATCATTTCGCCCCCGGCAGGTTGCGCACGATGACCACGACCAGAGCGACAGCCGCGGCGCATTCAATCAGGTACTTCGTCAGGCGCCCGACGACCTGGTCGCGGCTCACGCGTGCGGCGATCATTCGATCACCATCAGGGTGACGCCGAGGGCGCCTGCGTCGTAAGCCGCATCGAGCAGCTCGTCGCGGGATCCGATGGCGGAGTAGGTCATGCTGCCGGCCTCAGTGCGCGCCGTGATTCGAAAGCTCATTGCGTTCTCCCTGGTGGATTGGACTTCGTGGTCTCTCACTGCCAAAGCCCGCTCGGGGCGGGCTTCAGTACTCCTGTACATCTGACGTTTGCCTAGTGGCCGCGCTTGTCGGTATGCCGGCCGACAAGCGCATGAGCTAGCCATACTCGAGCTGGCGTGGTCTTTTCTGCAGCGTCGCTACCTCGTGGTCGCCGTCGGCATACGGCGCTGGGTGGAGCCAGTAGAGGCAGCGGTAGAAAGAAACAAGAATCAGCATTGCTCGCGTGCCTCGACGCACATACGGATCGAGGCGCGCACGATCGCGGCCATCGTTGCGGCATCGCGGTCTGGATGGTCTGCATAGGCCTCGGTGACATCGCGTCGGCGGCTCCCGGTGCCGGCCGATACCGTGCCTTCTTCCTGGTCGTGGCGAATGCTCAGGCCCAGCTCAGTCGCCAGCGGGCCGGCTGCGCTCCAGCTGCGACGCCACTGGGGCAAGGACCAGGTATCAGGCGTGGTGCGCGAGTGCCCAGGGAGCAGCGTCGTGCCACGCACAGGCACGAGCCTCGTTGCGCTGATCAGGTAGCTGCTTTCCGGTGCGACCCGCACGCGATGCTTCAGCCAGGCCAGCTCGATCTCGTCGGCGATCGCCTGCTCGATGTACTCGCCTTCCCACTGGATGCGCTGGCTGCTCATTGGCCTTGCTCCTTCTTCGCGTCAGCAGCGTCCCGAAGCGGATTGCGGTCGTAGACGACGTTTTCCTGAAACTCGGCGAGCTTCGCGAACAGGCCTGGCGATACTTCATCGAGCGACATCGACAGCGACGTGATGAAGGCGCCCAGGCGTGCCCAGTTGCGTTCGAAGTTCGAAGCGATCATCGGGCGGCGCGCGACGCTGTCCATGGCGTTCGAGAAGTGCATGGCCTTGTCGACTGCTTCGTCGATCTGCTGCGCGGTTATCACGCGGCTTTCGGTGCTGTTGGTGGTGCTCATGCGACACCTGCGGCGGCGAGAGCGGCGCGAGCGTTGTCCAATTCGACGGAGTCGTCGTCGCATGCCTCTGCGTAGTTGATGATTTCGCGCAGCGCCGCCACCAGCTGCTCATGGGAGTTGCAAGCACGGACGATGAATGCAGCATCCTCGTCGCGATCGCATTCGGCAATCACGCGCTTGCCAGTCAGGCGCGAAGCATCATTGACGAGGATGGTGCGAGGGGCGTGGCATGACCAGCATGCTGCGTACCAAGGCGTCGGTGTGTGGCTGCCTCCCTCGACGATTGGGTTGTTGTCCTCGTCCGTGATGCAGATCGAGCCATGGTGTTTGCTCGGTACGGCCTGCTGGGCTGCGGCCAATGCCAGTGAAAGGCTTTCGGCCTCGATGACCTGGTTGTAGATCACCCGGCTATGTTCGTCAGCTGCTGTTATCCAATACCTCATCGTGCTCTCCAGTTCGGCGGCTCAGCAGGTGCTGAGTTCGCTGCGTTGATGGAGCTAGTAAACCAAAGGTTCAACAAAATAGTCAACCCTAGGTTGATTTATTGTGTAGAATTCGCTCATCGGCCGAGTTCGGCAGATTGCAAGCCTGGAACAGGGAGGGTGACTCCGACGCGAAGGCCCAGAGAGGAACCGAGCTGACGGCATCAGCCGCTTCACTCGTCGGGAACCGCCGGCAGGGGTGAGGGGATAGGCGTACTGTGGGGATGGTCTGAGATACGCACGAGGGCAGCGAAGTTAGCACCTTCGGACCGGCAAGGCTGACGAGTCGTAGTAGACGGCGTACCGATCTAATACGTAAAGACCCAGCTATCAGAGGAAAGCTGAGTCTTCGTCCCAGCCCCCGATAGCCCTAAACCCCGACAGGGGTTGAAGTTAGAGGGGTGAGTAGATACTGCAGTAAGCAGTACCTTTTGATAGCTTTGTTAGTACCTATACAAGGCGCAGAACAAAAAAGGCCCGAAAATGCCGCAAAAATTGACCCTGACGGTCTACCTCATGCGTCGAGGGGCAATAAAGGCGCTGACCAAGATCGAGGCCGAGACTTTCGGCATACCGTACCCACTGCAGAGCGGCTGGCCGTCGAAATACGCGGGGATGGAAATCACGAAGAAAATGCTCGAGGAGTTGGCTGTCCGGATCTCGAGCGCGAAGGAGTCGACGGCCAGGAAGGCGCAGGGCGGACTGAATGCTGCCACGAACCTGATGTCGAGCGCAGTCCCAGCTGCGCGCGCCGACAGCAGATCGCCGCCCAGTCCTGCAACTGAAGTGCCAGCGCTATCAGTCAGCTCCCCATCGTTCCCGGGCTTCGCACTGCGCCAGGCCCGGCGCTACCGATCGCGGAGTTCAGCACCTTGGGCGTAAAAAAGCCCGCACGGGGCGGGCAGTGCAAATTGCGCTTGCAATCTCCAGTAGCGAATTAGCTCATTGAGGTTGGGTCCGGAACGAGTTTGACGGTAACCTTTACGCCAATGCTAACCATTTCACCACGCTCGGTATCTGCATAAACGCGCAGAGAACAATCTTGATCGACAATAAAGGGCGATAACGTAAACACAATACCCATTGTGCAGTATTTTGCCGACTTATCTGTTAATGGGGTTACTAGCTGTTCACGTGGCGCCTCGGCTTGGACGAGTAATGTATCGTCCCTCATTACACGGAGGTTCAGTCGTTCAAATAAGTCGTCCGCCGGAGTATGCGCACTTACAGCAACGCATAATTTAGGGAGTGATGCGGGAAGCGTGTCTGTTTGAATTTCTATAACGCCTTGATATACTCCAACAAAAGTCAGCTTATTTCCAATCTCCATACGGACATCATCGCAGAATACTGCGTGAACATATCTGGAAACCTTCGGAATCATTGACCAGTCCCTCTTGCTTCTCTGGAGGCTTCTAAAATCTGGAAAACGGTGGCAGGAGACTCTCCTAATGCTTTTGCCAAGCTCATAACAGTAGAAACTTTGATATCGTCTTCGCCGCGCTCAATCCTTGCGATGTATGGTTGCTTAACGCCCATAGCATCCGCCAAGTTCTGTTGTGACATTCCTTTTGACAAACGAAGTTGAGCCAAAGATACCGCAGAGTCATCTTTTATATACTCTGAGAACTTCTTTCTAGCGCGAACTAAAGCTGCTGCGCGTCGAGGGTTCTGCTCTCGCTTTGCAATAACATCTGCGATCGAGGATCCGTGGTAAGGATTGTGAGCGACAGCCGCTGCCATTTCTACTGTCACGAACGTATACATGCATCCGGTAACTGTAGTTGCTGTTGAACTAATAGGTAGGAAGCCCCAGGGCGCTATATTGGGCGCAGACTCGGACAACGAGTGGGTGATTTGTGTCATATGCATGATCTCTCTGTACGACAGCAAGTACATGGAAAATGTCGTTCCGTGCATCGTGGGCATAGAGCACTCGGTACGGAACAACGCTACCTTGCCAATCCCAGAACTTAAGCCGCAACATGTTCAACCCTTGCTGCCAAAGCTCTTCAAACCTGTCGACGTCAAAGTGTGGCGTGCCGATGGACCGAAAATTTTTTTTATGTAACCGCTCTAGGAGGCGCGGGTCATTCGAGATCTCATCAAGCGCAGTCTCGACCTCAGCCGCAGCGTCAGCGGTATCATCGTCTCCCTCGTACATCAGGTCGAGATCCTCTTCTGCTGCAGGGGAGATCACTATTTGAATCATTCTATTATAACTTTTTAGTTATAGCACGTGTTGAGTTGTAACAGATCTTTGGTCAGGCAATGATATTACCATAACAACATTATTGGGCCTAGTAGAATCTTGCCTATAGCCAAAGGTTCACACCCCCGTGATGCGAACAAGTACCCCGCCTGTGATGGCTAAACGAATACGTCCCATCCCGACACTTCGCACTTGCTCCCGCTGGCACCTGGTCGTGTGTTGACCGCGCTGGCGAGTGCACTTCATGCCCATCCTTCGCTTTGTAGTGGCGATGCGACAACAGCTCGGCTTCGCTCGGCTGGCCGGTGATGCGCCGCATCTCTTCTGGCCGAGATTGCTCGCGAGGCGCCGACGGCCTCCCGGTGAGCCTCGCCATTTCTTCAGGCCGGCTTACGGCAGTGGAGGATCCAGCTCCATGGATGAGGCGCGCCATCTCGCTGGCCCGATCTTTCGCAGTCGGTTCAGCAAGTTGATGCTTCGAGACTGGAGTTGCGTTTGGCGGGTGCTGAGCCTGCGCGGGCGATGACCCAGCAAGAAGCGCGCATGCGAAGAGCATTCGAATGCGCGCTTGCATAGTGGACTGATGAGGCCTAGCGGGCATTACAAACTCATGCCATGGACTTCTGAAATTTCCGGTACCGATAAAACTTCGGCACTTATTTTCTCAAGCACCTGCGCTCTAAGCGAGTCTATTGAAACGGCTTCTTGATTCGTACATGCCGCGCGCATGTCATCGTTGGCCATGAACTCGGCAGAACTTACCCCGCCGAATACGTTAACAACGCGTGGATTTTCACATTTCTTAAATTCGCCGCCGAGCTTGCCTCGCACGACATTTTCTGACAATTTCTTTCCGTCTCGCCATGTGCTTACGACGTAGCCGTAATCCAACTCAGCGCCGCCAGTTTTCAAGTCGAACTGGTACGACGCATTTTTCGGCATGAGCAGTACAGCCGAGAGTGTGTCGACTTGACTATATGAATACGTGACAGTGCGGCTTTGCGCTGGAATTTCTTTTTCTGAGTCGCGTACACGCTCAACAATCAGCTCTAGCGCTCCGCCTTGGCTCGCTGGCAGCCATGTTACGCCGTGTATATCCCGCGAGAGCTGAGTTAGAACGTCGTCCGCGAAAAGGCGATCCGAATTTTTGACCGATAAGTGCGCATTTACGTTGAGCTGAGCCTTGCGACGCTCGGCAAACCCAGGGTCGGCCAGTGCTACTTGAAGTAACTCAGTTGAGCGAACGTTGAGACTAGGAAGCTGCTTCTTGAAGTCAGCGAGTAAGGCAGAGTCATAGCCGCTTTTGCGCGCATATGCTACGAGCGCCTGCATATCTCTCGCCGTGAAGTTTTTATTTTTATAAGACGTTAGTGTTCGGTCGTACACGATCTGCATTTGCTTTTCGTTGGATAATGCCTTTATAGAGTCGATTTCCCCATTGATTACGAAAGGAATAAGTCCGGTCTCATTTCCAGTGCGGACAATATTTTCAAACCTAGCTTCCAGGTCCGCTTGTTCGGCCTGGCTGAGAAGTCGAGCTGCTGCAATTTTGCTCAAAAATTCATATTCGCGCTGAACTGACTCTGCCGTCGAAACCAGCTGAATGTCCTGATGCAGCCCTTCAATGAGCTTGTTATGAGTACTGCGATCTTTTTCCAGCGCGAGTCGCATCTGCTCAGCGCCGCCTGGACGCGAAATAGCAATGGTTAGGTTTCGGATTCCTTCTAGAAGGTTGCCTTTTGCAAGCGCAGCCTGCGATTGCTCTGCATAGTAGGCCCCTTGTTTTGCGGGGTCCGTAGGTACGGATCCGCATGCTGCAAGTGCCGCTGCGGCCAAGACAGATAAAAGTACTTTTTTCATGATTTCCCCAGTGCGCATTTATAAGCGTGCAATTTCGCCTCGGAATCATACGCTGTCAAAATCACAAAAGACTCTCCAATTATCACGGAGAAGCTGGGCACCGCGGTGGCCGTCGGCTCGATCGATGGTCAAATTTCAATCTTCTTGTACACCGTTCCCGTTGCCTTATTGAACAGCCAGATTTGCGAAAGTCTCATCACAAGCGCATCTCCACTCCAGGCGTATTCTCTAGGGTGGTCGATCGTGGGCTTCAAATAGTCGCTGTACTCAGATCTGTACGGCGTGACGAGGTTGCCAACGTATAGAAGTGCAATCTTCCCTTTGGTCGCGCGTGCTTCGCCGGGCTCCATTGGGAGGTCTAGTAAGATGTTCTTATTGCCTGAGCTATAGGCAGATAGGTTCTGGAAGGCGAGTCCACACGTGTCCCATGTGGAGCTTTCAACCTGCACGATCTTGCCGTAGGCATTCGATGCCGAGTAGGTACGCTGATACTTCAGCTTGTACTCAAGCTTGGTTGCCGCAACCGATCCGGTGTTGAGCAGTTGAGTGTCGCCACCCCAGTACCCTTTAACCTTCAAGACCTGATTATCAGCGTCGTATTGATCAGTGAGGTCCGAGGCCGAATCCTCTGCCCCAACAAATCCGAAAACGTCTCCAAGCAACGTGGCCCCAGCCACGTGCTCATTGTTGAGGGACGTTATGCGATCGTTATACGCAGACGTTGTCTCGAACTCTCCTTTTTTGAGGTTGAGCGAAACCAGCTTTGCAGCCACTGCACGGCAACTATGCCCTCTGTAATTTGGCGGCAGGGTAGCGGCCGTCGGATCAAGTCCGGAACTTGCGTAAGGTAGGCGGTTTTCGGGCTGGGGGCTGGATTGCAAGGTTTTCGGTTTCCCCGCACTTTTCGGGGGCTCAGCGTGAGCCGAGATTACGCAAGTTAGTGCGCCCAACAAAACGGTACTGAACAATGGCTTCATGAGATTCTTTGGGTCGAGGCATCCAGGCGTGCCGTAGCGGTCGCGCGAGTATAGCGCTCACCTAGTTGTTAAAGACTCACTGATTGTCACATTTTTAGGCAATAGCTAAGATTCTT
>Ga0265780_10011195_pt1 | contig 10632 bp, 8 predicted proteins | sample P1T30metagenome_FD_192432 | JGI IMG/M metagenome (GOLD analysis project Ga0265780, IMG submission 192432) | Plant litter microbial communities from East Loma Ridge, Irvine, California - P1 T30 | ecosystem: Environmental > Terrestrial > Plant litter > Unclassified | place: USA: California... | reverse complement strand
CGACCTGCCGCTCGAGATGGCGCTCAAGCAGGTCAAGGGCAACGGCAAGCGCGTGATCGCGGTGTTCGAGGATCCGAACTGCGGCTACTGCAAGCGCCTGCGCCAGACGACGCTCAACGAGATCGACAACGTTACCATCTATACCTTCATGTACAACATCCTGTCCCAGGATTCGTTCACGAAGTCGAAGAACATCTGGTGCGCGCCGAACCGCAACAAGGCCTGGGATGACTGGATGATCAACGGCAAGGTGCCACCGGCGGCGCCGGCCGCCTGCGAATCGCCGAACGACAAGGTGCTGGCGCTCGGCCAGAAGCTGCGCATCACCGGCACGCCGGCCATCTTCTTCAGCGACGGCACCCGCATCCCGGGCGCGATCGACCTGAAAGCGCTCGAAGCCAAATTCGATTCGCTGGAAGCGAAGCCGGCAAAATAAGGCAGTCGCCGGTCATGGTTGTCGTCCAGGAGCGTGCATGCTCACATTGAACATCAACGGCAGGGACCTGCAAGTCGACGCCGACCCCGCCACGCCCGTGCTGTGGGCGCTGCGCGACAACCTGAACCTCACCGGCACCAAGTTCGGCTGCGGCGCGGCCCTGTGCGGCGCCTGCACCGTACACCTGGGCGGCGTCCCGATCCGCGCCTGCGTCACCCCGATCGCGGCGGTTGCGGGCCAGGCGATCACCACCATCGAAGCGATGCAGGACGATCCGGTCGGCAAGGCGGTCCAGGATGCCTGGGTGCGCCACGACGTGCCGCAATGCGGCTACTGCCAGAGCGGCCAGGTGATGAGCGCCGTCGCGCTGCTGCGCACCAACCGGCGCCCGCTGGACGCCGACATCGACAACGCCATGAGCGGCAATCTGTGCCGCTGCGGCACCTATCAGCGGATCCGCGCGGCCATCAAGGATGCCGCCGCGGCCTTGGAGGCATGACCCCATGGCGCTGACGGGCATCCTGCTGGCTGCGGGACGGGGCCGCCGCTTCGACCCGGATGGCGCTCGCAACAAGCTGTTGCAGCGCCTGCCCGGCGGCGAACTGGTGGTCGCCGCCAGCGCGCGCACGCTATTGGACGTGTTCCCGCGCGTGGTGGCGGTGGTGCCGCCCGCCGATGGCGGGGTGGGGGACGTGCTGCGCCGGCTCGGCTGCGAGGTGACGGTGTGCCCGGATGCTGACGGCGGCATGGGCCTGTCGCTGGCGCACGCGATCCGTCATTGCCTGCATGCTCAGTTGCACGACCAGTCGTCCGGCCAGGGCTGGCTGGTGGCGCTGGGCGACATGCCCTTCGTCGCCCCATCCACCCTGCATGCGCTGGACGCTGCGGTCGAGGACGGCGCCGCCATCGCCGCGCCCCTGTTCGAAGGCCGGCGCGGCAATCCGGTCGCCTTCGGCGCGCAGCACCGCGACGCCCTGCTGGCGCTGGACGGCGATCAGGGGGCGCGGCGCCTGTTGCAAAGCAGCCCGGTCGCCACGATCAACGTGCTCGACCCCGGGGTCCTGCGCGACATCGATTCCCCTTCCGACCTGCCGGCCTAGCCGACGCGCCGCCCACCCGCCATGTATGGCGCGCGTTTTGCTTCGCCCGATGGATTACACTATGTCCATTCGGCGCGTCCCGAGAGACCATTCAAGAAGATCATGAAAAAGCCATCGCAGAAAAAGCAGAACGCCATTCACTACACGATTGTCCCCAAAGACCTGGCCGGTCACCTGTTCAACGTCACCGTCACGGTCGCCAATCCCGATCCCGACGGCCAGGCGTTCGTGCTGCCGGCCTGGATCCCGGGCAGCTACATGATCCGCGAGTTCGCACGCAATATCGTGCGCATCCGCGCCGAGAGCGGCGGCCAGCCCCTCGCGCTCACCAAGCTGGATAAACACTCGTGGCGCGCCGCCCCTAGCGCCGGCCCCCTGACCCTGCACTACGAGGTGTATGCCTGGGACCTGTCGGTGCGCGCCGCCCACCTCGACCAGACCCACGGCTTCTTCAACGGCACCAGCGTGTTCCTGCGCGTGGTGGGACAGGAGTCGCTCGTCCACCAGGTCGACATCCAGCGCCCGCTTGACCCGGCCGCCAGGACCTGGCGCGTGGCCACCGCGATGCCCGAAGCGGGCGCCAAGCGCTATGGCTTCGGCGTCTACGCCTGCGCCAACTACGATGAACTGATCGACCATCCGGTCGAGATGGGCGACTTCGAGCTGGCCACCTTCAAGGCCCATGGCATCCCGCACGACATCGTGATCACCGGCCGCGTGCCCAACCTCGACATGGCGCGCCTGCAGGCCGACCTGCAAGCGATCTGCGAGACCCAGATCGCCTTCTTCGAACCAAAGACGAAGCGCGCGCCGCTCGAGCGCTACGTGTTCATGACCATGGCTGTGGGCGATGGCTATGGCGGCCTCGAACACCGCGCCTCGACCGCCCTGATCTGCGCGCGCGCCGACCTGCCAAGCCTGGCCACGCCAAAGGCGGCCGAGCCGGGCGAGGGTTATCTGCGCTTCTTGGGCCTGTGCAGCCACGAGTATTTCCATACCTGGAACGTCAAGCGCATCAAGCCGGCCGCCTTTGCCCCCTACGACCTGCAGGCCGAGAACTACACGCCGCTCCTGTGGCTGTTCGAAGGCTTCACCAGCTATTACGACGACCTGATGCTGGTGCGCGCGGGGATCATCGGCGAAGCGACTTATTTCAAGCTGCAGGCCAAGACGGTCGGCGGCGTGCTGCGCGGCAGCGGGCGCCTCAAGCAGAGCGTGGCCGATTCGAGCTTCGACGCCTGGAGCAAGTACTATCGCCAGGACGAGAATTCGCCGAACGCGATCATCAGCTACTACACCAAGGGTTCGCTGATCGCGCTGGCCTTCGACCTGACTATCCGCGCCAAGACCGGCGGTGCTAAATCGCTGGACGACATCATGCTGGCGCTGTGGGAACGCTACGGACGCGACTTCTACAACGGCGCCGGCCGCGGCGTGACGGAACACGAAGTCGAAGCGCTGTTCGACGAGATAAGCGGCCTCAAACTCAAGAACATGTTCGAGCGCTACGTGCGCGGCACCGAAGACCTGCCGCTGGCCAAGCTGTACGCGCCGCTGGGCGTGAAGCTGGTCGACGAGCGCAAGGGCGGCAAGGCTTCGCTGGACGCCGGCATCGGCCGCGACCCGCTCGGCGCCAAACTCACCCAGGTGCACGAGGGCGGCGGCGCCCACCAGGCCGGCCTGTCGGCGCTGGACGTCGTGATCGCGATCGACGGCCTGCGCGTCAACGGCAATCCGCCGAACGTCGACGCCCTGCTGGCGCGCTACCGCGTTGGCGACCGCGTCACCGTACACGCCTTCCGCCGCGACGAGCTGATGGCCTTCGACGTCACCCTCCAGGGCGACCGCGTGCCGGGCATCAGCCTGGCGCAAGCGGTGGCCGGGCGCAAGTCGGCGGCGATCAAGCGGCCGAGCGCGGTGTAATGGACAAGAATCTTCACAACGATAAGCATCCCATGACCTTTACCCGAATTGCCATGTCAGCCGCGGTAGCCGCCGTTTTCGCGTCGCTGGCACTGTCCGCGAACGTCGCCCAGGCCCAGCAGGCCGCTCCGCTCAAGAACGATGTCGTCGCCAAGGTCGACGCCATGTATCCATGGCTCGACGCTGTGTATAAAGACCTGCACGCCCATCCCGAGATCGCCTTCCAGGAAGTGCGCACCGCCGGCAAGCTGGCGGCCGAGATGCGCAAGCTCGGTTTCACCGTCACCGAGAAGGTCGGCAAGACCGGCATCGTCGCGGTGCTCAAGAACGGCGCCGGCCCGACGGTCCTGGTGCGCACCGACATGGACGGCTTGCCGATGGAAGAACGCACCGGCCTGCCGTACGCCAGCCGCGCCCGCGCCACCAGCGAAGGCCGCGACACCTTCGTGATGCACAGCTGCGGCCACGACATTCACATGACCAGCTGGCTCGCAACCGCCCGCACCCTGGTCGAACTGAAATCGCAGTGGAAGGGCACCCTGGTCTTCATCGGCCAGCCGGCCGAGGAAATCGTCGCCGGCGCCAAGGCCATGCTGGACGACGGCCTGTTCAAGCGCTTCCCGAAACCGGACTACGCCTTCGCCCTGCATTCCTGGCCGCTGGCCCATGGCACGGTGGGTTTCAACGACGGCCCGGTGTCGTCCAACTCGGACTGGCTCGAGATCACCTTCAAAGGCCGTGGCGGCCATGGTTCGGCGCCTGATAAAACCATCGACCCGGTGGCGATCGCGGCGCGTTTCGTGGTCGACGTCCAGACCGTGGTCAGCCGCGAGAAGGATCCGAAGGAATTCGGCGTCGTCACCGTCGGTTCGATCCAGGGCGGCACGGTCGGCAACATCATCCCGGACAGCGTGCAGGTGCGCGGCACCATCCGCTCATACAGCCCGACTGTGCGCGCCAAGCTGCTCGAGGGCGTGCGCCGCGTGGCCGAGGGTTCGGCCGCGATGGCCGGCGCGCCCAAGCCGGACATGCTGATCGGCGGCGGCGGCCAGGCCATCGTCAACAGCACCGAACTGGTGAACAAGACCGAGGTGGTGTTCAAGGAAGCCTTCGGCGCCGACAAGGCCAAGCGCATGCCGGCCATGACCGCCAGCGAAGACTTCTCGCTGTACGCCAACGAAGGCGTGCCGTCGATGTTCTTCTTCACCGGCGTCTACGATCCGAAGGTGGTGGCCGAAGCGGAGCGCGAGGGCGGCAAGCCGATCGCCTTCAACCACTCGCCGTTCTATGCACCGGTGCCGGAACCGTCGATCAAGACCGGCGCCCAGGCGATGACCCTGGCCGTGCTGAACGTGCTCGGCAAATAAACAGCCAGGCCATATGAAAACGGCCGGTCGCTTGCGCGCCGGCCGTTTTTGTTTTTGTGCGTATGTTCAGGACTTGAGGCAGTCGGCGCAGCGGCCGTACAGGGTCAGCTCGTGGCTTTCGACGCTGAAGCCTTTCGGCGCCATGTGCTCGATGTCGCCGGGGCAGGCGTGCACGTCGAATACGCGCTGGCAGACGGTGCACTGGAAATGGTGGTGATGGTGTTCGGCGGCGCTGGTCGATTCGTAGCGCGCGCCTTCGCCCGGCAGGGTGACGACCTTGAGCGCGCCGTCGTCCACCAGTGACTTCAGGTTGCGGTACACGGTCGCCATGCCCAGCTGGCTGACCTCGCGGCTGGCTTCGTCCAGGATCTCTTGTGGCGATAGCGGGCGCTGCGCATGCTCGATCGCATGCAGGATGGCGGTTTTTTGACGTGTATTGCGTTGCATAGGGCGAAGGATACCTCAAAGCGCGCACTGGAATCAAAAAGCGCCAAAAAGCGGTTGAATGCTTAATGATAATGCCTTATCATTTCCATGTTAATGATAACGGATTATCGTTATCGGCTTTGCATGCATCCCGCCGTCCAATCATTTCGAGGAACCACCATGTCTCATTTTTCCTGCAAGCGCACACCGCTGACCCTGGCGCTGATGCTGGCCTTCGGCGCGCCCCTGGCCGTCCAAGCCCAGACGACGAGCCGTGCGGCCTCGGACCCGGACAGCGTGCCGACCGTGGTCGTGTCCGCCAGCGCCCTGGGCGTGGTCCACGACGACATGATCACCCCGGTGACCTCGCTCGGCGGCAGTGAACTGGTGCGTGCCCGTGAATCGACCCTGGGCGAAACCCTGGCCCACCAGCCCGGCATCACCTCGAGCCATTTCGGCGCCGGCGCCAGCCGTCCGGTGATCCGCGGCATGGACGGTCCGCGCGTGAAGATCCTGTCCGACGGCGCCGAGATCCAGGACGCCTCGACCATCAGCCCCGACCACGCCGTCGCTTTCGAGCCGGTCCTGGCCGAACGCATCGAGGTGCTGCGCGGCCCGTCGGCCCTGGCCTATGGCGGCGGCGCGGTGGGCGGCGTGGTGAACATCCTCGACCGCAAGATCCCGACCGCGATGCCCGAGAAGGGCCTGGAAGGCAGCGCCGAGGTGCGCGCCAACTCGGCGGCGCGCGAAAAGACCGGCGCCTTCGAATTTACCACCGCCGCAGGCAGCAACCTGGCCCTGCATCTGGAAGGCGTCAAGCGCGATGCCGACGAATACCGCGTCGGCAAGGACTGGAGCGAAGGCCGCCACGTGAACGGCAGCTACAAGGAATCCGAGACCGGCACCGTCGGCCTGTCGTGGATCGGCAAGAACGGATATATCGGCGCCGCCTTCACCAAGGAACGCACCGAATACGGCATCCCGGGACACGGCCACGAGTTCGAGAGCTGCCACCCGCATGGCTCGCACCTGCACTGCGGCGGCCATGGCCACGAAGAAGAGGGCCATGACCATGACGAGCACGGCGAGGAAGGCAACGATCACGACCATGACCATGACCACGGCGAAGTGCCGGTCGTGAAGCTCGACAGCGAACGCTGGGACATCCGCGGCGAATACCGCAACCCGGTGGCCGGCATCGAGCGCGTGCGCATGCGCGCCTCGTTCACCGACTACGTCCACGACGAGCTGGAAGACAACGTGGTCTCGACCTCGTTCCGCAACAAGGGCCACGACGCCCGCCTGGAAGCGGTGCACGCGCCGATCGCCGGCTGGCGCGGCGTGTTCGGCCTGCAGACCACGCGCCGCGACTTCTCGGCCATCGGCGAGGAAGCCTATGTACCGCCGACCCTCACCAAGAAGCACGCCGCCTTCCTGACCGAGGAATACAAGCTCGATAACTGGCGCTTCGAGGCCGGCCTGCGCCACGAGTGGCAGGACATCGAGGTCGATGCCCCGGGCCTGCGCGACACCGATGCGCGCGGCACCTCGGCCTCGGTCGGCGCCGTATGGAAGCTGGCGCCGCAATATTCGCTGCGCGCCTCGCTGTCGCGCAGCCACCGCCTGCCGACCGCCGAAGAACTGTATGCCGACGGCGTGCACCTGGCCACCGCCACCTATGAAGTCGGCAACCAGGACCTGGACAAGGAAACCTCGAACAACGTCGACCTTACCCTGCGCAAATTCGAAGGCGACACCACCTTCTCGGTCAGCGCCTTCCACAACCGCGTCGACAACTACATCTACGCGCACACGCTGGACAACCATGAAGGCTTCCAGCTGGTGGAATACGCCCAGCGCGACGCCACCTTCACCGGCCTGGAAGGCGAGATCCGCCAGAAGCTGACCCCGTCGATCAGCGCGACCGTGTTCGGCGACTACGTGCGCGCCCGTTTCGACGAGGGCGAGGGCAGCCGCAACCTGCCACGCATCCCGGCCTCGCGCCTCGGCGTCAAGCTGGACGGCGACTGGAACGCGTGGCATGGCATGATCGAGTTCTACCGCGTGGGCAAGCAGGACAAGCTGGCCGACTACGAGACCGAAACCGCCGGCTACAATATGCTCAACGTCGGCGCCCATTACTCGATGCGCATTGGCGGCGTGCCGACCCAGTTCTATGCGCGCCTGAACAACCTGACCGACGAACTGGCCTATAGCCACACTTCGTTCATCAAGAACGCGGCGCCGCTGACCGGGCGTAATTTGACGGCGGGCATTCGCGTGATCTTCTGACGCATCGCGTCAATACGGATCGGCCGGCGCAGGGCGAAGTTCGCCCTGCGCCGTTTTTTTTGCAGCGCGCAATTGCCGCGCTGCGTTGAATCCTTAACGATAATCGGTTATCATTAGATTTCGCTTATGGTGCATCATTGCCACCACGGCGCATTCGACGACCAAGGATTCCCATGACTGACTTCACCGGCGAGCGCACGCCGCTCGCACTGGCCTGCTTGCTGGCGCTTGGCGCGCCGTTGACCGCCCATGCGCAATCGGCCGCGGCCCCAGCGACTGTCGTCGTTTCCGCCAGTGGACTCGGCGTGGCCAGCGATGACATGGTCACACCGGTGACGTCGATCGGCGGCAATGAGCTGGTGCGGACCCGCCAGTCGACCCTGGGCGAGACCTTGTCGAGCATGCCGGGCATTACCTCGAGCCACTTCGGCGCCGGCGCCAGCCGTCCTATCATCCGCGGCATGGATGGCCCGCGCGTGAAAATCCTGTCCGACGGTTCCGAGATCCAGGATGCGTCCACCATCAGCCCCGACCACGCCGTCGCTTTCGAACCGGTGCTGGCCGAGCGCATCGAAGTGCTGCGCGGCCCATCGGCCCTGGCCTATGGCGGCGGCGCCGTTGGCGGCGTGGTGAACATCATCGACCGCAAGGTGCCGACCGCGATGCCCGGGAACGGCCTGGAAGGCAGCGCGGAAGTGCGCGCCAATTCGGCGGCGCGCGAAAAGACCGGCGCGGTCGAACTGACCACGGCCGCAGGCAGCAACGTCGCCCTGCACATCGAGGGCGTCAAGCGCGATGCCGACGACTACCGCGTCGGCAAGGACTGGGAAGGCGGCCGCCGCGTCCCGGGCAGCTACAAGGAAACCGAAACCGGCACCGTCGGCCTGTCCTGGGTCGGCAAGGACGGCTACCTGGGCGCCGCCTTCACCAAGGAGCGCGGCAAGTACGGCCTGCCGGGCCACGGCTTCGAGAACGAGGCGGGCGAGATCGAGGCGCCGGTGGTGGACCTCGATAGCGAACGCTGGGACGTGCGCGGCGAATACCGCAACCCGGTGGCCGGCATCGAGCGCGTGCGCCTGCGCGCCTCGTTCACCGACTACATCCACGACGAGGTCGAGGGCAGCGCGGTCGCAACCACCTTCAAGAACAAGGGCCACGACGGCCGCCTGGAATTCGTGCATGCGCCGATTGCGGGCTGGCATGGCGTGTTCGGCCTGCAGACCACGCGCCGCGATTTCTCGGCCATCGGCGCCGAGGCTTATGTGCCGCCGACCCTGACCAAGAAGCACGCAGCCTTCCTGACCGAAGAGTACAAGCTGGGCAATGTGCGCTTCGAGGCCGCCGTGCGCCATGAATGGCAGGACGTCGACGTCGAGGTGGACAAGCCCGACAGCCACACGCGCGGCACCTCGCTGTCGGTCGGCGCGGTCTGGAAATTCGCGCCGGAATACTCGCTGGGCACCTCGCTGTCGCACACGCACCGTCTGCCGACCGCCGAGGAACTGTTCGCGGACGGCCCGCACCTGGCGACCAACACCTATGAGATCGGCAACCCGAACCTGGTCAAGGAAACGTCGAACAACCTCGACCTGACCCTGCGCAAGTTCGCCGGCCGCACGACCTTTTCGCTCAGCGCCTTCCACAACCGCATCGGCGACTACATCTATTCGCAGACGCGTGGCGAGTTCCAGGGCCTGCAGCTGATCAACTACGCCCAGCGCGACGCCACCTTCACCGGCCTGGAAGGCGAGGTTGCGCACAACCTGTCGTCGGTGTGGAAGACGACCCTGTTCGGCGACTATGTGCGTGCGCGCTTCGACGAAGGCCCGGGCAGCCGCGACATCCCGCGTACCCCGGCGCACCGCATCGGCGTCAAGCTCGAAGGCGACTGGGGCGCCTGGAATGGCCTGGCCGAGCTGGTCCGCGTGGGCAAGCAGGACAAGATCGCCGAGTTCGAGACCGAGACGCCCGGCTACACCACGCTGAATCTCAGCACGCATTATTCGACCCGCATCGGCACGCTGCCGGCGCAACTGTACCTGCGCCTGAACAATGTGACCGATCGCCTGGCGTATAGCCACACCTCGTTCATCAAGGACTATGCACCGCTCACCGGCCGTAACCTGACGGCCGGCCTGCGCGTACTGTTCTAAACGGACCCAATCCACCGGCGTGGCGGACGCTTCTCGCGACGCCGGTTTTAAAGAAAGGAACAGGGTTCATGAAATCCCTGATCAAATACGGCGATGTCGCCGGCATGGCGGCATCGATCCTGTGCCTGCTGCACTGCATGGCGATGCCGCTCGTGATCCTGGCGTTTCCGATGCTCGGGCTGGCCCACGTGCACGACACCTTCCACGATACGCTGATCGCGGCGATCACCTTGCCGGTCTTGCTGGCGCTGGTTCCCGGCTACCTGAAGCACCGCGACAAGACCACCTTGCTGGTCGGCTGCGCCGGCCTGGCGATCTTCTTGGGCGCCGTCTTCGTCGTCAGCCCGCTGTTCGGCGAAATCGCCGAGGCGGTATGCGCCGTCATCAGCGGCTTCATGCTGCTGTATGCGCACCTTCGTAACCGCCGTCACTGCAAGCGTTGCGGCACTCGCGCGCAGGACGCCGCCGGCCATCCGGCGCCGGCATCCTGCCACCCTCACTAAGCTACAAGCCTGCGCGCTGCGGCCCCGCCAGCGTGCGCAGCTGGAAGCGGTAACGCTCGCCAAACAGGAAGGTCTCGGAAAACGTCATGAGGTCGGCATGCTCCGGTCCCAGTCCGTGGGGTGGCGGTAGTGGACCGCTACGGCGCAGCGAGGCGAGAGCGACCTCGGAGGCGCCCTGGTCGCGCGAGCGCTGCACCTGGACGTCGGCGAGCTGGCCCGCGCGGTCGACCGTAATGTTCAGCACCACCACCGCCGGTAGCATGGGCGGCAATTCTCCCTCGAACACTCTTTCTGGATTGCGCTGCATGACGTGGCGCGCGACGTCGGCTTTATAAGCGTCGAGCGTGCGCGATGGAGGAGGGGCGGGGATGGGTGTCAGCGGAATGGTCACCGCTTGGGCCTGTGGCGCAGGCGCCGGTGGCTGGGTCGACG
>Ga0265780_10011194_pt1 | contig 10632 bp, 9 predicted proteins | sample P1T30metagenome_FD_192432 | JGI IMG/M metagenome (GOLD analysis project Ga0265780, IMG submission 192432) | Plant litter microbial communities from East Loma Ridge, Irvine, California - P1 T30 | ecosystem: Environmental > Terrestrial > Plant litter > Unclassified | place: USA: California... | reverse complement strand
GCTGCTGCTACTGAACGCGGCGGTGCGCGACTTCTCCGCCGAGCACCCGGACATCGCGCTGCGCGCCAAGATCACCGAGGGCCTGGTCTACCACGAGAGCGGCGACTACCGGCGCGCGCGCAAGGCCGGCGACGAACTCGAAGCGCTGCTGCAGGCGAGTCCCGAGCGGCCCGACGTCGCGACCTGCCTCGAGATGGCGACCCTGCTGTTCGCGGTCGGCGTGAAGGAAGCGCCGGTCGACCTGCTGTGCTACGTGATCCGCAACAACCACGACAACGTGCTGCTGCATGAAGAGGTGCAGAAGATTTTTGAAAAGGCGCGCATGGGCGACGAGGGTGAAGCCTTGATCCGCAAAGCGCGCAAGGAGGCGGTGGACCTGATGAACCAGGGCGTGCTGCTGTGGAAGACCAACAAGCTGCCGGAGGCGGTGGAGTGGATGCGCAGCGCGCGCGCGGCGTTGCCGCACAATGTGCGCATCCTGTTCAACTCGGCGCAGATCCTGGTGTCGTGCATGCAGCAGCGCGGCTTCAGCATCCTGCTGTCGGACGAGGCGCATGCGGTGCTGGGGCAGGCGGACAAGCTGGCGCCGGGGCAGCAGCGGTTTGCGCAGTTGATCGAGCAGTTGCTGGCGTTGGCGCCGAAGGTGGAGGAGGCGCCGGTGGAGGCAAGTGCTGAGGCCAAGGGCTGAGCGATGGACTTGGGTTCCGGCCTTCGCCGGAACGACGGTCTTGCGGTTAGTGGTAAACTCAAACAACGTCGTTCCGGCGAAGGCCGGAACCTAAGTTTGCTCGCCCGCCCCCTCATTCCTCACGAAGTCCACGAACGCCCGCAACGGCGCCGGCAACAACCGCCTCCCCGCATAGTACAAATACGGCCCCGAAAACCGCGGCCACCACTCCTCCAGCACCGGCGCCAGCTCGCCCCGCGCAATATACGGCTTGAGCCAATCCTCGAACAGATACACGATCCCGGTCCCCGCCACCGCCGCATCGACCGCCAGGTCGACCGCCGCCCCGATCTGCACCAGCAGCGGCCCGGACGGATCCACCGTCAGGCTCTCGCCATCGCGTTCGAACTGCCAGTCGATCATCGCCCCGCTGGGAAAACGCCCGCGCAGGCAGGCGTGCTGCAACAGGTCGCGCGGATGTGCGGGGCGGCCGCGGCGCGCCAGGTAGTCGGGTGAGGCGGCTGCGGCGAGGCGCTGCACGCGCGGGCCGATCGGCACCGCCACCATGTCCTGCTCGAGCCGCTCCTCGTAGCGGATGCCGGCGTCGCAGCCGGCCGCCAGCACGTCGACGAAACTCTCCTCGGCGGTGACTTCCAGCCTGATCTCGGGGTAGGCGGCCAGGAAGCGCGGCACGATCGCGGGCAGCACCAGGCGCGCGGCGCTCATCGGCACGTTCAGGCGCAGGGTGCCGGCCGGGGTGTCGCGGAAGCCGTTGACGACGTCCAGCGCGCTCTCCACTTCAGTGAGCACGGGATCGAGGCGCGCCAGCAGACTCTGGCCCGCCTCGGTCGGCACGACGCTGCGCGTGGTGCGATTCAAGAGGCGCACACCGAGGCGCGCTTCCAGCCGCCGCACGGCGTCGCTCAAGCCGGATGCGCTGCTGTCGCTCAGGCGCGCCGCGTCGCGAAAGCCGCCGGCGCGGGCCACCGCCACGAAGGCGGACAAGTCTCCCAGATCGATTTTCATTGTTCGCTTTTCCGTACAACCCGTTCGGTGTTGCCCTAATTGTACGTCAGGGCGCGCGAAGATATCGTGGAGGGACTGACCAACCAAGGAGAACACCATGACCACCACCACCTACCGTCTCGGTTCCCGCGAAGTGCGCCGCCTCGGCTACGGCGCCATGCAACTGGCCGGCCCCGGCGTCTTCGGTCCGCCGCCGGACCGCGAGGCGGCGCTGGCCGTGCTGCGCGAAGCCGTCAGTCTCGGCGTCGACCACATCGACACCTCGGACTTCTACGGCCCGCACATCACCAACCAACTGATCCGCGAAGCCCTGCATCCGTATGCGGACGATCTGACCCTCGTTACCAAGATCGGCGCGCGGCGCGATGCCCAGGCCAACTGGCTGCTGGCGGATGCGCAGGAAGAACTGGAACAAGCCGTGCATGACAACCTGCGCAACCTGGGCCTCGAACAGCTGGACGTGGTGAACATGCGCATCATGTTCGACGTGCACGGGCCGGCGGAAGGCTCGATCGCCAGGCAGGTCGAGGCCCTGGCGGCGCTGCGCGAACGCGGTCTGGTCAAGCACATTGGCCTGAGCAACGTGACGATGGCGCAGCTCGAGGAAGCCCAGCGCATCGTGCCGGTCGCCTGCGTGCAGAACATGTACAACCTGGTGCACCGGCGTGACGACGCCATGATCGACGCGCTGGCGCAGCAGGGCATCGCCTACGTGCCCTTCTTCCCGCTGGGCGGCTTCTCGCCCTTGCAATCCGAAGGCTTGTCGGACGTCGCGCGCCGCCTGGAGGCAACGCCGATGCAGGTCGCCATTGCCTGGCTGCTGCAGCGCTCCCCCAACATCCTGCTGATCCCTGGCACCAAGTCGGTGACCCACCTGCGCGAGAACCTGGCCGCCGCCAAGCTGGTGCTGGACGAGGAAGCGCTGGCCGCGCTCGAGAAGATCGGCCGCTAGCAGCTGTCGCCGGGGCCATGCCGGCGCCGCAGCTCGTCGCACAGGGCGCCGACATCGAAACCGCCCGCGCGCGCCTGGATCGCGGCGGCGGCGGGGCCGAGCGCACATTCGGCGACGTACTGGCCAAGCGCGCGGTAGCTTTCGAACTGGGTCTCGTCGAACCACTGGTCGGCGGTGCTCTCGTGCGGATAGCTGGGATGGACCTTGCGGTAGTTGAGCAGGTCGGCGTTCTCGCGGCCGACGATGGCCGGCTTCAGGTAGAGCAGGGCGCCGTCGACGCCGCTGGCATCGACCTGGCTGTAGCGCACCGTGCCGATCGCGCAGCTGGCGCCGCACAGGGCGTCGCCGCCGCGCTGGGCCAGCTTGCCGACGTCGAGGTCGATGCGCACGTGCAGGTCGGTGCCACACTTGCGAATCGCGTTGCCGAGGTCTTCGAACGAGAGCAAGCCGTCGCTGGCCACGTCCACCGCGATGATGAGGCGGCAGCGCCGTCGCACCAGTTCGTAGATGCCGAGGTTGTCGAAGTGGCCGCCGTCGGACAGGTAGACGTAGCTGGCGTCGGCATTGGTCAGGCCGAACAGTTCCGCCAGGAGGCTGAACAGGCCGACCGGCGGCGACGACTGCTGCCAGGCGTCCTTGCGCGGGTTCGGGCACCAGCGTCCCAAACGCACATTAAACATCGTCATCAGGAAGTTCAGCGGTGGCGAGGAATGCGCCCCCATGTTCGGGCTGGCCGCGGCGCCCGACACGGCGATCGCCATCCCGAGCCGCACCCCGTCGTCGTCGGCGCCGGCGCCGGCAGCGTAGTCGCCAGTGGCCCGGTAGCAGCCGCGCGCGGCCTCGCTGCCGGCCGACTGCGGCGGCAGCTCGAAGCCGCAATGGCGCGGCGTGAAGGTGAACGAAGCCGCCTTGCGGGTACGCCAGGCCAGTTCCTCGCCGCCGACCAGATTGAGCGAGGTGTTGATGATGTGGCAGGGACGCTGCTGCTTGAGGTCCGCCAGCAGCGGGTCGTCGCCGGGATCGAAACCGGTGAAGGGATGGGGCTTCCTCGCGCGGTTGCTGGCGCCGAAGTAGGCGCGCACCAGGCGGTTCCGGTACAGCATGTAGAGCGAAAACTTGTTGATGTCCACGCGCCAGCCGAGCAGCAGGGCGGCTATCGAGAAAATGGCGAAGGCGGTGGCCAGGCGCGTACCGCTGGTAGCGAGCGTGGCGGAGGCGTGCGCGCCATAGACGCAGGTGAGCGTGACCGGTGTCGGGCAGGCGAGACTCGGCGGCGCCACCACCCACTGCACGAAGGCGCCCAGCAGGGCGAACACGCCGGCCGTGAACACATAGGGCGCCAGGCGCGCGCACAGGTCGAGGCGCCAGTCGGCGCTGCGGGTGCCGGTGCTGCTACCGCTGCCGGCGCGCAGGCCGAACCAGGTCACGAACAGCCAGCCGGCGAAGGTGCTCAGGTAAGACCAGGGCTCCAACGTCAGCCAGGCCCAGTGCAGCAGCGGCGCGAGGAAGAAGGCGACGCCGAACATCGTGACCCAGGCCAGCGCGAAGATCCAGGTCCAGGCGCCCTGGCGGCTCCACCATTCGCGGCTGGCATCGCTGTACATGCGGCCGATCAGGCCAATCATCAGCGTCATGGTGCCGGCAAACAGCGCCATCATCAAGGGCATGCCGAAGGTGCTCAAGGCGATCGCGTTGTTCAGCACCGGATGGCGGCTCGGGTTAGGCAGCACGGCCAGGCCGGCCAGCAGCAGCACCGCGCCCAGGGTCAGCGCGCCGACCGCGCACAGCAGGTGCGACAGGCCTTCGATCACCTCGCCGCGGCTCAGGTCCGCCGGCGGGCGGTGCGGCTGCAGGCGGTGCATGATGGCCAGCGCGAGCGCGCACAGCACCAGCACCGCGCTCAAGGACAGCAGGCCGTTGACGATGTGCTCCGCGCTGTCGCGGGACAGCAACCTCACCATCATCTCGGGCGCGAAGGCGCGCACCGAGGCGCACAGCACCGCCAGCACCGCCACCAGCGCCGCCGTGCACAGGGTATAGCCGGCGCGCCGGTAGACGCTGATGCGGTCGTGCGCCATATACCAGCCGCAGGCCCACACCACGAAGTAGACGAAGCCCGGCGCCAGCAGCCAGTGCGCGCGTCCCTGCAGCTCGGCCGGCAGGCCGCCGAGTTCCCAGAACGGCGCCATGCCGCCATGCCGCCACAATCCCACGCTGCCGAGGAAGCCCGCCAGCAGCAGCGGCAGGTTGATCCACCAGAGCACCGCGCCCTGCGACAGCGGAAAGCGACGCAGCCCGCGCGAGCCGGGCGGTTTGCTCGAGATGCTCAGGGCGATGCAGAACACGGCCGCCAGGAACAGCAGGATGCCGAGCATCCAGGCCAGGTCGGCATACGCCGCCCACGGCCCGCCAGGGCCCACGATGCGGTGCACCGCCCACACCGCGGCGCGCGGCAGCAGCAGCAGGGCGCACAGCCAGGCCACCAGCATGGTGAGATTCAGGCCCGTGTTGCGCGCGTAGGTGCCGATCAGGGTCCAGGTGTCGGCGCTGAACATGCCGCCGCGTGGCGACAGGTAGTTGCTGTACTGGCGCAGGAAACGGATCGCCGGCGCCTCGGCCGTGCCCGCGGGCGGCGCCAGCAGCGCCTCGACCTGCCGGACGTCGCCGCCCTGTTCGTGGATGCATTTGGAGAGCCAGCCGCCGATGAAGCCGCCGCCGGACACGGTCGACAGGTAGTCTAGCTGGCGCAGCAGTTTCTGGCCGGCCATGGCCTGCAGCACGCCGAGGCCGAAGGTGGCGCTGCGCACGCCACCGCCGGACAGGGCCAGGCCCACCAGGCCGGCCCCGTGGGCGCGCAGCGCGGGATCGTCGGTCTCGATGCCGCTGGCCGGCTGCGGGCGCAGCAGGTCGAGTTCGTCGCGGAACACGTCGGAGAAGGTGGCGCCGCTGACTTCGTCCAGGCGCTGCAGGGTTTGCGCATCGAGCAGGCCGCGGCCTGTGATGCCTTGTCGGCGGCGGAATTCGACGATGGCCTCGGACAGCTCGCCCAGCGTGCAGGCCTGCGGCGGCGGCCGGCAGCCGGCCGCTTCCAGCTTGCGGCGCAGGTCGGCAAGCCGGGACGGCGTCAGGCTGGCTGGATCGAAGGCTGGCACGTGCGCTCCTCATGGGCGGCAGGATGCGAGATGACATCCCGCCAGACCAGTTCAGCACGCCAAAGAGGCGGACGCTACCGTTTGCGTCAAACGTGTGTGCTTGCGTTATGGTTTGTAGGCAACCCAGCCGCGGAAGCTGAGGCCCGCATAGAACAGGGACACGCCGGTGAAGCCCGCCTGGCGCAGCATGTCTTCTTCTTCCTCGGGCGCGAGGATGGTGAGTTTGGCGCGGATCGTATCGCATGCCCCCTGCAACTGGGCCGGGTCGGCGCCCGGCGCTGCGGAATAGCCGACGTGGCGGGCAATCCATTGTGAACGCTCCGGCTCGGCCTGCGGAAAGCTGATGTGGGCCAGGGTGAAGGCGGCGCCGGGCCGCATGCGCCGGTGGATGTTCTTCAACGTTGCCAGCCGCTGTTCGCGTGGGATGAAGTGGAAGGTCAGCAGGGCGGTGGCGCCGTGGTAGGGGCCGTCGGGGGCGTCTTCGATATACCCTTGCAGCAGGTGCACTCTTTCTGCGTGCGCGGCGCTCGTGTGGCGGGCCAGTTGCAGCATGTCTGGAGAAGGGTCGATGCCGTCGAAGGACCAGCCGGGATGGGCGTCGGCCAGGGCCGTGAGTTCGAGACCGCCGCCGGCGCCCAGAACCAGGATGCGGGCGTCCTTGGGAGCGCGTTCTGACAGCAGCATGCTGACCATGCGGTGCAGGCTGTCGAAGCCGGGCACCTGGCGCCTTGGCCGCTCGGTATACGATGCCGCGTTTTTCCTGTCGAAGTGGATATTTGCCATGGTCTTTACTCGCTCAGTTTTACGTAACTAATTATGTTACATAAAGCTTGATCGGTAAAGTCGGACATGACCGACACGGGAGTGACCAGCTCGGCTATAGTGACCATCCGCTCGCGCTTGCATATGGAATCCATTCGCCAAAGCTGCGCAAGATCAAAGCTGCAATTTTTTCGAATTTGCCACGAAATCATTCCATTAGGATGAACTCTTAAGAATTCACTTTAAGTGTGCATTGTGCTCTGCTAGCATCATTTGCTCGCATGGAGGAATGCATGGCTGAGCAAAACAGGGACGATGCACGAACCGATGTCACAACCGCGGGTTTCGTGGACGAGGGGTTGAAGCTGTGCAAGCGGTATGGCCTGCATCCGGCCATGCTGTTCATGGAAGAGGTGGGCGTGCCGCGGCCGGTTGCTCTAAGGGTGCTGTGCTCGCCGGATCATTACCGCCTGCGGGATCGCCGGCGTGTGCCACGGCTGATGCGACCTTGCACGGCGTAAAGCCTCACACGACGTGGTCCTACTCCGTCGCGCCTTCGCACCGATGCCGCTCGGCATCCCAGCGGCCGCCACGGTCCAGGCAACTGTCTGTCTGCACCTCGTTGCGCATCCAGAAGACAAGGGCGACCAGCACGGCCAGCAATAGAGTCCACACCAGAGGTTTTCGCTTGAACACGATGCTCAGTCCTCGTTGCGGCCTGCGGTCTCGCGGTTGCGCGCATAGTGATGGGCGAGCGAAAACGGCGGCAGCCAGGACTCGCGCCGGATGATCCAGTTTTCATAAGTCGGCAGCAACTGGCCTGGCGCATCGAGCGCGCCCAGGTGGACTTCGATCTCGTCTTCGCTGCGGGCGAATACCGATGAGCCGCAGCGCGGGCAGAAATGCCGTCCCTGATAGTCGCGGGTCGCGCCGGTAATCGTCACCGCGCTCTCGGGAAAGATCGCCGCGGCATAAAAGAGCGCGCCATGGTGCTTGCGGCAATCCAGGCAATGGCACAGGCCGACCCGGTGGGGGCGGCCGGATGTTTCCAGCCGCACGTCGCCGCAGAGGCAGCCGCCGGTGAGCCTGTCCATTGACCCGCTCAGGCCTTGCCGACTTTGGTGCGCGGATTCTTGCCGACGCGGGCGCCGTGCACGGGCGGGTTGGCGGGCGGGGCTTCCGGTGCGCCGCCCGAGACGTCCAGCGGCGATCCGCCCGCAGCCTTCGGGTCGGCAGGGGGCTTGGTTGCGGCGCCGTCGGCCGGCGGCATCGCAGTCGCAACAGCCTGGCGGAACTGGTCTTGCAGCATATTCCACCACGCGACCGCCGCCGGCATCGCCGCACTGGCCTGCGACGCATCCGGCGCGACAGCTGCTTCTGGCGCTGGCGACGGGGCAGGCGCCGGCGTCGCAGCCGACTTGGCAAAGAACTGCGAGAACGGCTGGGCCAGCGCCGGGTCGGCCCCCGCACGCTGCATCGCCTGCGCCATGCTGTCGCTCATCGCCTTCAGGGTCGCCAGCGTGCCGCGCTGTACTTCCAGCGCCTGGATGGTCCCGTGCAGCATTTCCAGATTGAGTTTGAGCCAGGATTCGACGGCCTTGAGGTCGGTGATCTTCTTGTCCAGCTCGTCGGTGGACAGGCCGGGCCCGCCCATGCCCGGCGTCATTACGCCCGGGACGTGCATGCCGCCCCACAGGTTTTTCACGAATTCCAGGGTGTCGGTCATGCCGGCGGCATTCGGGATTGGCGGCTTGAGCATCGGTATTCTCCGGTGGGGTGGACGCCAAGCGTAGCAGATAAAAACATGCCTACCAAGCTGGCGCGCAAGTCTGCCCGGCAGCACCCGTGCGGCGCTCAGGCTACACTAGCGGCATGCGTTCCATTTTTACTCCCCAGCGGCGGCGCGTGCTGGTGTTCGGCACGCTGGTGGTGCTGCTGCACTGGCTGGCGTTGGGCTGGCTCACTGCCGGCACCCAGGGGCTGTCGCTGCCGATGCGCGATGGCGAGGCGCTGGTGAGCGTGGCCGAGTTGCTGCCGACACCGGCGACGCCGGCCCCGGCGCCCGAACCCGTACCGCCGCCGCAGCCGAAGATGGTGCAGCCGCCCCTGCCGGACTTCGAGCCGCTGCCATCGAACATGGTGGTGCAGGAGGCGATCGCGCCGCCGGAAGCGCCGCCCGGCCTGCCCGCGCCGCCGCCGCAAGAAGCGCCCGCGCCGGATGCGCCGCCCGCCGTCGCCGCCGCGCCCGCCCTCCCGCCGTCCGCGGCAACGGAGGCGGCCCCGGTCGTCCCGACAGTACGCCGATACAAGGTCGACGTGCCGCCGCCGGCCGACATCCTCTACGCGGTGGCGCGCCGGGATGCCGACGGCACCGAATGGAGCGGCGAGGCCAAGCTGGCATGGACGCTGGCCGAGAATGCTTACCGGATGCGCTTCGAAGCCGGCATCAAGATCGTGTTCGCGCGCGTGAACCTGGTGGTGCTGACCAGCGAAGGCCACGTCGGCAATACCGGCTTCGCGCCGGTGACCATGACCGAAAAGCGCCGCGGCCGCGCGCAGACCGCGACCCATTTCGACTGGCCCGGCAACCGGGTCACGTTCTCGGCGTCGGACGCGAAATACGACCTGCTGCCCGGCGCCCAGGACAAGGCCACGGTGCCGCTGCAGCTGGCGGCGATCGCGCGCGGCGACGCGGGGCAGCTCTCCGGCGACATCGACATGTTCGTCGGCGAGGAACGCTACGGCGCCGTCTACACCTTCAACGTCGTCGGTCCCGAAGAGATCGACACCCCGATCGGGCGCCTGCAGACGGTGCGCATTGCGCGTCCGCCGAAGCAGGGCTCGTATAAATCGCGGCTCGACATCTGGCTGTCGCCCGCCCATGGCTGGATCCCGGTGAAGATCCAGAGCAGCGAAGCCAATGGCGCGGCGACCGTGCAGACCGTCAAGCACATCGAGATGAACAGGACAGGAAGCACATGATGCATACACGATTCAAACAAGGCAGCCTCGGGCTGCTCCTCGCATGCGCACTCGGTGCGGCGGTGGCCCAGGATGCGCCGGCCAGCGCCAAGCGTCCCTTCGAGCTGCCGCCGTCGGCCGACCTGCACTATGACCTGCAGGCGCGCCAGCGCGGCTTCGGCCTGAAGGGCGAAGCCATCGTCACCTGGCGCGCCGGCGACGGCAAGTACAGCGTCGGCGCCGAATCGAAGGTGGCGGTGCTGGGCACCATCACCGACGACCGCAGCAGCGGCGCCATCGACGCCTGGGGCCTGGCGCCCACCGAATTCGTCGAGAAGCGGATGCGTAAGGACCCGACCACGGCCAACTTCGACCGCGATGCGAAGTCGCTGAGCTTCAGCGAGAGCAAGCAGGTGTATCCGCTCAAGGGCGGGGAGCAGGACCGGGTGTCGATTACGTGGCAGCTGGCTGCGGTGGCGCGGGCGGCGGGGGACAAGTTCAAGGCCGGGTCGAAGTGGCCGTTCTTTGTCGCCGGGCGGCGCGATGCCGAAAGCTGGGTGTTCGAGGTGGTGCGGCGCGAGAAGGTGAAGACCGGGCTTGGCGAGGTCGATGCGGTGCTGGTGTCGCGGCTGCCGGTGGCGGACAAGAAGGAGCAGTCGCTGGAGGTGTGGCTGGCGCCGCAGCATGAGTGGTATCCGGTGAAGTTGCGGTATCAGGAGGGAGAGAAAGAGGCGATTGATCAGACGCTGAGTAAAGTGACAAAACGCTAACGTCGTTAGCACCTCCGACCTTGAAACCGTCGTACCGGCGACGGCCGGTACCCAAGTTTTTTGAGTAGCCGGTACGCATGCAAAATTGGGTTCCGGCCTCCGCCGGAACGACGGCAGCTACGTATTTTAATTGCATAAAACGCAATACCAGACTGTGTCTTTCCTGCAATAACAGCCCATCCCAAGTCTCTCCTAACTCCTAATTGCCCACCCTGAACTGTTATACTGGCGCCCCCGCGGACGGCAGAGCACGTTCGCGCGCAGATGAACGGTACCTCTACATGATCGACAACCTGGCCGGCGCGGCGCTCGCCGCAGATTCCATTTCGACCCCTCCGGAAG
>Ga0265780_10011193_pt1 | contig 10632 bp, 12 predicted proteins | sample P1T30metagenome_FD_192432 | JGI IMG/M metagenome (GOLD analysis project Ga0265780, IMG submission 192432) | Plant litter microbial communities from East Loma Ridge, Irvine, California - P1 T30 | ecosystem: Environmental > Terrestrial > Plant litter > Unclassified | place: USA: California... | reverse complement strand
ACCGCTTCGGTGCCTCCGGACCATACAAGGAGGTCTACGCCAAGTTCGAGTTCACCCCCGAGGGCATTGCCAAGCGTGCTAAGGCTACCATTGACTTCTACAAGGAGGTCAAGCCTCTCCGATCTCCCCTCGACCGTGCGTTCCAGCAGCTTATCTAAGCGTTTGCGTAGCGTAGGATCTGCTTTCTGGAAGTCTTTGAGGTTTTGGAGCATCGTCTCTGGCTTTTAATGAGTGATGATATATAAGAAGCGGCAGCCCGCTTCGTGGAGGAGAAGGGAAAGTCATAACCCGAATGTATAGAATTTGATTCCCCCATTGATAACGCCTGAACTGCTTTGTGATTCCCTAGTCCTTAAGAAAGTGAGCGCCATGTTGTCTAACACATGTTCTACCGAGAGTACCTGTCGGGTTGATTTGCCAAGACATTGGTTTGGAGGACTTTTGATAGTAGCACGAGGCTGCACATTTTGCGAGCATTAAATCGCAAATTTGCGCGAAAGCCAAAACAAAAAGGATAAACCCGCAGTCACTCAGTAGAGATTTCGCTGAATTGCACAGCTATCGAGATTCTCACATTTGCGAGAATGAGAATCCCCATTTTCATACTGTCGCCCATGTTTCGCGCAAATGGAAACTTTGCCTTTAACACATGTATATTCGCGAACATCTTATGTCTTGTCTAATTTCATTGCAATCTCGACATCTCTTCTCGGCTTGACGGCTTCTCTATCGTTAACTACAAGATCGCGATATCACATCCAAATCGATCATGTCTTCTTCCTCCAAAAGTACGCACAATATGAACAACGACCTTCATCAAATCGGGAGCTGGGCGACAGAGAATACAAATACATCTCTTTCGTCTACCGCCGTGCACGATTCTGATGACATCGTCCTTCAATCGCACCCTGAGATCGCCACGACCGACATGCACACTGCGACTATACTCGAGGTCTACCTTCCGACCATGAACAAGAAGCCAAACAACGCGTCCTCGCACTGTGTTGCAGCGACTAGGGAGGAGAATGCATTATATCCTTCTTCAACCAAGGCCACTACAGGCACATCCATTGGGCTAGCAGGAAGCGTGACTTTTCACACTGGCGTTGCGGATTATTCCACTACAAGGGGAGAAGAGACGGGAGTACAGCCTAGAGATGGAGGATGAGATGTGTTTGGCCAGCGGCTTTAGGCGATAGACTGGTCGCAATGTTGAGTCGAGACCCTGATGTTGATTGGGAATGCAATAGTTTACCACGAATTCCGCGTTTGATGTGAAAGATGCAGGATTGAGAAGTGAAAAATGTAATGCAATATGGTATCTGGAAAAATGTTTCTGATATACCATCATGTAATGTATATGAACAAAACGAAAAGGTGCTTAGCGACAAACGATGTGAACGTGGTACCAGAACGAAGCTACTCAATCTGCTGCCACACCTCTCTCAAAATCTTCCTTTGTGTATTCGCTCATATCGTGATGTGCTTGGGCAGGCTCTGTGAACTCAAACGCCTGGATGTTTCCTGGCATATCCTCCGTCGGTGCTGGGTCGAACCAGGCAGAGTCGAAACAAGAACTGTGCAAATGTTCCGCTTGTGAGTTATTGGTCCAGTTGGCTAGATCGTCGCACCCGAGGAGCGTCGGAGAGTTTGAGACTTCGGTATTGTTGTGCCAGTACGAGGGCATAACGTATGACTGTGGATGGCATTGATTTTGCGCCTGACCATTCAACGTGGAAGTCGGTACCGCTTGTTCTGGTATTGACATCTCTCGTGTTCGTGTCGCTTGGGTTCGTACGCTATCAAGATAAGCACTTGACAAGTCTTGAAGACATCCTTTCACGATGTCCTCGACCTCGTTCTTCAAAATCTCTCCCATCAGCGTGACCTTTCTCTCCATGATAGCCCAGCAAGCTTTGCGCACTTTTCTTGGCAACTCACGGCAAAGCAAAGCGTAGAACTGTGTGAGATCCGAAGGCTTTAGGAACTGTCGTTTGGACGATGGTGCTGTAACTTCGGCATCATGCCCGTAGTCTCCAAAGCGATTAGCGCCAGAACATCGGAGGGACGGATCGACTTACACGGAAAAGGAACTTCGAAGGGACGCGTATCTGGAAACAGAACGCAATATACAAACTTCCATTGGTTCTCCTCGTTACCAGCCTGATGCATGCTTTGTTTATTTTTCAGCTTCAATAACTGCTCGTTGTCGAAGCCTTCTACGAGCTTCGCATCTGTCACCGCGCAGCCATTTGCGGAACGCGAATGGGCCGTCAATGCTGTGTCATCGACAAATGTCGTATAGCAACGTTTACAATGAGGAGGTAGGGCATGAACACGGTAGAGATGATCTCTGTGGGAGAAAAGTTAGCCAAGTCCATTGTGGTCAATGCAATGTGACAGATCATACTTGAGTTTGGCGATTGTAAGGAAACCTGGCCCTGAGCAAGCCCGCGATGACCGATCTTTGAAGGGGTCGTGCTTGAAGTAAGGACATGCGAATCGTTTGGGCGATGCGAGGTTTAGCTCCATCGACCTATCATTTTTCCTTCGCCGCTTTCTAGATCCATCATCATCGTCGTCCTCGTCATTGTTGGGGTCGCCTTCGCCATCTTTGCCTATGTTTTCGTGAGTTCTCTTCTTTGCACTGGATCCAAGATGTCTCTGGGATGCAGGAGCTGAGTCTTTTGGGGGATCCGTGGTCTCGGGGTTTGCGCACTCAGTATGCAATGTCGAATCACGTGTAGTAGGGACGTTGTGGGAATGAGCCACCAGTTGGCCGAAAGCCTGCTCTTTGGAAAGATGACTGGTCTGTTCAGAGCTTGGGCGCTCATTCCGCATGAGAGAGCAAGATGTTGGAGAGATAGTGTAGCCTTTAGGCTCTTGAGCGCGGACAGGGTCGACAGCCTCAGTGTTTCTCGTGTCTTGTGCATGCTCCAATGGTGTCGAATCCCGAAACCATCCTCCTCTTTGATATACGTCGATGTTCTCATACTGGAGAGGTGATCTCACCGCCCCAACCTGGTCGTTTCCAACGGCTATGGTCGGATGTAAACCGCCGGTATTGACACAGTTAGAGAGGTCAGCCTCGCTTTTGAATCGCCTAGATTCGTTGGCGTGTTCGGTTCTTGTTTGTGTAGACGCATCCGCTGTACTTGCTGAAGAAGGGTTCACCGCCGCAATGAAGTTGCTGCTGGGTTGAATGTTCGCATGAGCATCGCTTTGATGATTTCGAAAGCCGAGCTGATCAGTGGCAGATGCCGAACGAGCATTGCTGGACGCGCTATACCGTGTTCGAGTCAGTGAGCACTGGTTAAGTAGCTGTGCAGCATGCTCATCTGGAACAACATCTCTTGTATGCTTCGTCCTGGCATGTTCCACTGTAGCTTCTTCTACAGGCTCGCTTTGGTTGCTTTCTTTGAATGCCCGGGTGGTGGAGTCTAGAGAAGCGTCGCCAGACATGGCCACATCGCTATGCGGTTGCTCAGACAGATTATCCACTGTGTATAGTGTAGGCTGTTGCGCAGACTTCTGGGTAGCCTGTTGCTGTGAATCTTGCATAGGCTGCAACATGGGTTGGATTGACGGGACTCGTTGCTGTGGATGTTGCATTGGCTGCAACATGGATTGGATTGATGGGACCCGTTGCTGTGGATGTTGCATCGGCTGCAACATAGATTGAATTGATGGAACCCGTTGCTGTGGATGCGGGTATGACGGGTATGCTGAGTATGCCGAGTACGCCGAGTATGATTGGGTCAATCTCAACCCATCGTTATCCTCTTGAGTCTCTTCTTCCATGTCCAAATCACTGATACCGATTCCGCTGTCTTCATGATCATGATAAGTTCCATTTTCTAGCTTCTTTTGCGCACTGCGAAAGGCTTGGGTAAGATTCTTCAAACCTTTCTCCATGCACTGAACCGTCTGTTAGCGACGATGCACATGGCAGCATCATTATTTAGGGGTCAACCATACCTTTGTTTCAACTAACTGCCACTTCTCCCCGACCCTAGCCGCAAGCATAGACCACATGTCTCGTCGTATCTCTATGTACGCTTGAGCAAGAACATCTAACTTAACACCATCCCATTGTTCAGCGTTTTGGCGTTCTATCAAACGCTCGTGTCTCTTGCGACAAGCATTGGGCGTCTTTAATGGAAAATGTTTTGGGCCAATTTGATTCCAATTGAGCCCTTGAGCACGTGCTTGGATCAAGGTTTCGTCGTCCCTTGCTGACCATGACGAAGACCTGGTCCCTCCTGCTGTTGAAAGAAGGGCGTCATTTCCTGATTCCCGTGATGTCTCAGTCCGGTACGCGCTATCTGATGGATGCCCCACTACTCCTGGATGGGTCGTATCGGGGCTGCGTGAAGCCGATGGTAACGTGACGCACTGCAATCTGAGTGCTGGCGTGAAGCGACCGCCTTCCAGACCGACACTCATTATGACGGATGTTTTTGTGGAAATGACCGATTTCAAGGCCAACGGTCGCGATTTTGGTCACATATGAAGGATGTCCGCGAGTGCTGGCATTCGCACAAGTGCGCGATTCTTGCGCGATCCTCGCGCATTTCCTGGATTTCCAGCGCTGAAAATATATCAGCGCTTACCGGCTGCAGGCTGTGCATCGACGTGCATCTCTTCTGGTTTGGAGGGAAGGCTATTGGATAGTGCCCGTAATAGCTGTGGCTGAGCCTGCCTTCCAAAGCTGTGAGGATACACATCTGTGCCCTGGTGTTATTTAAGACTACATACTGTATAAAGGTACGTTAGAACCAGTACAGATTGTGTAGTCGACTAGCTGAGGCGGCTGTGTAGGTTGGACAGAATGATCTGTTTGGCTTCTAAACCTTCTCGACGCGTCGCGTGGTATTTTCGGCAGGATCTCCATTTGACGATGCCTTCGCAATTGGCAACAAGCGGGCAGATAAGGCCTCACGGGCTCTGTAGCTTCAATATAACAAATGGTGCAACGCTAGAATGTGATGTGGAAACGAATGTGGTGATTGTGTGGTCGATGGGTAGGAGAGCGGCAGCTATGACGAGGTCGGCGGGCTCTCCTCCGAGGCCGCCGCATCATCAACTTTTTGCAACACTATTGCCAGCATCACCACGCATAGCCATGATGTCTCGACCCGACGATGATAACGCTTCCGCCAGAAGTATTAGAAGACAGCCATCATCGCGCAGCCTATTCTCCGTTCCTACTCCAATAAAGCAGCTGTTCGACCAATTCCCACTCATCACGTATCCCGTCAACGACTTCCCACAACGCGCACCACAACATCACGACACCCATGTACTCTATGTATTCACTACAGACGGAGGATCAACTCGAGGCGCGCCATCGCATAACCCTGCGTGCTTGAAGTGGCAGGTCAGTCCATGCCGACAGGTGCCCATACCCCACCACCAAGCTCACATTGTCGCAGGCGTACCTCAAGTTTTCCAAAATCCCCTTCAGAATCGCCTCGGCAAACAACCATGCCTCTCCCAGCGGCTCGCTACCCTTCATAATACCTTCCTCACCAGATCTTTACAAGCGAACACAGCCTGTTCCCTCGAACAAACTGCAACGATGGGCCATGAACCACAGTGAGAAGGCAATAGAAGAGCCTGGAGATCCGCGCTACGAAGCATACCTGAGTCTGCTAGACCATCGGATACGGAGAGCTTGGGTAAGTTCATCACCAGGAAGACTTGGCTCATGGCTAACATATCCCAGCTCTACACTGTCTACCTCTCTCCCAACTTCACCACCATCGCCGAACCCCTCTACATCCTCCCAAGTTCCCGCAACCCCTTCGTGCGCCTCACGATCTCCCGCGAACTACGTCTTGCCGCCGAAACCGAATTGCTCAAGTTCTCGAGCATAATCAACGACGAGACGCTTTACAACCAGGCAGACGAAGCATTTGCAACGCTAGAGACACTGTTGGGTAAAGACGACTGGTTTTTCGGCGCGCAAAGACCGGGCTTGTTCGATGCTAGTGTCTTTGCGTATACACATCTGCTATTGGATGAGCAACTGGGCAAGGGTTGGGTGGACACGCGTTTGCGCGACGCGCTAACGACGCGCACACGCCTGGTCACGCATCGGGACCGGATACTTGCTAGATACTTTGAAGATGGGTCTTGAGTGTAGGATGATACCCGGGAGCAGTAATGGAGTGAACGCTGTACGAATCTTTCATCAAAGTCCAGTCATGAACGTCACGAAACAGCGACTACGCACTTACGCGAGGTCTACCTCTCAGCAGCTCGGTTCATGCCAGCTTGGAAGGACCGAACGCATGTTGAGTCAAGTTCGGACGTGGCGGACACCGGGGGCCATTTTAGCGCGAGCCAGAACCCAGCAGATGCAGATGTGACTCACGCTACGGAGAGCTGCACGACACATCGCCTAATTGGGTAATGCTGGATACATGCTGGGCGTGGAGAGGGCGTGCGGAAGAGTCATTGGCTGAAGCAGGCTGGCATATAAGACTTCTTCAGGCACCGAGCAGGAAAAGCATCAATCCGCAGGAACTTTACCCCACTTCAGATCTGCAGTAACTGTTCGTCATCTGTTTCTAGGCCCAGCCAACCAACTGCCATCTACAATCAGCAATCAAACTTTCAATCCGCCTTCGAAAACACCATTATCAACATGACACAGCCAACATCCATCGACATGACTTTCGACACGTCCCTAGTCGACGTCAACGCAGCTGCCAATACCTCCTTCTCAACCACTGAGTCGGACTCAACTGTAGACGGCCAACAAACAGCAAAGCGTACCCAGACTTTACAACCGACTAAGGCTCCACAGAAGCCTTCAACTCCGGTCCAACACATCCCAACTCAAGCCGCCTACGACCAATGGGCCACCATCTACGACACCGATGGCAACATGCTGCAAGCGATTGACGATCTAGAGCTGAAGACCCTCCTTCCAGACTTCTTATCCCAAGTTAACAGCAGCACTGCGACAGAACAAGAGCTCCGTGTGCTGGATCTAGGATGTGGTACCGGACGTAACACGGAGAAGCTTGTGCGATACGATTGGAACGGGAAGAGCGTGGAGGTCACTGGTCTGGACTTTTCGCAGGGCATGTTGGATGTCGCTGCGAAGAAGTTGTCGCCGTTGCTTGAGGAGAAGAACCAACAAGGGGTACGGTCCAGGCTAGAGTGCTGCGACTGTTTTCCTACTGTCGACAACCCATCAGGCTCTCCGCTACCTGCGGTATCAAACCTGCGACCCGTCCATGCCGTCACATCCACTCTAGTCCTGGAGCACATCCCATTGAAGGACTATTTCGCCACACTGGCTGCAATGCTCTTACCTGGTGGCACTGCCTTGGTCACAAATATGCACGCGGATATGGGACGCGTCAGTCAAGCTGGTTTCGTCAATGCAGACGGTGTCAAGGTTAGGGGAAGCAGTTACGTTTACACAGTGGAGGAGACTGCCGCGGCAGCCAAGACTGCAGGACTTGAGGTAGTAAATGTGAACGAACGGGAGATGAGGAAGGAGGATGTTGAGGGTGGTGCTGTGGGAGAAAGGGGTTGGAAGTGGGTCGGCACAAATGTTTGGTTCGGAATGGTCTTCAGGAAGACGTCGTAAGCTTTGTAACAGCAAAATTCGTAATATCATGAAGCGTGGTAGCTAGGAGGCATCTTCTCCTCGTCGTGCCCTCGCATACTTCCATCCAGGTTCTGCGTCGAAGTTTTTGATCCACTTCTCCGCAGCTCTACAAGGTGCACTTCGTCATCCGCCTTTCCAATACCCTCTAGCGTATCGTCTACCGTTCTCGCCATCGTAGTGTTGAACAAGCTTGCATCCAGCATGCTTCTGCTCGGCTTGCCCCTCTTCTTCGATGGCCGATTGGGAGTGTCGTCGTCTTCGTTGGGATCGGAGTTATTTTGCGTCGTGCCGAAGCATTTGGGTACCAACTGAGCGAGGAATCTCCGGAAGGCTGGCATGGATACGCAAATAATGCCGACGTTGATCTCGAGGATGGAGTATACGCCGGACATGAGGTTGTCGTACATGGGGTTCGTTGATGTGGCGTATTTGGCGACAGCGCTGAGGCGGATACAGGAAACTATGATGGTACTGAGATATCTTTGTTAGCATGCAATGATATCATGTGGAGTGGGTGAATTGACTCACATGCCACCAACGCCAAAGATTGCGCTGAGGAAGACCTTTTTACGCGAACTGAGCTTCAGCGTCATCAGGTTTGGAATCGGTATCAGGACGATCGCAACGTCCAGACCGATGTTGAACGCCGCTGCTACCAGGTAGAACAGATTCTGATTTATACAGTAGTCCGGCGTGCTCGTACCATCCCATGAAGTCCATACTGCCGAGATAGGCCTGCAGGCGAAGGTCATTGTGAATGCGAATGCGATTGTCCAGAGCACTGATATGACGATGAACACCCAGATCCATTTTCGGGTAGTCTCCGAGGGAAAGATGCGAAGGAAGAAGAATAGGAATGCGAGCTTGGTGAGTCCACAGCAAAGGAAGTAGGATATTTGGGAGCCGTAGGTCAGCTGTTGAGCAGTCAATAGCCATCCACACATTGAGCATCGTTTGCTTACCCTCAAAACCTTGTAGATATCGCTATGGGGAACTACCCAAGTGTCTTTCCCGAAACCAAGCTTTGGCGTGTAGCATTGTATCACCGTCACAGGGAGACAAGCTGCTTCGGCTGCAATTGCAAAGACATCGTCAAGCCCGAACGAGTTCTGGCTGATTGCAGACCACGTGCGAATGGTGACGGCGGCGAGAGCAACGGAACCCGCTGTGATACCCGTCAAGAATATGACGTTGGACCGGTCGCGAACAGGCCTCTCGCACATGGTGGAAGTAACGTTAACAGCAGCTGTTGTTTGCCTCAGGTCAGCGCGGTTGATGGAGAGTCTGGTAAGGATTCTTACTGAGGGATTCTTTGACTGAACATGCGCCACCCACGCAGGTCTGGATGGCCGCGTTTATGGATTTGCTGTCACAGATACATTGCACATCAGTGGGTGCGCATGTCCTCTGGGAAGTGACAGCATTCTGGAAGCATTTTGCCTAGTACTGTCAGGGATAGACTCTCGTAGAAGTGGAGGAGGAACCAGGACTTACTGCGCATGGCGGTAGCATGTTCAAACCATCTTGTGCTAGAGCTGTGTGCACAACGCTACTCCATGTTGTGAGCCCTATGACGAGCACCTCGTTCCACCGCATATTGAGTACTAAGAAATATCCAAGAAGGTGAGCCACAAATATGATGACCTGTCGATCCTCGTTCAACGATCATTGATACATATAGTATACGATGGTGGTGAAAAAGCAGAAGAAAGGCAGCCGTGGCCAAATACCATCCCCAATCTTGGGTATCATCAGCACGTTTCCGTACATCCTTACCAGCATCCCGGTATTCGATATCCCAGTTGATATTCAGGAGAATTTGTTTCTGCTTTACCTGCGTAGGATCCGAGGCGAACTCTACCGAGCAGGCTGCATGACAGACGTGCCGTCCCAGGCGGCTCGGCATCCGGAGACTACCGAAACAGTTAATGGGATCAGAAACCTAGCTGAATTGAGTCCTCGCCGAAGTACATATCGATGCGGAAGTTGTTTTGTGAAGATGTAGTAAGCCGCATAGTGAGTAATCCGATCAATTCTTAGAATGCGTGGCTACGCCAGTGTACAAAGGCCCGAATGCCTACTACACGGCGTTGCCCTCACGACCATAGTATTCCTGGTGGCCTGGGAAAAAAGATGGAGAGGCGTTCAAGGTTGTGCATCCATCATCGCGGTTTCAGATCCTATTGGCTCCCCGCGGAAGTCCACATATCCACACAACGTCAAATTGATAGTCTAGACGTTGTTGCAAGCTAAGAAGCGGCTCTTAGGCTTGCGCATTTGTAGACTATAGTCTCATGCATCGTGATTATGCATCTCTGGCGTAATTGAGGCGGCATTGGGGGACGGTAGGTGTGTGGAGGGCTGGCTTCGCTTCGCTTCGTGGCAGCGTGGGGAGACTATAGACGAAGACGCGAGTAAGCTGCGTCGATATTCGACACCAAAGTCAGAGGAATCACAAGTCATGCAAAACTCTGGAGGCGGCAGGCGGGATAGGCGACACGGGACGGTGGCTGAGCCTGCTATGAACAGGGTGTTGCGATTAGGGTGCTGCCGTGGACCCCCTTGCAAAAGCAACCCCCATTCGGCCATTCCGAGCGCGGCAGCATCCTTCCGAATCCCCGCCACATGGCAATGAGAAAAAGCGATGCTGGACAGTCTGGACACATCAAATTGAACATCGAATAGTTCGCGGGTCTCATAGGCGACTCTGGTTCAGCTGGCGGAGCTGAGAATATCATGACTTTGCTTTTGCGACTCGTGCAAAGCGCACGCCATGGCCAGAACGCGAGGGTCTGCGGTACGCCCCGGCACTTGCAGCGTGTCCACAGTAAAGAGACCCGCATTTCGGCATCGTCTCTCCTTTCAGTATACTGGAACGGCCTGTTCGAGTCGCAATTCGCTATCGGGGGCCTGAAAGGGTTGGCTGCAGTGTGCTGCAGTTAGCGATGAGCGACGATGGAAGATAATCTCGTCTGTCCCCTCCACGATCGTTCGTGTAGTAC
>Ga0265780_10011192_pt1 | contig 10633 bp, 10 predicted proteins | sample P1T30metagenome_FD_192432 | JGI IMG/M metagenome (GOLD analysis project Ga0265780, IMG submission 192432) | Plant litter microbial communities from East Loma Ridge, Irvine, California - P1 T30 | ecosystem: Environmental > Terrestrial > Plant litter > Unclassified | place: USA: California... | reverse complement strand
GGTCCGCCTCGAACGCCTGAGCGACACCAGCCGCCGCGCCGCCCGCCAGATGGCCGACGTGGTGTGGGGGCTGCACGCCAGCTCGGCCGAGTTGCCCGAAGTGCTGGTGCACATGCGCGACCATGCCCACGAGGTGCTGCCATCGGCCGGCTTGGCCGTTGATTTCTCCATTACCGCTGGAGCGGCCGCCTGCCGCCCCAGCGTGGCCGTCTGCCAAACCCTCTACCTTATTTATAAGGAAGCGCTGCACAACGCGGTGAAGCACGCCCGGGGCGCTACGCAAGTCACCATTCGCCTCAGCCTGGAAGCTGAGCAGCTTTGCCTTTCCGTGCGCGACAATGCACCTGGCCCAGCCCCGGTTGCCCGGTCCGGCGGCCGTGGCTTGGCCAACATGCACCAGCGCGCCGAAGCCATGGGCGGCGCCCTGCACTTTGTGGCCGAGGCCACTGGGTTTGGTGTGGTAGCCTGCCTGCCAGGGTAGGGTAAGACAGTGGAGCGCCAGCAAGAACACGCTGCCCTACCCCCAGCATAGTAGAAGAGCTCGCAGCTCCCTTCTCCATCAGGCAAAGCTCGAAACTACCTTCCAGCGGCAGTCTATTCGATGGCAGTAGTTGCCAGGTGCAGAATGGCCGGTTAGAAGTTGAAGTCGCGCGGTTCGCCGGCCAGCTCGCGGCCGCGTAAAATGAACTTGGGCTGATAGGTTTCTTCCTCGGCCCAGTCCAGTTCCTCAAATGGTTTGCGGTCGCCGTACACCTTGGGGCCCGTGACGGACAAGCCCAGGGCGCGGTTTTGCTCCTGCTCTTGCCAGACCTCGACCAGCACATCGGCCAGCCGTTGCCCCCACGCCCGCTTTCCGGCGGCTATCACCGCCAGCCGCCAGTCGGAGTGGGCGGCAATGGGCCACGGCACCGCCTGGTCCTCCAACGCACGCTCTATCCAGTTGGTGGCATCGAACAGGTAGCCTCGGCGGCGAAGCCCATCGGTGCGGTCGGCCTCGTACCAGCGCAGCAGGCGCGGCAGCTCGGCCGGGTCTTCAAACTGCCGGAAATACGGGCTGTAATCCGTGTCTCCAATGAAAGGGTGCCACGGCAAGCTGGCGGCCATGTCGCCGCGGGCGCGCTGGGCGGCCAGCTTCTCCGCTTTATCGGCTTCGGTGATGCCGATGTAGTACACCTCTTTGTCGCCGCGCACGTCGGGCAGGGCCAGCAGCGAACCCTCGCCGGTGGCCGCGTCGTGGTACTGGTACCACGCCGGCAGGGTGCGGTAGGCCCGGTGCTCGGCCGCGGTGTAGCCGTCGTCGCTGTCGTCGCTGTCATCATCGGCGTCGTCGCCTTCGGCGGTGCGTCGGAAGGTGCCGTAGGCCTGCCACGACCAGTTACGGTTGGGCTCGTAGGAGTCGGAGCGCAGGTAGGATTTGTAGAGGGCTACCTCGTCGGCGGTGATAGGCGGCAGCCACGGGCAGTACTCAATATACTTTTCCCACTGCCGGAACTCCTCGGTGTGGCGCACGCCGGGCAGCGTGATTTGCTCGGCCCGCCAGCGGCATTGCAGGTCGAAAAGCTTCTTCTGTTGAATCTCCCACAGGTCATGGGCCGCCTCTTCGCGGACTTCCACGAAACGCGCCTCCGTCTGCTTCAGCAGCACCGGCCCCCTGAGGTAGGCGGCGGCTTTGGCGTTGGCGTACATGCGGGCCACGTGCGGCTGGCTCTGGGCGAAGTACGGTGCCATGGCCTCCGCGAACGCCGGCTGGGCCATTAGCTCGGCCTGAAACAGGCGCGCCAGCCCGGACAGGTCGCGCTTGGTCCGCGCTTCTTTGATGTAGGCCGCCCGCGCCTCGGGCGTGTCCGGCAGTGTGGGGTCGGCGGATGGGGGCGGCAGGTCTTCCATAGATAGGGATGGGCACCTCATCGGTGAGGCGCTCCTAAAGTAGTTGCTAGTCCGTAGAACGTGCGGTGGACGGTGTTTCGTGTGCCGCGCCAGAAAACCACCCGGCAGACGGCTTCAGCAACTGGCTCGTCGGGCTTCGGTCCCTTATTGACGCCTCACCTGGCCCAGCTGGGCACGCCGGGTGGGGCCAGGGTAATGGCGCTTTGGTTGTTCTTTTGTTGCTCACCCTCCACCCAAGCGGCCTCATCCGGCGCTGTTGCTCCCCTCATGCGCATTCTCCCCTTCCTTTCCCTCCTGCTCCCCCTCTCTACTCTGGCCCAGCCCGTGCTGCCCGTGCCGCGCAACCTGCAAGCCACCTACGCCAAGGGTACCCGCGCCGAAAGCGGCCAGCCCGGCCCCAACTACTGGCAAAACACTGCTGATTACGACATCAACGTCAAGTTTGACCCCACTACCCGCCGCGTGGCCGGCACCGTGGTCATCCAGTACCAGAACAACAGCTCCGACGAGCTGGCCCAGCTCTGGTTTAAGCTCTACCCCAACCTTTACCAGAAAGGCGCCCCCCGCACTCGCACCATGGCCCCCGAGGACATCGGCGAGGGCATGAGCATTACGGCGCTAACCATTAACGGCGAGACCTTCGACGTGAAAAAGCTGCGCGTTGATGCCACCAACATGGCCGTGCCGCTGCGCAAAGCCATTGGCGCGCACCAAGCGGCCACGGTGACGGCTACCTACTCCTACATCCTCAACAAGGGCTCACATCAGCGCACCGGCGAGATTGAGCCGGGCGCCGATTTTGTAGCCTACTTCTTCCCGCGCATTGCCGTCTACGACGATATCGACGGCTGGAACAAGGTGCCCTACACCGGCGAACAGGAGTTTTACAACGACTTCTGCAACTTCAAGGCGGCCGTGACGGTGCCCAAGGATTTCGTGGTCTGGGCTACCGGCGACCTAATGAACACCGACCAGGTGCTGACCAAGAAATACGCCCAGCGCCTGCGCACCGCCGAGCAGCAGGACGCCGTGGTGAGCATCATCACGCCTGCCGAAGCCAAGCTGCGCGGCATCACCGCGCCCAACGCCCAAAACACCTGGCGCTTCGAGGCGAAGAATGTGACGGACTTCGTGTTTGCCACCGCCGACCATTACGTGTGGCAGAGCACCAGTTTGGTGGTGGACCCCGCCACCAAGCGCCGCACCCGCGTCGATGCCGTGTACAACCCCAAGCACGAGGACTACAAGGAGGTCATCGACTTCAGCCGCAAAACGGTGGAGGCCATGAGCAACACCTTCCCCAGGTGGCCCTTCCCCTACGCCCACGAAACGGTGTTCGATGGCCTCGACCAGATGGAATACCCCATGATGGTGAACGACAACCCCACCGAAACCCGCGAGGACGCCATCACCCTCACCGACCACGAAATCTTCCACACGATGTTCCCCTTCTACATGGGCATCAACGAAACCAAGTACGGCTGGATGGACGAGGGCTGGGCCACCATCGGCGAGTGGCTGATTTCGAGTATCATCGACCCGAAGCTGGACGACGACTACGGCGTGGCCCGCTACGGCAACTACGCCGCCACGGAAAACGACTCGCCCATTGTCACGCTCAGCACCCAGCAAACCGGCGTGCCCTTCTTCCTCAACTCCTACCCCAAGCCCGGCATGGGTTACCTCTACGTGAAGGATATGCTCGGCGACGAGCTATTTACGAAGGCGCTGCACACCTACATCGGCACCTGGAACGGCAAGCACCCCATGCCCTACGACTTCTTCAACAGCATGAACGCCGGCGCGGGCCGCAACCTCAACTGGTTCTGGCAGCGCTGGTTTTTCGACGCCGGCTACCCCGACCTGGCCATCGCCAGCGTGAGCAAAACCACCGCCGGCTACGACCTCACCATCCAGGCCAAAGGCAGCAAGCCCGTCCCCGTCGACCTCACCCTCACCTTCGCCGACAACACCACCCAGAAAATCCACCGCAGCATCGCCGTCTGGGAATCGGCCACCTCCGTCACGGTGCCAGTAGTCACCAAACAGCCCCTCAAGCGCGAGGCGCTGGGCAGCACCCTCGTACCCGACAGCTATCCGGCGGATAATGTGTGGGAGAGCAAATAGCTGAACCTATTGTTGTTTTCCAGAAAGCCGACTGCATGAGCAAGGCACCGAAGACCGGAATGAGTGCAGCGGGCTGGGTAGCCATTGGCTGCCTGGTCATTTACACTGACAGCATCCTGGATTTCATACCGATTTTCTTTGCTGAATCAGGGACGCGATTCATTTTTCACCTGCTATTATTTATTCTATTTATTCCGCTGGTCAGCTATCTAACGCACCGGCATTTTTATTCGCCGGTAAAGCTCAAAGCGCCTTTGCTTGCCTCGATTGCCTCAGGCGCGTTGGTGCTGACAACCTTCCTTTTATTTGGATTTTGGACCATCATCATGTGGTTTGGTTTCTGGACCGATGCCTACACGCTCTACACGAATAAGCAGTACAGCTCCATTAAAATAGTGGGCTGGTCTTTCAGCAGCTACGACAATGAAATGCTGCCTGAAGACATTCACAATAAACTACTCATACCATTGCCTCCCCTATTTAAAACAGCCTTACCCATCGATACTGCCACAATAGATAAAACGCATTGGATTAAATCCAACGAAGGGGATGAATCGAAATTCCGTACAGCCAACTAATTAATTTACTGCCAAAGATGACACTTATCCATAGTAGAAAGGCTATTACCAATGTTTTACTCGTGTTTACCACGGAAACATTGCTGCAAATTATATTACTTGTTGGCTGGGCAAAACTATTTGACAAATACTCTTCAAGGGTGAATACTATCGGTCTTTTAAAAGATACCACCGAAGGCTTACTAATGATAAAGTCATTAATCTTCCTCCCATTTTACTTACTCCTGCAAATATTCTTTGTTAAAAACGAAATCAAACGAAAAAACAAGATTATATATCACGTCATTCTTTATACGATAATATCAGCTATATTCTCAGTAATATTTTTTGTGCCTATATTCTATCCGAGCATCATTGTGGCATTATGCTTCATCGCTTCTGCTGGGATTTCTGCCCTTCTATATAAGCCAGCATTCGTACCTTTGCCTGCAGTGATGGGTCGCCCCACCGCGGCGCCTTCGGGCGACGAGGAAAGTCCGGGCAACGCAGAGCACCTTGCTTCCTAACGGGAAGGACTGGCGAGTATAATGCGAACCAGGACAGCGAGTGCCACAGAAAATTACCGCCTACGTCGCCTTCGGGGGGCCGGTAAGGGTGAAAAGGTGCGGTAAGAGCGCACCAGCGGGCGGGTGACCGGCCCGGCTGGGTAAACCTCAGGGGTTGAAAGACCAAATAAGCTGGTACGCGACAAGCTGCGCAAGTAGCTTGCCGCACCGGGCGGCTCGTCCGCGCCAGCGGGTAGGTTGATGGAGCCTTTCCGCGAGGACTGGCCTAGATAAATGGTGGGGCAGTGGCTTCGGCCACGGACAGAACCCGGCTTACAGACCCATCACCTCACATCAAAAAAGGCCATTCCCGCACGGGAATGGCCTTTTTTCATTGTCGATGCTCTGGGGCTGCCCCAGACCCTTACTCGGAACCGAAGTAGCGGCCTGGGGAGGCCCCACAGGCTTCCCCGGAATTGAAGTAGGCCCCTGGGGCGACCCCACAGGTCGGGCGCTATTTGCTGCCGGCGGCCCGCACGGTTTTCACCTCGGCCGCCGTCACGGCGCTGGCTTTGTTGCCGAAATTAGAGCGCACGTAGGTGAGCACGTCGGCGATTTGCTGGTCGGTGAGCTGGGCTTGGGCGGGCATCACGTTGTGGTAGGGCTCGCCGTCGATGTCGACGCCTTGCAGGCCGTTGAGCAGGACGTTGACAAGGCGGGTTTTGTCGCCGAGCACGTAGTCGGTTTTGGTGAGTGGCGGGTTGAGGCCGCTCACCCCACCCCCATCGGCCTGATGGCAGGTGAGGCAGTATTGGGTGTAGATGGATTTGCCCTTGAGCACCGCGGCGGCGGGGCCGGCAACGGCGGGCTTGGCCTTCTTGGCGGCCGGTTTTTTCTGGGCAAAAGCGGGGACGGCGGCCAGGGCCAATAGGGCAAGCAATAGAAAAGACTTTTTCACGAAAAGCGTTTATTTCTGGTTGTATATAGTGCGAAAAATGGTCAGTAACGCGAACTTTTAGTTTGCGTCCCCGCGCCGTGCGAACGGCTCGTTGCGGGACGCGAACTAAAAGTTCGCACTACTGGCCGAAAAGGCTCGGCCGGATTACCTCCACCCACCCATGGTATCGGCAGCTGAGTGCTCATAATGCGTTGATTTGAGGAACAGAACTTTGCGTATCTGGGGCACTTCGGATGCTGGTACGGCAAGGCCTTTGTTGCCGAAGCTGTTGCGTAGATAAGTCAGCACATCCGCTAGTTGCTGGTCGGTGAGGTCCCCGCCGTTGATGTTTTGCCTCCGGAGGTGCATAAGCATACGGAGTATCACCTTAGACCTTGAGGTCATCAGATGAGAGGTGTTGCTCAGGGGTGGTTTCAGGGTCGCAGCACCGCCACCGCCATCGGCATGGTGGCAGCTCTGGCAGTACTGCGTGTAAATGGGCTTACCCCTGAGAATCGAAGCGGCCGTTTCGGCGGCAACTTTTTTGACCGGCGCTTTGGGAGACGGTTTTTTCTGCGCGAAAGCGGGCGAAGCCAGTCCGACCAGCACGATGACAAGGGCGAGCAGCTGCTTCATGCGAAGGCTTATTTCTGGTTGTACACGATGCGGTAAATGGTGCCCTTGTTGTCATCGCTTACGTAGAGCGAGCCGTCGGGGCCCTGGGCCAGGCCGCAGGGCTTGTGGTCGGCGCGGCCCGAGGCCACCTTTTCGGGCGAGCCCGCGAAGTTATCGGCAAACACCTCCCACGGCCCGCTCGGCTTACCGTCTTTGAAGGGCTGGAACACCACGTAATAGCCCTTCTGGGGCTCAGGAGCGCGGTTCCAGGAGCCGTGGAAGGCGATGAATGCGCCGTTGCGGTACTTCGCCGGGAACATGGTGCCGGTGTAGAACAGCAGGGCGTTGGGCGCGGTGTGGGCGGGGTAGGCGGCGGCGGGCTCCAGGTACTTGGGGTCAGCCTCCTTCTTGCCGTCGCCGCCGTACTCGGGGGCCAGGATTTTCTTCTTCTGGGCGGGGTCGTAGTACAGATAGGGCCAGCCGGCGTTGGCGCCTTTGCTGAGGGCGTAGAGGCACTCGGCGGGCAGCTCGGCCGACTGCTTGGTGGTGTACATGCTCGGGAAGATGTCGTGCAGTTGGTCGCGGCCGTGCTGCATCACGAAGAGCTGGTTGGCCTGCTGGTTCCAGTCGAGGCCCACCACGTTGCGCAGGCCGGTGGCGTAGCGGGTGCCCGAGCCGTAGCTCTGCCCCGCCTTATCGACCCGGAACTGCCAGATGCCGCCCGCCGAATCCAGTACCGGGCAGTTCTGCTGGCCCAGGGAGCCCGTCTGCCGGTCCTTCACCTGGCAGGAGTTGGAGTAGGCCCCGATGTTGACGTAGATATTGCCCGCGTTGTCGAGCGCAATGGATTTGCTCTCGTGCTGGTGCCGGTTGATGAGGCCCGTCACAATCTTTTCGGGCTGCGCGGGGTTGGTCACCTCCCCTTTTGCGTCCAGCTTGTAGCGGTACACCTCCTCGTCCGACGAGGCATATAAATAGCCGTCCTTGAGGGCAATGCCCGTGCCGCCATAGCTGCCGAAGCCGCCCGAGACGGTGGCTTTCCCCGTAGCGGCGGGCTTGAGTTCGAGGATGCCCTTGCCATCCTTGGGCCGGTTCAGCTTCACATAAATAGTGCCCTGGGGCGTCACGGTGAGGTGCCGGGCGTGGGCGCCGGTTTCGGCCACCACCAGCGCGCCGAAGCCGGCGGGCAGCTTCAGGCCGGCATTATTAGGGTCGGGCGCGAGGGCAGGTTTGCTGACAAGGGAGTACAGGCCGAAGCTGCCGGCCAGGGCGGCGGTGAGCAGCAAGGGGCGGGTTAGATTGTTTTTCATGAAGGGAATTTAGGTTAGCAAGGATGCATGGCGGCGGTAAACAGCCGGCCGGGGCTTGAGGTTGTTTGCTAGCGTAGCGCTCGAAGCTACGCAGAAGACTAGTGAAGGCACCAAATTATAGCGGGCGCTAATGCGTTTTCGGACCACCGTCCGAGGAAGGCTTGGGGATGATAGCGGTGGCTTCTATTTCCAGCAGTAAATCATCACGAAACAGCTTGCTGACCTGTACTGCAGTACTAGCCGGTGGTGCGGCCAGGTTTATGTACCGGTCCCGCACTTTGCGTACGGCCTGAATCTGAGAAATGTCGAGCAAGTAGTATGAGAGCTTGACAACCTGCTGCATGGTGCCCCCAGAGGCTTCCACAAGGTGCTGAATATTGGCAAAGACCTGGTTGGCCTGTTTCTCCATATCACCGGGCCCCACCACTTTCCCCTGCGTATCGAGCGCTACCTGCCCCGACATGATAAGCATCGTAGCCGGGCCCAAATCAACCCGGACGAGTTGAGAATAGCCATTGGGTTGGGCCACCGTGGCGGGGTTTAAGAAAGTAACCTGGCCGGGCCGGGTTTGGGCCGCTACTGCTGGGGCTTTCAGCAGAGCCGCTAATGCGGCAACTAGGAGTAGAATCCTTTTCATCGTTGGCAGTGCGTTTGTGTTCGCTCTTAAACTCTAAGCGCAGCTTTTCGTTACCTTCGCGCCTCTCTGATTGCACCTATTTCCGTTCCCGCACCCATGCCCCGCATCCTCATCATCGACGACGAAAAAGCCATCCGCAACACGCTGAAGGAGATTCTCGAATTTGAAGACTACAAAGTAGACCAGGCCGAAGACGGCCCCGCCGGCCTCGACATGCTCATCCAGCAGAAGTACGACGTGGTGCTCTGCGACATCCGCATGCCCAAAATGGACGGCCTCGAAGTGCTGGAGCGCGCCCAGAAGATGGGCACCGAAGCCGCCTTCATCATGGTGTCGGCCCACGGCAGCATCGACACGGCCGTGGAAGCCACCAAAAAAGGCGCCTACGACTTCCTGCCCAAGCCCCCCGACCTCAACCGCCTGCTCGTCACCGTCCGCAACGCCCTAGACCGCACCAAGCTCGTCACCGAAAGCAAGACGCTGAAAAAGAAGCTCTCCGTCACCTCCAAGGGCTCCGAAATGGTGGGCTCCTCGGCCGCCCTCGGCGCCGTGCGCAAAGCCATCGAAAAGGTAGCCCCCACCGATGCCCGCGTGCTGATTACGGGCCCCAACGGCGCCGGCAAGGAGATGGTAGCCCGCCAGCTGCACGAGCTCAGCCCCCGCGCCCAGGGCCCGATGGTGGAAGTAAACTGCGCCGCCATTCCTTCCGAGCTCATCGAAAGCGAGCTATTCGGCCACGAAAAAGGCTCCTTCACCTCGGCCGTGAAGCAGCGCATTGGCAAGTTTGAGCAGGCCGATGGCGGCACGCTTTTTTTGGACGAAATCGGCGATATGAGCCTCTCGGCCCAGGCCAAGGTGCTGCGCGCCCTGCAAGAGAATAAAATCACCCGCGTGGGCGGCGAAAAGGAAATCTCGGTGAACGTGCGCGTCCTCGCCGCCACCAACAAAAACCTGCTCCAGGAAATCGCCGACCGCAATTTCCGCGAAGACCTTTACCACCGCCTCTCGGTCATCCTAATCCAGGTCCCCGCCCTCAACGACCGCCGCGAAGACATTCCCGAGCTTATCGAGAAATTCCTCAACGACATCGCCGCCGACTACGGCACCAAGCCCAAGAAAATCGACGCCGCCGCACTGGAATACCTAAAAGGCCTCGACTGGCGCGGCAATATCCGCGAGCTGCGCAACGTGGTAGAGCGCCTTGTAATTATGAGCGACGACACCATTTCGGAAAGCGACGCGAAGGCGTTTGCGGGGAAGTAGCGGAATTTATTATTCTGCAGGTATTAAGCAGCAAAAAGGGAGCGCCAGAATCAGTTGATTCCGGCGCTCCCTTTTTGCTAACTAATGATTATTAGTAGCAAACTCAACTTTTTATGTTCTTATAATTATCGAAATCAACTTCCTCTTTTTCAAACAAAGCACTTCTGCTTAGTGCTTCGTCAATGCGTTTTATGGCAAGCTGATTATTTTTAGCCATAATAAACGCGAAACCCCAAATATCTCTTGATAAGCAAAACGCTCCTTGGTTGGAAGAAATCTGAAGTATCATTTCATCATTCATCCATAAATCTTCAACTGCGTCAATTTTAGGGTTGATATCACTAAGGGTTGCTAAAAGGTCGTTGGTAAAGTCGCTGTCAGAGCTATCAAGAAAGAACTCCAAGAGCAATTCATCCGAGCCATAGCCAGGCCTTAAATAATATTTATACGGCTTTCCCAAAGAATTTACTTTACGATTATGATTGCCAGTCAATATACCCCTTCTCACCAAACACTACCGGCTCTACTTTCAGGATATACAACCAGATTTGCGAGACAAGGTAATGAGCAATAGTCTTGTCGGCAATCATACCATCTGATTACACCCGCGCACATCCGAATTATCCATCCGGCCCAGCACCTCAAAGCCGCCATCCTCGTGCATCCGCGCCAAGTCCTTGGTTTCGATGAACGCGCAGGAATCAATATTGGCCAGGTCAATCACATTGATAGCGCCGTCCTTCCGGTCGCCAATGGAGAACGGGTCCGAAGGGTCGCGCAGCAGCACGCGTAGC
>Ga0265780_10011190_pt1 | contig 10635 bp, 8 predicted proteins | sample P1T30metagenome_FD_192432 | JGI IMG/M metagenome (GOLD analysis project Ga0265780, IMG submission 192432) | Plant litter microbial communities from East Loma Ridge, Irvine, California - P1 T30 | ecosystem: Environmental > Terrestrial > Plant litter > Unclassified | place: USA: California... | reverse complement strand
CTTCCTAGCCGACTTGCTGATCGGCCGCTTCGGCCTTGATTGAACCCGTGTGGGTATGTTCCCGCAAAGGAAGGGCCAGTGGGATAGCGGGCGTCATTCAATCGGCCTCGCCCTCATCTACGGCGCGTTTCTCGAAATCTGTTCCCGAAATCATTTTCCCGAGATGGTCTCGCGGAGATGGAGTTTCAGGAATGCCAAAGTGGCTGCGATAGGTTCGTCGGGGCACCCACGCTCGGCAGCCCCCCTCCCCGCTCCGCTACAGATTGAGACATTGATCGATTTCGAGCCGGTGTTTTTTAGGTATACCTTTCAAAGACTGGTAAGTAGATGGTACTTTATAGCCTCGCAGAGGACGTAAGAAGGACTGGACAAATAAGCACCACGTATCAAAGACTGAGCCATGTTCATCCGTGCCTACCTCCGCGCATCTACCTCTGAACAGGACGCGTCACGCGCCCGGGGGGCACTCGATGCATTCGCCGTCGAGCGAGGGCTGCGGATCGCGGCCCGCTATGCTGAAAATGAGAGCGGGGCCAAGCTGCACCGGCCTGAGCTGTTCCGCCTGTTGGCCGACTGCGAGCCTGGTGACGTGCTGTTGGTGGAGCAGGTTGACCGGCTGTCTCGCCTCACCTCCGCGGACTGGCAGCGACTGCGCGGCCTGATTGACGCTAAGCAGGTCCGCATCATCGCGCTTGATCTACCGACCTCGTGGACGCTGACAGCGCCGGCCGACGACTTCACTGGCCGCATGTTCGCTGCGGTCAACGCCATGATGCTCGATGTCCTAGCCGCAGTTGCGCGTAAGGATTATGAGGATCGGCGTCGCCGCCAAGCCGAGGGAACCGCTAAAGCCAAGGCGGCCGGTCTCTATAAGGGGCGTCCCGAGAACAAGACCCGCAACGCGGCCATCTCGAACTTGCTGCGCGACGGCCGTAGTTGGCGTGAGATTATGGATGCGACCGGATGTAGCCGCACGTTGCTCGCCAAGATCGCGCAACATCGCAGGCTGCTGGCTACTGACAAACTGGTCGAACCGGCTAATTAGATCGGTGACGACATAGCTTCAGTTGACAGGCCGTAATAGCGCAATGGCTTCCTCAATGACCTGAGCGATTGGTATGTCGCGACCGTTCGCTTCGGCGTATATTTGCTCTAGGGTGCTAGGGTGGAGACGGACATTGAATTGTTGGGTTCTGCCGAGAATCTTCCTTTGACGTCGTGGCGGAGTGGTTGCGTGTTCGGCCCCCTCCCCGCTTCGTTCAGCGGTGATCCCGTGCCTTTTGGCAACGGCCGCAACCGCGTCCTCGCTAGGGACTAGGCCCTGATCGCGGGCCGCAGGCTTCAGGCCTTCGAGCAGGCTACGACGCTTCATCTCCGTCATGCCGCATTCTCCTTTTCAGTGCTTTTAATTAGCGCGACAACCTGCCCAGCGAACGCCGATGCCTCGGCGTTCGCCTTATCAAGCCCCGGGACCTCTGTCCTCGGGAGGTTGGCCAAGGTTGTGTTGTAGCTGAATAAGCTCTTGTACGCCGTGCGCTCGACGATACGTCCAATAACAAAGATGTCACTTTCAGCAATTTGGTTTTCGAGAGCTGCTATTTCACGGGACCGTATTGCGGCAGGCACACGAGACCAGAGGAGACCATGAGGGGTCGGCCTCCTGTTCACGCCGGCGCTGTCTCTTATTAAAGCGACTGTAGCGACGGCGTCCTCGACGTCGGGAGCGCTTAGATTGGCAGGGATAATGACGGCGTCACTTATTTGCGCGGCGATTGCAAGACTAAAGTTTGCGGAGCCCTCTACGTCGATAATGACCAAGTCAGCTTTTGCTGCTGCTGCATCCATGGCCTTCCGAAGCGTCGTGTGATCCGCAGCGCTAACGGTCAGACCGCTTGGAAGCGTGCCGTTTGCTGCCCATCTTACGAGCCGCTTTGACGGATCGGCGTCGATTATGTGGACGGTGTAACCGTCAGCTGTGAAGGCACTGGCAAGTATCAGAGCCGTTGTTGATTTCCCGCAACCACCTTTCGTGGACGCGAGCGCGACAATAGGCATCTGTTACCCCTTCGTTAGGTTACGGACTTGGTGATGCTAGGTTTTCTTCACGTTGTCAACACGGTCACGCTAGCACGTTGATAGCCTGTTGCAACGTTAGCAACACGCTATCACTATCATAGTCATGTGATGACGTTCCTCTAACGGATTTCCGGGGCTCGAGTTTGACCTCCGACGTGGAACGTAAAACGGGATTGTAACATTCGAAGCTGGACGCTCAAGGGCGGATGACCTCGGCCGCGGACTACGGAGCACAGTGTGACGCAGAGTCGGGCGTCCACATTTACAACTTTCTGGCACACTCCGCTCCCATACAAACCTGCGTATCAATTCAGATGAGCTAGCGGTCTGCTATCGACAGACTCCCGGGTCGCTAGTGCAGCTCTAGCGACAGCGATATAACATGCTAACATTAAGAATGCGTCACGCTAGCGACTCGCTATCGCTATGCTATCAACAGGCTATAGAATGGCTGTAGATGGGCTGTGGATAGGAAATCGACGTGACAGCTCCACGCTATCGGCTGACTACTAGCAATACACCGGCATGCTATCATGATGCGAGGCGTTTGGCGTGGCTTATGGCACGTTGCGCCTAATGCAAAAAATCAGATTAACTAACGCTTCATAGTCTAGAACATAAGTGTGTCATCATAATTATCGATAATTGGGTCAATTGTCCTGTGGTTAATCAAGCACGTATCATCTGCTTCGCAGCCGTGAAAGACGATCAGCATTACGAGGATTCGCCACCTTGGATGATGTATCACGCAATGATCGTTGCATACCGGCGGGATTTTCGGAAAAAAGCGGATTTACGAGGAATTTGGAATCGGAGCGGCCGCTCTGCGAGATTTGTATTTCTAAGAGGGCAGGGGAGTCCCCCCTGAGCATAACAGCTCTGTGAACCGACCTCCGGTCGTCCCAGAACGTCGACCGTGTAGCCTTTCCCTTACGCTCCTGGTAGCGCTCGCGCATGTAGTCGCAGTCATCGATGCCCTTGCGCAACTACCGCAGGTTCCTGTGTCCGCCGGTTGACGGCACGGCGGTGGAGGACCCCGAGCTGCTGCGCGAAATCGACGATGACGAAAGAGAACTCGTCGGCGACGTCCTGCTCGGCCGCGCAGGTCGGCGCGATCGAGGCGGCCGCCAGCACCAGGTGTGCAGCGGCAATCGGATGCTCCTGCATCAGGTGGAAGGACTGCGTCCGGAAGCTGTCAGCCAGATCACCGACGGACATTGCGACAAGCGCCTCTGCCTCCGTCACCAGTGGTTCAATCCTAATCTGCTCCATGATTATTCCCCCCGGATTGTGATTTGCCTTGTGTGGATGGCGGCGTGAACGTCGTCCCCTGGCCGTGCCATTGGGCTGCGACCATTGCGCAGGCGATCGCCCACATCGCCGCAAAGACAGCGATCCCGCCGGCGAGCCACAGCGCCAGCACGATCGCGCGGCGACGACGGTGTGGCGGTATATCCGTTGGCGAGGGATCAACCGTCGCATCTTCGATGAGACCGTCAGTCGGCACGGCGTCCAGACGGGTGGTACGGCCGCGCTGCCTGGGCGGGTCCCGCATATAGTCGCGATCAGCCAGCGCCATGTGCTGCCTCCGCCTATTCCTGATGTATCGTCGGAAACGTTTTCAGATTGGTCAACGCTCGAGCCGGATACGCCAGCCAGTTGTGGACCCCCGACGGTGCACCGGGAGTCGCATGTCTTCGGCACCGGCATTCATCCGCGAAAGCACGAAGGCCAGTGAGGGGATCGTGGGTCATCATCACATATCCAGACTGAGGTTCTTTTCGGGCAGGCCACGGATCTGTTCGACGTGGCCGGGCATCGCGGGCAAGGCGCTGAGATCGTCGTGTTCACGCGGCGTCAGGCCGAGCTCGTCGTCCTTGCGATCGCCGCGACTGTCGCGGCGATCAGCGTCGTCGCGGTCCTTCATCGACGGCATTTCCCCGTCGAGGTTGCGGATGTCGGAATAGTCGGTGGTCGACGCGCCCATTGGCGGCAGGTCGGTCATGTCGAGGCTGGCGGGATCGATCAGGATCTTCTCGCTGCCGGCCTGGTCGAGGCTCTCCATCGCCTTCGTGAGCGCTTCGTCGGCCGCTTTGGTCTGAACCACAGTGCGATCGATATCCAGCCGGCCGAGGCTTTCCAGCGAGGAGGTCTTGTCGCCGGGGTTCCGGTCCAGCTGCATCTCCAGCTTCTGCTGGTTATCGACGACCATGGTCAGGTCGAAGCGGATGCGGGTGACGCCGACGTTGAACAGCCGCTGGTTCGACAGGTTACGTTCCCAGCTTTGCATGACCGTGATGGCTTTGTTGACGGTGATGCCCTGCGCCATGTGCATGTTGAGCGCGTAGGCGAGGTCCATCCGCTGCATCATCTTGTCGTTCTGCTCGAGCGTGATCTGGTCCTTGTTGGCCAGCTCCACCGTCACCTTGCCGCCCTCGATCCCGGTGATCGTCGCCAGCGAGGCGTTGTAGATGCCGCGGTCCTTGTCGTTGTCGGTCCAGCGGATCCGGTCGCCTTCATGGATCTGGATCGTCTCGATCGTAGCGAGCGACATGCGGTCCCGGTCGATCATCGGGTCGATCTTCTGCGGATTGAACCTGAGCGTCTTGCCAGCCTGGACGATCTCGACCCGGCCGTTGGCCAGGGTCCGCTTCACCTCGGCGACACCGCGCTCAAGACCGACTTCCGAAACCCTGCCCTTTATCTCTAGGCGCTGGCCCTTCTCGTAGGTCCTGGCGTAGCGCAGCTCCTCGCGCTCGACGTTCACGTTCTGGATGACGGCGATGTACAGCCCGTCACCTTTCAGGGTGCGCTCCGCCTTCAGGCCCTTTTGCACCTCACGGTTGATCGTCGCGCGGGTCTCGCGACCGGACGCGAAGATGGCGGTTTCGGCCCGTTCCGCCGGCGACAGCGCCAACCACAACTCGGCAGCGTGCTTGGATGGCTCCTGGTGTTCGACGACCTTGTCACCGAGGACCTTCATGGCCTGGCCCGCCTTGCCGACGTTGGCGAGCGCCGCAACGGTCCGTAGTTGGTCGGTCTGCTGGCGCAGGTTGTCGTCCATGCGGGCCATGCCGATCCTGGCCGCCTGCATCATCGCGAAGGCCTTGCCGGCATCGATCGGCAAGAGCTGCTGGCGATCGCCGATCAGCGCGATCTTCTCGATGCCGAGTCCTTCCGCGATCGTCAGCATCTTCAGCATGTCGCGGTTCGACACCATCGAGGTTTCGTCGACGACGATGATCGTGTCCTTCAGCTCCGCGCGACGTGCCTGTGCCTCGGGGGTGTTGGGATTGGTGACGTGCTTCGCGTTGTGCCAGACGAAGTGCGCGATGGTCTCCGCCTGAACCCCGGATTGCTGCATCTGGTCGACCGACATTTCGCGGTTGGGAATGGCGTCGGGCCGCGCCATGCCTTCCTTCATGTCGGCGACCATCTTGTTCTGGAACGCCAGGCCAAGCACCGACTTGCCTTCGGACTCGACGACGCGGGCGACGGCCTGCAGCATGGTCGACTTGCCGGCGCCGGCGATGCCCTGGACGGCGACGATGCGATCCGGGGTGGAGACGATCAGCGTCGCGGCCGCGAGTTGGCCTTCGTTGAGCGGGTGAGGGGAGGCGGCCTGCAGCCTATCCGGCGCGGCCGAGGGCGTGACGATCGGGGCGCCCGCACCTTTGCCTTCCTCGATCCGGGCGAGGATGGCCTCCTCGGTCCTGAGCGCGTCCGGTGTGGTGACGGCGGCAACCGTCTTACCTTCGACCGTGATCTCTCCGGCAAGGAGTTTGCCCTTCTCGATCAGCTGCTCAACCCGGGCCTCGACATGGTCGATCGTCACGCCCTTGAGGCCGAAGTCGAGCGCCTTCTTGGCGACCTTGTCCTTGTCGAAGGCGGCTTCACGTTGATCGAGACTGCGAACCGCAGATGCGACCGTCAGCTGTGCGTTCGCCTGGCCGGTCGACTGCGCGAACCGGACGATACCGCGGTCGACCAACGGGTCCGGCGAGCGCAGTAGCCCCGACACGGTTTCCAGCGCGACCTTCACCGCGTCCGCGATCGCATGGTAGCTGCGCCCGACCAAGCCAGCGTCCTCACGGCTAGCGGCATTCGCCAGTGCCCCTTCGAGCAGCTTCTTGCCGTCGAAACCGTGTTCGGCCGCCTTCTTCATCCAGTCGAGTACGAGGCCGTCGCGGTCCTCGACATTCAGCTTGGGATCGCGGGTGTTGACCGTGACGCCGTCCCGACCTTTGGGCGAGACGATGCCGAGTTCGGCCGCTTTCTCCATGATCTGTTCGCGGCGCTGGCTGAACGCCTCCAGCACCTCTTTCGGGACCCCGACGATCTCGAAGGTGCCGTGTTTGCCGTCCATCCGGACCTGATAGCCGAGCTTCTCCAGCTCATCGCGAAGGTAGCTATGGTAGATAGAGCCGATCACACTGTTGTTCGACCAGATGCGGTCGGCATGAAGCGCGTGCATCTTGCCGTCAGGCCCCTTGGTCATATTGGCGACGATCGCATGGATATGGGCCTGCGGATCGAGCGCCCGGCTGGTGTCGTGCTGGAACAGCACGTAGACCAGGTTGCCGGTCTTCACCGTCTCGGTTTTGCCGTCCTTGGTGATGCGCGTCTCGGCGAGGTTCTTCTCGATCCAAGCCATGGTTTGCTGGACGGCTTTGGTCTGGGCGCCGTCCGGGCCGAGGATGCGCTTATCACCGGCGATGTAGGCCATCACCGACACTGATTTTGGCGCGGAGAAGGTCAGGTCATAGTCCGGTCGGCGCGATTGCCGCTGGTCCATGACCCGCTCGCCGGACGGCAGTTCGCCGCCCAATACCTTGGCGAAGGTTTCCTGTGAGACCTTGCCCTCAAGGCCAGCCGCAGCCGCGCCTTCGCCGCCCCACATGCTGACGTCACCGGCCTTCTCATCGGTGTAATATTCGCCGCTGACGAAATCGTCCTTGGCGAAATATTTGGCGGCGCCCGACGCCGACCTGACGCTCGCGATCGAGAGCATCGTTACAGATCGTCGCCGAGGTCGGGGAAGGCGTCACGGGCCTCACGGATCGACAGGTCCTCCGGCCGGTCCGGCATCGGCTCAGACGGCGTGGTCGGTCCGGTCTTTCCGTGACGATCGTCATCACCGCCCGAGCGTTCAACGTGTCCGCCTGCCGGCGCTGTCCGATCGCCACGTTTATCGTGGGATACGGGCTCGCGCATATCGGTCAGCAGCGTCTGCGGCTGGCTCGGTGCTGGCGCCTCCCTGACCTTGTCGTCACGGGCATGGTCGACCTCGTCTCCGGTCGGCTGTGCCGGGATATGAATGATGACGCTCTTTGCCACGTTGGCGGGCATAATCTCCGGGTCTTCCAGCCCTACTGCCTCGCCACGCACCGCGCCGTTCGCAGCGGGATCGTCGACCTTGCCGTCGCGGGTATTATCGACCTCGTCTTCGGTGGGCTGGGAGAGGATATTGGCGGCAAGATTGTTCGCCACATTGGCGGGCATGACCGCCGGGTCCTCCAACCCCAACGCCTCACCACGCCCTACGTCATCACTCTCACCCTGCGGCTTGCCACCCCTTCCGCGAACACCCGTACCAGGCTCGTCCGGCTTGCCGGGTTTGCGGCGGATGAAGCCTTCGGCGACAGTCGGGTAATGCTCCCATTCGAGGCGGACGCGGGCGGCGGGAAAACCGTCGGGAAACTTCACGAACCCGTGCAGGCTGGGGAGGTTCATGATGTCGTCTGGGATGACCAGCGGCTCGACCTGTTTGCGCGGGGTCAGGGTCGAGGCGTCGCGGGTGTTGTTATAGCCGTAGCTATAGCCCTCATCCATCTGCCGGATTTCGCGGTTGCCGATGTAGCGGGCGCCCTGTTCGGCGGTGTCGAGGTCGGCCGCGGCGAGAATCAGTTTGGTGCGCGCCAGCGACGACAGGTTGCGGGCATTCTCGTCGCCATAGACCTGGATGAGCTTGTCGAAACTGTGGAGGCCAAGGACCATCGCCCCGCCGAAGTTACGGGCGGTCTGGAGGCCGCTTTCGATCGCCGGCAGGCGGTGGAGGGCGCCCAGCTCGTCGAACACGAACCAGGTGCGCAGGTCTCGGGTTTTGTGCATCGTCATCAGCGAGTGGATCGCAAGGTTCGACCACAGCGTCAGCAGCGCCCGGTTCATCTCCAGGTCGGTGTAATTCGAGGTGATGAAGAGGATCGAGCCCGGCTTCTTCTCGGCGGTCATCCAGTCGCGGATCGAGTATTGCGGACCGTCGTTGGGCAGGAAGCGCAGGATGTTGGCATTGGTGTTGAAGACGGCGCGGATCGACTCCGCCATCTTGGCTGCCTCGGGGGCCGTGATGGGGTCGGCGATGGTGTTGGCGAGGTGCTTGTGGACCAGCTTGAGGTCGGCCGTCATCAGGTTGTCAGCGAGGGCCTGGTTGGACGTCTCTCCCATCTCGATGAGCTTCATGCACATCTCGATGAAAAGCGTCCGGGCAGCCAGCACCCAGAAGGGGTCGCCAGCACCGCCATCGGACGGAATGAGCGCGCCGGCCGCAGCGGTGAAATCGCTGTAGCTGGTGCAGTCGTTGAAGATCGTCCAGGCCGGGCAGCGGGCGTCGGCAGGATTGAGAATGGTGTCGCGTTCGGGGTCGTAGAAGGCCTCGACATAGGCGCCGGTCAGGTCGAACACGACGGCGCTGTCTTCGCGCTCGCGCATCTGCGCCAGCAGCTTGCGGAAGACCGTGGTCTTGCCCGAGCCGGTGGTGCCGAGCGTCATGAAATGCGACTGCTCGAGACGGTAGGGAAACGGGATACCGGCAACGCTATAGGGGTGGTGGATGCCACCCAGTTTGCGCGCCCTGAACTTCAGCTTCAGGACCTGTTCCGGGGTCTGGTCCGGGAAGAGCCGGGCGGCTTCCTTCACAAACTCGACCTTGTTGTGGGCGGCGATTTCGGAATAGAGCAGGTCGCGATCGACCAGCATCGCGCCGCGCTCATGGCGCTCCTGGATCATCGCTTTGCCGCGACGGGCGGAGAAATCCACGTACCAGATTGACAGGGGGACGGTGACGCAGGTGGCGGTTACCAACGAGGCGAGCAGGCCTTTCATCGCCTTATGCCAGGCGAGGATGACCTCGGGCACGAACGGCACGTAACCCATGAAGGTCGAGCGCACGCTGTTGTCGGGCAGGCGGAGGTTGATCCGCTTCATCTCGTCGAACGAAATCCAGTCCCACAGTGTCGACAGGATACGCATGCAGATGAGCTGGATGTTGTTCTCATCCAGGGTCATCGTCAGGATCGTCGAGTAGGCGATGATGAAGATGCCGAGCCACATGTAGAGCGGCATCCGGGCACCCTGCAGCCACATCAGGATCTGAGTGTTGAGGAGCTGACTGCCGCGGGTGAAGTTGCCCGAGTTACGCGGTGCGTGGCCACGCGACGAATGGTGTTCCTGCGGGATCGGCCGCTTGTCGCTGCGGATGTCCTTGCGCGGCTTTTTGGGGTCATCACGAGCCATGGTGAAGCTTCATGCGACGGTCGGTTTCGATGACCAGCGTCTCGCGCATATCCGGGTAATCTTTCCGGATGATCGCATCGAGGGCGACCTGCATATATTCGGTCACCCGTAGGTGCCGGAACTGGCTCACGGATAGCTTTGGCTGGCCATCAAGAAATGTGACGATTGCAGTTCGCACGAGGTCGGAAACCGGCTTGCCCTGTTCACGGGCGAGCTGTTCAAGCCGACTATAATGCTCGGGTTCAAACCTTACGGTTCGAGTGCATTTTGAACGCTTCAAACCAACCTCCTAGCAGGGAGGATGGTGGCCACTTCGCAATCGCACCTATAGTCGGACGGAAGCGGTTTGGCAATTAGGACGAATGGCTCCCACAGGAAGCGCGCACCTGTGGGCACCCATTAAATCTGCGGAAAACTGCGATTCTTAAAACGGGTGCAAACGGGTTGCAAAAGGGATGCGGACGGGTGCGCGCAGTTAAAAACTGCTAAACCACTGATAAGACACGGAAAAAGGCAAGCGAAGCTTGCGTTCGGTGTGCTGTCAATTCCGCATGAAATTCGCCTTGTTTGGGGTCCTTCCTCAATCATCGAAGAGGGCCTGATTATCGTTCTCTGACGGGCACTTAAGCGCGCGGGACAGCGCGCTTAAGTGCCGACGACCTTCGGACAGCAAAGCCTTGCGTTCCCTGTCTGATCCGATTTGGGGAGCAAATAGCCATCTAGAGGGGCCAAACTCCGATGGCGTTTCATGCAGCGTCAAAAGGCTTTCTCGCGCGCCGGCTGTTCGCTAGACGTTCCAAAGAAATTGGCGCAGGCGAGACGCCGGCAAGGGAGTGAATGGTGCGCGTTCTGCACAGTGCCGACTGGCAACTCGGCAAGGCGTTTGGTCGCTTCGAACCCGACGTCCGGGCGGCGCTAATCGAAGCCCGCTTTGATGCGATCGACGCCATTGGCCAGGCTGCCCGCACCCATGATGCCGGCCATGTGCTGGTAGCTGGCGACGTATTTGATACCGAAGGCCCGGAAGACCGAACCATCGTCCAGGCG
>Ga0265780_10011188_pt1 | contig 10636 bp, 9 predicted proteins | sample P1T30metagenome_FD_192432 | JGI IMG/M metagenome (GOLD analysis project Ga0265780, IMG submission 192432) | Plant litter microbial communities from East Loma Ridge, Irvine, California - P1 T30 | ecosystem: Environmental > Terrestrial > Plant litter > Unclassified | place: USA: California... | reverse complement strand
GCGCCGCTTCCACCGCCGGCGCCCAGCCGCGTACCATGCGCGCGATCCGCGCATCGAGCGCGGCGACGTCCGGCATCACCCCGGCCCCGCGCACGTCCAGCGTGTAGCGCATCAGCGCGGTCACGCCGTCCATCGCGATCGCCCAGTTGAGCAGGCTGCCATTCGCCGCCTCGACCAGCAGCTCGCCGATCGCGACGCGTCGCCCTGTGGTCAGGTCGTCCCGCGGCAACCACACGAACGCGAACAGGTGCCGGCCAAGGATGCTGCGCACCTGCACCAGCTTCGGCCGCGGCCGGTCCGCCAGCGACATGGCGGTGAGCGCCAGTTCCTCCAGCGCTTGCGGATCGAAGGCGGTGGCGAGATCGTGCGGCAGCGAGGCGAGCGCATGAGTCAGCGCCTTGCCGGCGTGGCCCTTCGGATCGAACCCGAACTTCGCCTCCAGCCCCGCCAGCCGCGCGCGCAGCACCGGCACCTCCTGCGGCGGCGAGGCGAGCGCGCCGCTCGTCCACAGCCCGGCATGGATCGACAGGCCGACCACTCGGTCGCCGCGCCGCACCGGGACCAGCGCAAGATCAAGCGGAACTTGGCGATGCACCGCCGAAATCTGGTTCGATTTCAACAGCAAAGGCGCTTCGCCGCCCTGTTGGAACCAAGCGATCGCAAGCTCCCGCGAGGCTTCCGCGAGGATCGGCACGGCATGGCCATTGCGCGCGATCCCCTGCGCGGAGGCAAGCCCGTCTTCCCACTGCTCATGCGCGAGCAACGTGAAATTACGATCAAGGAACCAGCGCAGCAATGCCGCGCCTTCGGTATCGCCAAGCGCATCGGCATCGGCCGCCATCACCGCTTCCAGCGCGGCCCAGTCGTGCACCGCCGCACGCACATCGGCGAGGCTGTGTTCCAGCGCGGCGATCAACTCCCGCCGGTCACGCGCATCGGCACGTTCGAGTTCAAGGTAGATCATCGATTCCGGTGTGCCGACACCAACGTCGCTGATCGCGGTCAATGCACCGTCGCTATCGCGGGTCGCGCCAATCACCGGGTGGATGATGCGATCAATCGCGATGTCGTGCGCGCCGATCACCGCCGCGATGGAGTCCACCAGAAACGGCATGTCATCATTGACGATCGCCAGCCGCATCCGCCGACGCGGGTCGGTTACGGCGAGCGGTTCCAACGCTAGCACCGGTACGCCGGGGCGACGATGCGCGCCCGTTTCGACGACGAACGCCGCCGCATCACCGATCGCCTGCGTGTCAAATCCCTGCAACTCGCCGGGGAGCGCGCCTTTGGTAAGCCGGGCGGCGAGCGCCTCCGCCAGATGTGCTTGCATCGTATTTGCCCTGCCTCGCCTTAGTTGTCGTGCGCTTGAGCGAACACTATAGGACACGGCTAACGCTGCAACACCCCGACGGGGGGAATGTGCGAAAAGATCAGGCAGTTGCCTGACGCATTGCCTTTTTTAGCAGCACCGGATCATCGCCAAGCTGCGCGACGATATGCAGCGTACCGCCGTGGCCGGCGCGGGCGAGCAGCACCACGAAATCACCCGCCGCGACATCGGACGCGATCGTGACTTGTGCAAGCGGCGTACGTGTACGAAGCTGCGTGATCGGATCGTCCACGACGGCAGGCGCCGGCGCGCGCGCGGCACGCTCGGCCTTGACGATACCCTTGATGCCGCCGTCGATGCTGTCGAGGAAGCCGCCCAACCCGTCCGTTGTGATCCCGACGCGCCGTGCGTGCGACAGCACGGTAGCGTATTCGGTCAGCCGCGTCTTGTCGTAGCCACTGCCGAACACGAGCTTGACCACCGGCGTCATCGGCGCGCGCAGTTGCAGCTTGATGCCGGCATCGTCCAGCAATTCTTCATAACTGTGCGGATCGGCATCGGCTGCCGCCGCAAACGCATAGGCCCGGTCGAGCGCACGATACAATGCGACGCGCGTGCGCCCTTCCGCGCCGTGCACCGCCGCAGCCGACTCACGGGCAAGCGCAAGATGGTCGAACAACGTCTCCGGCGGTGCAATGACCGTGGTCGCGTCGGCAGCGTCGTCGGCGACCTCGCTCTCGTCCCCCGGCAACTCGGTGTCGCTTGGCCCGTCCGCCCAGGCGATTGCAGCGCCGGCCGCAGCCGGGCCAGTGCGAACTGCCGCTGCAAGTTCTGCGCTGAGGCTCGCCTGCGTTGCGTCGTCGACAAGCTCCTTCCAGTTGATCACGCCATAGATGAAGTCGATCGAATCCTCGTGCGAGGAGAACGGCATTAGAATGCCACGATACAGCGTGTTGTGGCCACGTGCGTTGACGAACTCGGCCTCGAAGCCGATCGGCGCACGATTGGCGATGATCTGGAGGTAATGGTCGGTCAGCCGCGACAGCAACGAGCGGCTCGGCACCTGCGAGATGTGCGTGATTTTGCTGTCGATCGAGCATTCCTCGCGCAGCGCCCGGCCGACGAATGGAACCGCCGGATTCTCCACCCCCGCGGAGAAATCGAGTAATACGCTGTGCGGCCCGAAATCGGCGATGTTGGCAGGATCGAGACTGGCGATCGGAGGATATGCACGCCCCCGCAGCAGCGAGACCCAGTGATTGTACGCACGTACATGCATACGCCGCTCATCGGTGCCGATGTCGAGGCGCGGACCATCGACATCGCCTGCCGCGACGTTGACGTCCCCGGCGCCCCGGTCGCTCTCGAACCCGCGAACATTATCCATGCGCAACCGACCCTGTGCGGGATTCGCCTTCCGAGTCCCTGCTTCCGGACCGCTTGTGCACGCGCCTTGGTAAACGCCGCGTAAAATCGCGTACCATGCACTTTACGTGCGAACACCGACTTGTCAGGTGGAAGCGAAGCTGATACGCGGCCGCCCTCACACCCGACGATACTACATCGCCGGACGCCAGATGCCGCTTTAGCTCAGTTGGTAGAGCATCGCATTCGTAATGCGGGGGTCACAGGTTCGAGTCCTGTAAGCGGCACCATCGACAAGTTATTGATTTATCCTGACATTTTTCGCCTCCCTGCCGCGAGGGACGAAACGGCGGCTCCGGTGCTGGTCCGGTGCAACGCTCCTGGCCGGAGCCGCTCGATCTCTTCGATGATGCCCGTCAGGGCACGCACGACGCTGGGAAACTCGCCTACGGCATACGTCTCAGTGACGTCGCCGGCGTCGTGCCCCATGTAACCTTTCAGATCCCACTTCTCGGCGCCGCGGTTACGCACCAGGGTCGCGAGGCTATGCCGCAGGACGTAGGGTCGCCACTCCCGCCCGGTCGGCATCTTCAGCGCGACGAGCATCGCATGCCACGCGGAGTCGACGTCCTGGATGCCACGGCCGTAGTAGTTGACCAGCCAGCCCCGCGCGGCGCGATCCTGCGGCTCCAGCGCCTCGTAGGTGGCATATTCCGCCTTCAGCCACTCCTCGAGCAGCGGCAGAACCGGCACGACAGGTCGGAACTTCTTGTTTTGCGACCGGCCTTGAGGGTTGAGGTCGAGGCTGGGCGCACCGGGCCACCATTGCTGCCGCTCAGGCGCGACCGAGATGTCGCACACCGAGCTCGGCCGCGCGATCGTGCAGATCGACGCCACCAGGAACGCGTGGAGAGATCCGCGCCGCTTACCTGGCTCCGCCGCGTAGGCGAGCATCTCGGCGAGCTCGGCAACGCCGATGCGCGTCCGTCGTCGCCGCTGAACCTGCGATGCAGGCAGCGGCTTGTAAGTCGGCCGCTTGTCCGATCGCGCCGGGTCCGCGTTGACCGCGTGGTTGAGCGCGGCGATCAGCTGCGCGATCGACGCCTCCACGGCCGCCGGCGATCGCGGCCGCGATATCGTCACCGCACCCTTGCCGTTGCGGAACTCGACCGGCTGCTCGCGCAGCCACGCGCGAAACGCCTTGGCGAAGACCGTCGTGCAGGCGGCCGCGCAGCTGGTCTCGATCCCGAACTTGCGGCCGCCGGCCTCTTCGGCATCGAGGAAGCGCATAACGTGACCCAGGCGGGATTCGATCGTGCCGGCGTCGGCCGTGGTACCAGCATGCTCGAGCAAATAATCCGCGACCGCGTCGGTGAGCAGGTACGCCTGCGCCTGGGCGAGCGGCTGGCCGCAGGCATGGCAGAACGCCGGCGCCTCGTCCGCGTCGCCGAGGTACTGACGATCGAGCGCGACTATCGCTGCCCCTTCGTCGCTGGAACCCGTCGACGCGCTGCGGACGCGTCGCGTGTCGACGTCGTACCAGAAGACGGTGAGGAATGGGCTCCGAAGCTCTCCATCGGCCTTGCGGTCCCAATCGAGCCAATATTTCCCGCGCCGATAGATTGGCGCCGCGCGTGCCGGCATCGTCCCTGTTCCTTCAAATATTCGGCCTTGGCTTCGTGTAGAACCTCGAAGACACCGAGGCTTGCGAGCAGATCGAGATCCGGCGGCTCGAGGCGGACGCCTTTCCCGACGTCGACGGCGCGGCTGAGTTTCTGATCGAGCTTGACGATCGGCGCGGTCATGGTTTGGAACTCCCAAGAAGCAGCTGCTGTGGCGAGCGCGTTTCGTATTCAGCGGCGATCGGCGCGGCGATGCGCTCGTAGACCGTGCGATCGTCGGCCATCACGACGTTCGCCAGGAACGCCGGGCTGGCAGCATTGCATTCATTCGCGATTGGTATCCTAGCCCCAACCGGAACATAACAAGAAATTCACCTCGACGCTACTCCGCCACGCTTGGCCGCGCTATGGTCACGTCAGCCGTCCGCGCTGGCGCCGGTGAACGACCTATGCAGGAATTGTTATGAGCAAGTTGGAGAGGGTCGCGTCTGGCGACGTCGTCAAACTGCGATCAGGCGGCCCGGCGATGACGGTGCTCGGGGAGGTCAACAATTTCGTAAAGTGCCGGTGGTGGGGCGACCCGTCGACGGGCTTCATGACCGACACCTTCCATATCATAACGCTCGAGACCGCAACCGCCGACTAGACACCGATGCGACGCGGCGGAGAACCCCTCCGCCGCGTTCTCACGAACCCCTAGCATTTCCGCCTCGCGTGACGACAGACGGGGGCGGTCTTACCCCCGCGTTACCCCAGCTCCTTCGTGCTCGCGAACGTCTGAAGGTGGTGGACAGCGGACGTTGAGTAATGCCGTACAGCATGCGACCCTGCCCTAATGAATGACACTCCCACGATCGCTGCGGCACGACGATTCCTGTCCTTGATTCTGGAAGGCGCGCCGCCGGCAGATGAAGTTTTGGCGCGAGCGTTGGATGAGCTTGCGCTCGCTTATCATGACACTCCTGACGGCGAGCCACATCAGAACGAAAGCGAGCCGCCGAAAACTGACTATGAGGGAGCGAGGAGCCGCCTGTCCGAGAGGTTCCCACATTACGGCCATTATCCAGTCGCTTGGCCCTTGAGCAATCTAGATGAAAAGCCGGTGCTTGGGGACGCCATTGACGACCTCGCTGATATTTGCGGCGACCTTCAAAAAGCAATTTGGCGTTTCGAGGTTTTAGGCCCCGACGATGCTCACTGGCATTTCAAGCTCCAGTATCAAATTCATTGGGGCAGACACCTCCGCCAAGTGGCTTATTACCTCTACGAAATTATCGGTCACGAGAAGTCGGAGCGTTGGTAATGACTGCTGTTGGGCGATTTTTGCCTGTCCGCTTTTCCGCTCGACAGCTGCCAGTCGGCTTTGAGGCGATCCGATCGGCGCGGAAGCGCCGGAACGCCTTGAGGTGGTGGAGAGCGGTCCGTCCGCTTTCCCCACCGATGGAAACGGCACCCGCCGCTCCCGGCAGCCGCCACACTGTCTGCCTCGTCATAGTGCAGCATCGTCTCTGCCTTAACCTGGCCAACCGCGAGCAGATCATGCGCCTCGAGACGGCGTTGCTGATCCACGGCTCCGCCAGCGTGAAGCGCGCCATCCAGGCGACCGCACCTGAGCCCGCCGTCGAGGCGGAAAAGGACGAAGACACGAATGAGCAGCATCGCTGTGCGAACCCCCGCGCCCTACCTGGGCGGCAAGCGCAACTTAGCCCGGCATCTCGTCGGGCTTATCGGCGAGACGCCTCACCGCATCTATGTCGAGCCGTTCGTCGGGATGGGCGGCATCTTCCTTAAGAGGCACCAGGCGGCACCCGCCGAAGTGATCAACGATCTCTCGCGCGACGTCGCGACGCTGTTCCGCATCCTTCAGCGGCATTTTGAGGCGTTCATGGACACGCTGAAGTGGCAGCTATCCAGCCGCGCCGAGTTCGAGCGATTGACCACCACAAATCCCGACACACTCACCGACCTGGAGCGCGCTGCGCGCTTCCTCTACCTCCAGCATCTATCATTCGGCGGGAAGGTCACTGGTAGGAACTTTGGCGTCAGCAAGAGCGCGCCGGCCCGTTTTGACGTCGCGAAGCTGCGCGAGAAGCTACCGGAGATCCATGAGCGCCTCGCCGGCGTGACGATCGAGTGCCTGCCCTACGCGGATCTGATCCGGCGATACGATTCGGCCGAGACGATGTTCTATCTCGATCCGCCATACTGGAACTGCGAAGCCGACTATGGCGCTGGCTTCGAGCGGGCGGACTTTGAGCGCCTGGCTGACCAACTGGGGGCGATCGCCGGCCGCTTCATCCTGTCGATCAACGACACGCCCGGCGCGCGCGCGGTGTTCGCCCGCTTTAACCTCTCCGAGATCGAGACGACCTATACGGTCGGTTCCACCGGCGCCAAGCGCGTCGGCGAACTCATCGTCCGAAACTGAGGACGCGTGGGGGTATCGGCTGGGGTAAGCCCCTACGCCGATACCCCTGCAACCCCCCACAAAACTGCCATTCTTCGCACCACGCGGCGGAGGGATTGTCCGCCGCGTGTGGCCTATAGATGATCCTGTTCAGTTCAGGCGGAGATGCGCTCCGCCTTCCAACCCCAATAAGAGTAGAGGTGTTCACCTGAACCCTCTCGGTACTTGAGCTTCACATCCGAAACTTTGTCCCGACCGGGAATGTCGCCAGTGTTGTATCGCACTCCACATCTAGAGATTGCGGGAAAGGCTGATTTTCTGCTGGGCGGACATGCCGCGGCCCGTGTTTTCCACTTACCGGGCCAGAGTCGTATACCTCAACAATGATGCTGGTGTAGCCGGGCTTTGCCATTGCTGTTCTCCCGCTTTTGACGACAGGGTGTCAGACAACCCGTTGTTTGTAAGACCGTGCGGCAGATGGCTTGCGCATTCACGATTGTACTAGCCGGTGCTGCAGATAATGCCGCGACATTGAGCGGCGGAGCCGTCTTCCGCCGCTCTTCGTCCTTTGTGCTCAATGACTGACGGCTAGCTGGTTTATCTGCTCGCGGCTAATTTGATTCTTGGCGCGCGCCGTCATCAGGATAAAGGCTTGCATCATCGGCTCGGCAAAGCGGTATCGGTATTTTCTAGCGACGCCAACTTGCTCAAGAATCTTCCCATGATCAGGTTCACAGAGGTTCTTGAGGTGCTGACCGAATAAAGAAACTTTAGCCTCTTGCATACCGAGTATTCCAGCTAATGGTTGCTGTAGATCAGCAGGCGCAAAATAGCCTAAGTCATCAATAGGAGACATCGCAGCGGCAAGAAGCACCTCTTTATATATGTTGCCCTTTCTTGGGCTTATTGTTGCTTGATGATACTGTCGCCGGATAATCTGATCAATCTGCCCCACGGCATCTGGCATCGCCGCATCGATATCATCAATGGTCACCTTCAAAGAGCGTCGCTCAAGTGCCGCTTTCGCCGAGCGCTGCCCAACCAGATGAGTGTAGTGCGGCAGGCCGCGTGAACTTGCTACAATATAAACGAGCGCATCTTGCTCTATTGTCATGCTTAGATCGCGAAGGCGCGTCTCGATGATTTCGCGTAACTCACGTGAGAACATTCTATGCATCGGAACATGCCGTAAACAACGCGAAACAGACTCATGATCTGAAACCAGCCGTTCCGCCGAATCGGCAATTCCTACCAAGATAACTGTTGCACGCACCGACCTATCAGACAGGTTTTTGATGGTGTTCGCGATATTTATCTTCGCTTCATCATTATCAAGTTTGTCAAATTCATCTAAAATAACGATTGGTACTGAGTTTAAGGAAAACTTCGAAAGCTCAATTACCACATCGTCAGGCAGTAAAATCTGCGGATAATTTGTAACAAGCTTCTCTCCATCAGTTTCGATGCGTTTAAATACCTTTCGCCATATCGCATCGAAGTCGTCGTTTGGATGGCAATTAACGTGGATAATTTGAACTGAGCGTGTCGGTCCAAATAGTTTCGTTGCGAAGACATTCGCCAACGAAGACTTCCCTACGCCGCGTTCCCCATACAAAATCGCGTGCTGGCCGCGCTGCAGAACTGCATCAAGAAGGCTATCGATCTGCGGCTTCCGTCCAGATAGAAGATCCCATTCATCGATTGGCGCGCCTGGGCTGAAAATCTCCAAGGCATCAAGGATTTTTGCCTCCCAATCTTCCTCGGTCAAATTGCCGTGCATCGCCGTACCTCCTAGCCGTTCGCCGTGAAGATTCTAGTACACTAATCCCCGAATTTTGCAAACTCGCACTAACGCCGCGTCACACAGTCGCCTTTGCTCAGAAGAAGCCGCAGAGACGACCTCGGCCGCAGCCGCGGCCGCTGATTTGTACAACGTCGGGTTTCGCACTCTGTCGTTGCGTTGTGTTGGACTGGAACGAAAACGCGGCGGAGCATTCCTCCGCCGCATGAGACCGCATCGGAGACTCAGCTAAAAGCGACATACGCTGGCGCGTTTGCTTCACCAGCGATGCCCGCAAGTTCAGTCGCATTGAAGCGCTCACCGATGTCAACGATGTGCAGCACAGCATTACCCTTCAGCTTACCCGCGAGTGCCTTGAACTGCGAAGCACTCAGCTGAGCGGCCGGTATTGCGATACCTCCGCCAGCTTTGACGATGGTTTCGAACTGACTTGAACTGAACTTTTTCATCAACCGAAACTCCTTCAGCCGCTCGATCGAGTCGGCGCCATAACGCCGCGCTATCAGCCGGCGTCTTCAGACAGGCGGAATTATATGCTGACCAGCGCTGCGGTGAAAGCCGCTCGGCGACGCGATCGCGCGTACAAGCTTTTTGACGAACGCGGTCTGCACCTGCACGTCGCCACAAGCGGGCGCGCGACGTGGCGGATCAAGTACCGGCTCGCCGGCGCAGAGCAGCTGCTGACGATTGGTTGCTACCCCGAGATCTCGCTGAATGCGGCGCGGGGCTACCTTGATCTGGCACGCGAGCAGATCGCGCGCGGCATCAAGCCTGCGTCCCCGGCGGCGGCGGCCGCCGCGCTGATGACGTTCGAACAGGTCGCACGCTCCTGGCACGCGCGCCGCAAGCCCGGCTGGACCGAGACGCATGCGGCCGACGTGCTCGCCAGCCTCGAGCGTGACGTGTTCGCGCCGATCGGCGCGTTCCCCTGCGACGAGATCAGCGCGTCCGACGTGCGCGAGCTCCTGGAAGTCGTCGAGGCGCGCGGCCGTATCGAGACTGCGCGCCGGCTGCGCCAGCGCATCGAGGCGATCTTCGCCTTCGCGATCTCGCACGACCAGGCCACCGCCAATCCGGCGAAGCCGGTCGCGGCCGCGCTCGCGGCAGCGCCGCGCCGGCTGCGCCAGCCGGCATTGCTGACGATCATCGACGCGCGCGAGCTGCTCACAACGTGCGATCGCGCGGCCGGCCGGGCGATCGTGCGGCTGGCCTCGCGCTTCCTCGCCCTGACGGCGGTGCGCCTGGACGCGCTACGCGGCGCGCGGTGGGCAGAGATCGAGGATCTCGACGGGCCGGCACCGCTATGGCGCGTGCCGGCGGCGCGCATGAAGCTGGCCCGGGTGAAGAAAACCGATGCGGCGTTCGATCATCTCGTGCCGCTCGCGCCGGCGGCGGTGGGGATCCTGCGCGAATCACGTGCCATCGGTAACGGCGGCGCGCTCATCTTCCCGGGCACGCGCGGCGATCTACCGTTTGCCGAGGGCGCGATCGGCGACCTGTACGATCGCGCCGGCTATGCCGGCCGCCATGTGCCGCACGGCTGGCGCGCCACTTTCAGCACGATCATGAACGAGGCGCTGCCGGCGGAGCGCGGCGTGATCGATCGGATCCTGGGCCACGCGCTGAAGAGTGACGACGGCCGCGCGGCGAAAGTCGAGGCTGCGTACAATCGGAGCGAGCAGTTGGACCCGCGCCGCGCGGTGCTCGAGCGGTGGGCATTCGATTTGACCGGTGTTTGATCTCCCGACATCGAAGCGCGCAGCGCGGTAGCGCAAACGGCAGTTTTGTGCGGTTTCTCACCTCGCGCTGCGCGCGCACGTTCTTGATCAGGATTTGATCGATGGCGCGGCTGGACGCTCGGCCGAACCCGTTTGGCACGGATCGTGATCCTCCCCCTCGCCGAGCACGGGGCGGCGCAAGCCGCCTCGCTCCGACAGCCGGGTCTTGGCGGTCGGGTGAGTGGGGTGGGCCGTTTCGGCCGGGGGAGTATCAAATTATGCATGGGATCGCCCTAAGCGATCCCATTCCTTTTATCCTTATTCCTTCAGGGCCGATGTCTGACCGCTCGGCGGATTTGCACTCTGAAATGAAGAGCGCGCCTCCTCGAG
>Ga0265780_10011187_pt1 | contig 10636 bp, 9 predicted proteins | sample P1T30metagenome_FD_192432 | JGI IMG/M metagenome (GOLD analysis project Ga0265780, IMG submission 192432) | Plant litter microbial communities from East Loma Ridge, Irvine, California - P1 T30 | ecosystem: Environmental > Terrestrial > Plant litter > Unclassified | place: USA: California... | reverse complement strand
CTAGACCTTATCCTTATACGCAGCGGTCATCCAGCATGGCCTCGCTTGTAACTGATAAGAATGCCTCGTCGGCCATTGACGACAATGATTTCGACGAGGAGCATGGCGAGCACCACCCCCACCGCAACTCGGTGCACCACCAGCTGCGAGCGAGCAGCTCCATCATGCAGCTGAAGAAGCTGCTGGGTAGGTCCCTGTCCGCACGCAATGGCTCGCGGGGAGCTTGCTGACAGTTCTGCCTCTACCAGTCGCCAACCGAGGAGAAATCCCCATCCGCATTTTCCGTACAGCCCACGAGCTGTCTCTGCACACAGTTGCCGTCTACAGTCATGAGGACCGTCTCAGCATGCATCGGCAGAAGGCTGATGAGGCGTATGAAATCGGCGCTCGCGGCCAATACACGCCCGTCGGGGCTTACCTGGCCGGCGACGAGATCATCAAGATTGCAGTCGAGCACAATGTGAACATGATTCACCCCGGCTACGGCTTCTTGTCAGAGAACGCCGAGTTTGCGCGGAACGTCGAGAAGGCCGGTCTAATTGTGAGTATCTTTCCTCGTTGTTTACCCTATGACGCAGCACGGATGGAGGGGCTGCCCTTGCCAATCGCAGCCGTTGGGCATATCTCACTCTATCTCGCACTAAACGGCGGCGTGCCAATCGCATTACACCATCTTGCTGTTTGATACAGCCGAGTCGCAAGTGGCATGGGCTGACTCTGGGCAATAGTTTGTAGGACCGTCTCCTGACACCATCGACGCGCTTGGCGACAAAGTCTCCGCCCGAAAACTCGCCATCAAGTGCAATGTCCCAGTTGTGCCTGGTACGCCTGGTCCGGTCGAGAAGTTCGAAGACGTCAAGGCCTTCACGGATGAATTCGGCTTCCCCATCATCATCAAGGCCGCTTTCGGAGGCGGTGGCCGTGGAATGCGAGTAGTCCGCGAGCAATCGACGCTCAAGGACTCGTTTGAGCGCGCAACTTCAGAGGCCAAGTCTGCCTTTGGCAACGGCACTGTTTTCGTCGAGCGCTTCCTCGACAAGCCCAAGCACATTGAGGTCCAGCTGCTCGGTGACAACCTTGGCAATGTCGTGCACTTGTACGAGCGTGACTGCTCCGTCCAGCGTCGTCACCAAAAGGTCGTTGAGATTGCGCCGGCCAAGGATCTCCCGGTTGAGACCCGTGACAACATTCTGGCTGATGCCGTCAGGCTCGCTCAGTCTGTCAAGTACCGCAATGCCGGTACTGCTGAGTTCTTGGTGGATCAACAGAATAGGTACTATTTTATTGAGATCAACCCACGTATCCAGGTCGAGCACACCATCACCGAAGAGGTCACTGGCATCGACATCGTGGCTGCACAGATTCAGATCGCTGCTGGTGCATCACTTGAGCAGCTCGGTCTGACCCAGGACCACATCTCCACACGCGGTTTTGCCTTCCAATGCCGTATCACCACAGAAGACCCGGCGCAGAGCTTTGCACCAGATACCGGAAAGATTGAGGTCTATCGATCTGCTGGTGGTAACGGTGTGAGATTGGACGGAGGTATGTAAAAGTCTTCGATGGTGTAGTTTCAATCTCCTGACAAGCTCTAGGAAACGGTTTCGCTGGAGCCATCATTACCCCTCACTATGATTCTATGCTGGTCCGTGCATCCTCCCCAAACGCTGCAGACTAATATGCTGACTCAAAGTAGGTGAAATGCTCGTGCCGTGGTTCCACATACGAGATTGTCCGCCGAAAGATGTTGCGTGCGCTCGTTGAGTTCCGTATCCGTGGCGTCAAGACCAACATTCCCTTCTTGATCAAGCTCCTCACACATCCCACATTTGTCGACGGACAGTGTTGGACGACCTTCATCGACGACACTCCTGCGCTCTTCGACCTCATTGGCTCCCAGAACCGTGCACAGAAGCTCCTTGCATACCTTGGAGACCTCGCAGTCAACGGCAGCCAGATCAAGGGACAAATCGGCGAGCCCAAGTTCAAGGGCGAAATCCCCATTCCCAAGATCATTGACAGTGCCGGCAAGCAGGTCGATACCTCTGCTCCATGCGCTACAGGATGGAGGAACATCCTTGTCAAGGAGGGCCCTGCAGCATTCGCAAAGGCTGTCCGTGCCAACAAGGGCTGCTTGATCATGGACACCACATGGCGTGACGCCCATCAGTCGCTGCTTGCTACCCGTGTACGAACAGTTGACCTGCTCAACATCGCTAAGGAGACCAGCCACGCATATGCCAACGCCTGGGCGCTCGAGTGCTGGGGAGGTGCCACTTTCGACGTGGCCATGCGCTTCCTCTACGAGGATCCATGGGAGCGTCTGAGGAAGATGAGAAAGCTCGTACCCAACATTCCCTTCCAGATGCTTCTCCGCGGTGCCAACGGTGTCGCATACTCATCGCTTCCCGACAACGCCATCTTCCACTTCTGTGAGCAGGCGAAGAAGAACGGTGTCGACATCTTCCGTGTTTTCGACGCTTTGAACGATGTTGAGCAGCTTGAGGTTGGTATCAAGGCTGTTCTCAAGGCTGGTGGTGTTGCTGAGGGTACCGTGTGCTACTCGTAAGTCGAATTTCTGTATCTGCGCCCATTGTACGTGAAATTGATACTAACTCTATGATAGCGGAGACATGTTGAACCCAAAGAAGAAGTACAATCTCGAGTACTACGTTAGTGTGGTCGACAAGATCGTGGCTATGGGCGCTCATGTGCTAGGTATGCTTGTCAATAATATTCCACGCTTGTATATGTAACTAACATGGACAATAGGCATCAAAGATAGTCAGTACCCCCCTCCTACCGTTCCTCATCCGGATTGCTCCCAACAAATTCACCCTTTATTGCACCTCGCGTCATTTGCTAACTTGTTCTAGTGGCTGGTGTTCTCAAGCCTCGTGCTGCCCGTCTTCTCATCGGTACCATCCGTAAGAAGTACCCAGACCTCCCCATCCACGTCCACACCCACGACTCCGCCGGTACTGGTGTTGCGTCCATGGTGGCTTGCGCTGAGGCAGGTGCCGATGCCGTTGATGCTGCTATCGACAGCATGTCTGGTATGACTTCCCAGCCCAGCATTGGTGCCATCCTCGCGTCTCTTGAGGGAACCGACTTCGACTCTGGTCTCGATGTCCACATGATCCGCAACCTGGACGCATACTGGGCTCAACTGCGTCTACTCTACTCGCCATTTGAGGCTGGTCTTACCGGCCCCGACCCAGAGGTCTACGAGCACGAGATCCCTGGTGGTCAGCTCACCAACCTCATCTTCCAGGCCTCTCAGCAGGGTCTTGGTGAGCAATGGGCACAGACCAAGAAGGCCTACGAGCAGGCCAACGACTTGCTCGGCGACATTGTCAAGGTCACACCTACCTCCAAGGTCGTCGGTGACTTGGCCCAGTTTATGGTGTCCAACAAGCTCTCATACGACGATGTTCTGGCCAAGGCCGAGCAGCTCGACTTCCCATCCTCAGTCCTGGAATTCTTCGAGGGCCTGATGGGTCAGCCATACGGCGGCTTCCCCGAGCCTCTCCGATCACAAGCCCTCCGTGAGCGAAGGAAGATGGACAAGCGACCTGGTCTGTACCTTGACCCCGTTGACATTACCAAGGTCAAGGCCGACTTGAAGGCCAAGTGGGGTGATGCAACCGAGTGCGACGTTGCATCCTCCATCATGTACCCCAAGGTCTTCGAGGACTACAAGAAGTGGACCTCCAAGTACGGCGATCTCTCCGTGCTCCCAACCCGCTACTTCTTGTCTCGCCCAGAAATCGGCGAGGAGTTCCACGTTGAGCTCGAGAAGGGTAAGGTGCTTATCCTCAAGCTCCTTGCTATCGGTCCGCTGTCCGAGCAGACCGGTCTTCGTGAGGTCTTCTACGAGATGAACGGCGAGACCCGTACTGTGACCGTTGAGGACCAGCACGCAGCTATCGACAACGTCTCGCGACCAAAGGCCGACCCCACCGACAGCAGCCAGGTTGGTTCGCCCATGTCTGGTGTGTTGGTTGAGGTCCGTGTCCACGATGGCAGCGACGTCAAGAAGGGTGACCCAGTTGCTATCCTTAGTGCCATGAAGATGGTAAGTTTCCTGATCGATACATGCACAATATTTCATATACTAACAACTATCGCAGGAAATGGTCATCTCCGCTCCTCACTCCGGAAAGGTCAGCAACCTGTCTGTCCGCGAGGGCGACTCGGTCGATTCTGGCGACCTTGTCTGCAAGCTTGTCAAGTGAGCGTGACGTGTACACCAATGTATGTTCAACACAAAAGCTTGCGATTGGTTTGCGCAGTTCATCGATGCCAGGAGGCAAGTCGAGTAGAGTTAAAATGCTATATGGAAAGGGCGGATGACTATTTCGGATGAGCCTAGATACGTTGGAGACTATGGTCACGACTTCTACACCTATAACGCGAAATGAAATGAACTCAATCTACAACGACATGATTCATACACGGTGACTTGAACAAAGTGTGGTTCTAGATGTGTGTGGCGAGCTGGCTAAAAACCTCATATCCCTTGTGTCAGTCTGAAAAGAGTCTAAGGCTTATCGGATTGCCATAGTTTGCGAAAGCGGTGCTAACTGTATACAGCTTTGCCTATCACTTTCGTTTTACGTGTATCAGGGCAAGAAAAATGTAGAAGTCAATCAACATCAATTAGATTATTCGTACAGTTGCGTCTACAATCCACGCAGTTCTATCACAAGCCAGACCATGCAGCTTCAAAGCTACCCCAGACACCCGAAAATGCAAGACGGTGATTCCAGGCTCAATACAGCCTCCCATCGACCAAAACGCCCAACACCACGCTCATGTTCAAACCCTCCTTTTCTCCGGCCCAAGCTCAGGCACAATCCGACCATCATCTCGAAAAGCCACCTCCCACTCAGCCCATGGACGCAAAATCCAACTTCCTCGCGACCTTATCCGCGCGCCCATTCGCCGGCGTCTCACCCCCCTTCCTCTTCAAATCCTCGCCCACCTTCGTCTCGCCACCGCCTTGCCTGGGCAGATTCTCCTTCTTCGTGGGCCTAGGGGCCGCGCCCCAATAGCGATGCTGGAGCGCCTGGCGGGCAGTGAGGCGTTTATTCGGATCCATAGCGAGGAGGGCGCGCAGAAAGTCGACGCCATCCTCGCCGAGCAGGGGGAACGTGGCGCGCCACCAGCTGGTGGGCTTGCCCATCTTGCCGGGCTTTGAGTTCTTGAGCATGCCGTCCTGTTCGCCGGGCGGCAGGTAGTAGCGCAGCGAGGAGACGCCGGGCCACGTGTCTTCCGTGGGCGTGCCGAAGTGGTCGCAGATGGTCGCGAGCTGCCCAATGTCCGTGTCGCCCGCGAGGAAGAAGTTGCGGATCGTCAGCTCCGCCATCACGCAGCCGACGCTCCACATGTCGACGGCGCCGCCGTAGTGCTGCGCGCCGTAGAAGAGCTCGGGGGGCCGGTAGAAGCGCGTGATTACGTTGGACGACATGTGCCGGCCGGGCTCGGCGAAGGAGCGCGCGAGTCCGAAATCGGCCAGTTTGACGGTGCCGTCGGCTGCGATTAGGAGGTTGTTGCCTTTGATGTCGCGGTGGAGGATGGAGTTTTCGTGGCAGAACCATACGGCTTGACACAGCATGTTTGCCCACGCCTTGATGTCTGCGCCCGTGTATGTGATTTCTGGATTGCGCCAGAGGCCTTCGATGTCGCCGAGAGGCAGGTGTTCGAGCACGAGGGAGATGTTCTGGTCTTTGGTCGAGTAGACGGCATGCAGCTTGATGATGTTGGGGTGGGAGAGTTCGTTGAGGAATTTGAGTTCGCGGATTGCGTCCATTGCTATGCCGTCTTTGAATTCGGCATTGAATTTGATCTTCTTTATGGCCACGAGCGCGCTGGGGTCGTTCCTGTAGTGACCGGCGTATACTACGGCGTATGTACCTTCTCCAAGCCTGGCTCCGCTGACGAATTGTTCGCGTACATTCTCGTTCATTTGTTCTGCGAGGTCCAGGTTGCCGTCGCTAGCTGTAGTTGCTGAAATGCCCGAATTCGATGCCGTTGCTGCAGGTGATCGTGCGGTTTTGTTATTCGAGTTGAGGATCGCGAGTGCTTTGTTCTTGGCAGCTGGTGCAACTTTTGAGCCTGGAGGGTTTGGCCTCGGGCTGAGGGCCATTGGAGAGGCAGCCATTGTGGGCTAGCTCGTGTAAGCCTGTGAAGGGAGAGTGAACGGGTCGTGGCTCGAGGCGTGGAGCTTCGCGAGCTCAAGGTGAGGCGCAAATGATTTGGTTCAGGGGTTTATGGTGAGTTATGGATAATAAGCTCCCGCTCATGATCGCATGCTTTCCGTGATTGCCCTCTTCAGAATCCTCCTCTTGTAGCTGTTCGAATGGTGGAAGAGTGATGTCCATGTCTCGTCCACAATGCGGCAATGGCCGCACGGTCCCAGCAACTTTAGCGTGAACTTCGTGAACTTTTGCGGGGAGCTCAACTCACCACCGACGCTTCGAATCCTCCACCAATCCCTCCACAACCATGGCCACTTCCAACCGAGGACCCCCGGGTACTGTCGCCGCAAACAAGGAAGGCGTTCCGAACCGCACGTAAGTTGTCACACTTTGATCTACACGCTTGCAAAGCCAACAATATCAACAGGTTCGCTAATCGAACCTAGTCTTTATGTACGGAACCTCAACGACAAGCTACCCAAAGAAGACTTGAAGCGGAACCTGTACATGCTTTTCGCGACCTATGGCGTTGTGCTCGACGTGGTGGCATTGAAGACTGCAAAGATGCGAGGTCAGGCGCACGTCGTATTCCGAGATCTCGATGCCTCAACACAGGCTATGCGTGCACTGCAAGGCTTCACTTTCTTCGGCAAGGATATGGCGAGTCTTACTCGCGCCAATTATCAAATTGAGCCAAGTACTAATATGTCACAGCAAATCGCCTACGCCAAAACAAAGTCAGACACGATCGCCAAGCTTGACGGAACGTACAAGCTGCCTGAGCCCGAGCGAGAAGCCGAGGCGGAACAGACCACGGCACAAGCAATAGGCTTCGGCGCCGCTCCTGAGAAGGCAGTACCCGTCAATGCCGCAGATGCCGCCAAGGGACAGAAGAGGGGACGCGACGAGGAAGAGGAAGAGGAGGAGGATGATGACGCAGAGATGGAGATGGATGTCAGCGACTCAGATTGAAGCTGTGAATTCACATCAGAGGACAATGGGAGGGGAAATGATACCCACGAAGACAACACGCGAAGCGCTCCACCATCGCCGCGCCAAACCATGCGAACTGCTTTGGGAAGACACAGCCAGATGTATGCCAAGGCGTACAAGTGGATAGCAGAATCGGCGCTGACTGCACGCAGAATGCGAAATGCTACGAGATAGCTCAAAGGCCAATCCACCAGCTTGAAGATACAAAATGATATAACAAGAGCTACTCTGTTTCCCAACCAACGATTACGTGAATGCAGTGTGGCGGGCTTCCCTCAGCAAGATGAGCTGAGTTCAAGAACTGAATGCCTGATTTGTTGCGAAGTGGTTGATGAAAAAAAGTCGACTTGCTCCGGGAAACCATTCGCCTACAATCAGCACAATAAAAGCGCAAAAAAAAGAAAAGCTTGTTTTTGGCGCCACCGTGATTCGAACACGGGTTTTGACAGCTGATTTTGTGATCTCCACAATGTCACGTCCTACCCCTAGACTATAGCACCTGATTGCGCTTTACTGATTTAGGAAGTTTTAGAATTGGTTCAAATATGTACTGTTGCTGCAATAGTAACAAAGAGAAATTTCATAGGTGTTGGGTGAGTTTGCGGGTGATGTGGAGTAGAAAAAAATACTAGTGCGGTGGAGAGCAACAGGTTAGTCACGATTGTTAGAGAGGGTGAACGGGGGGACAAAATTCTATGCGTAGGAGAGATCTGGAAATTGGGGGTTAAAAGCAAGTGTTAGGAGATACATAAGACATGAATGGTTGAGTAAAGTGCAAAGAAGCGTATCTAGTAGCGAGAGCAGTTGTTGATCGAACATCTCAATACGAATTGATAACATGTGAATTATCGCGTAGTCTATAGGAAATTTGAGTGACATGAGAATAGTCCAGATAAGTCATATCATTCGTTATACTTCCTGGAGCTACAAGAGATCCTCGGAAGCTGTATTGAAGGTCCTACGCATAATGGCATAATAAACCATGCTCACATTGGCTATGATCGTACCCGAAATGTACTTTCAGTGCTTAGACATGCTTCTTTGTCGCTGTGTATTTGAAGATAGCAACTCGTTGCTCTCCCGACTGAGCCGTCTCTACATAAAGGTTCTTATTCTTCCAAGACCTCAACCACGTCTTCAGGCGCAGTCATCGACCCACATCCATCTTTGATCCGCTTGAGAATACAGGCCTTGAAGCCCTTGGTCCACCATATCGAATTGCGCGGTAGGCTCGTTACCGTGAGCACAAGACAATCGAGTCCAAGGGATTTACATAAGGACATCCCCTTGATGCAGCTACACAGTGCTTGTATACACATATCAATATGTTCGCCTGACTTCTCGTCGAAGACGATATCAACCTCAACTTGCTCGGAGTCTGTACACTCATCGAGAAACCTGCCGATATTGCCCAGATGCCCGCTGGAGTCAACATAGCCCGGTTGCGCGCTGGCGTCAATATTGCCAAACCAAGAGCCTTCACTTAAGTCGTGTAAGTGAGCGGTGAGATGGATGAGAAAGGGCCTTTCGAATGATTTGATAGGGAAGACCAGCGGCGAGGGCTTTTGTTTGGGTTTGCGATCCTTCCACTCAGTGCAAGACCAGGTACAGTGCAAACCATGCTGCTCCAGATCTTCGTACATGATCTGTTTATTCGATAACAGCCATGTCGGTAGCCAGATAGGATCTGAGTCTTTCAAGACCTGGTCGCCGTAGACAGCCTCGAGTTTTAGTCGGTCAAGGATGAAAGTTAAGTTGGGTGAGGAACGCCAGACTTGATCGTACATGACAATCCGAAGCTCACGAGGTAGATCAAGGAAGCTTACGGTGGGCATAGAACATGTAGCCATATTTATAAATTCGTAAGCTACATCTTGCTCCTCGCTGGGTAGTTCGAGTAAGCTGTTGAAGAAGATAGATGTGCTGTTTGGCTTGTCAATAGCCATGATTTCGGAGTATACTAGGGATTGGCTGTAACGACTTGGTGATGAGCACTTCGAGCTGGAGAGGGCTGTTGAGGCGGAAAGGTAGTGTTGGCTGAGCAGTAGTATACAATGACTAGAGATTAGAGGAGGAGCGAAGGGGCCCGCATGTGCCAACCGCTGGAGGCAACCAGATGCATATATTTTCCTGTCATGGCTGTAGATAAGAGGGCGAATTTGCACTCCTTAGGTCATGATTTTATCGAGAAGCCGGTCATATAAACCACAAGGATGTAGAAGAGAACAGAAATGAGTCGGACTGATGTTGGCCTGGGCATCCAGCACATAGGTTTTGTCCCGAAGTACTTTGTTTTCTATCATGGCTTCTTCATACGTTCAACTGACCTCTCTCTTCATTGAATCGCATGTTTGCTGACACACTCCTCGAGCATATTAGATAACTCGGTCTTCCTCGCCTGATCACACCAGCTCCCCTGAATCGAGTTCTGAACGACAGTCTTCCACTCTCCCACGCTTAAATCGAAAGCGTCCTGGACAGCGCAATAGTTGTTGAGAATGTATCCACCAAAGTACCCTGGGTCGTCGCTGTTCAAGCTGAACTTGACACCAGCCTCAAGGAACTTTCGAATCGGCAGCTCCCTGACATGCTGCACGACTTGCAAGCATACATTACTCAACGGACAAATCGTGAGCATGATCCCCTCCTTGATGACTCTCTCCATCAATTTCGGATCCTCGATAAGCCGAATGCCATGATCAATCCTCTCAACACGCAACGCATCCAGCGCCCCAGAAATATAACTCGGATCTCCCTCTTCACCTGCATGTGCTGTCCTGCGAATCCCCCTCTTTTCTGCCTCCATGTACATTTCCTGAAACGGCTCTGGCGGGAAGCCAACCTCACTCGAGTCCAGCCCAACTGCCGCAATCAAGCTCTTCTCGCCATCGAAATACCCGCCCTCGACAGCGTCCGCCATCGTCTTTACCGACTCAGCCACAGGCAAGTGTCGCAAAAAGCACATGATCAGTTTACTCGTAACCCCCAATTCCCTCTCCGCCCTTGCACACGCCGCATTAAACCCATCCACAACCGTCTTCAACGCGATTCCCCTGGCTGTGTGACTCTGTGGGTCAAAGAACACCTCAGCATGTTTAACGCCATCGCGCGCCGCGATCGTGAGGTAGTCCCACGCCAGCATTTCAAAGTCTTCGGCTGTGATGACTGCATCGAGCGCGCGGTAGTAGTAGCCCAGGAAGTCGTTGAGGTTGGAGAAGGAGTTGTAGCGCGCGGTCAGCGTTTCGACGGATGTGTATGCTGGGTCAGTTGTGGGAGAGGGCAGGGCGATGTTATTTTTTGCAGCGAGAGTGAATATTAGGGAGGGCGAGAGACAGCCCTCGAGATGCACGTGGTGCTCGCATTTCGGCAGAGTTTGGAGGAAGGCGTGGAGGGGAGATTTGCACATGATTAGATCTGGATAGATGTGAAGAGGTGCTTTT
>Ga0265780_10011185_pt1 | contig 10636 bp, 9 predicted proteins | sample P1T30metagenome_FD_192432 | JGI IMG/M metagenome (GOLD analysis project Ga0265780, IMG submission 192432) | Plant litter microbial communities from East Loma Ridge, Irvine, California - P1 T30 | ecosystem: Environmental > Terrestrial > Plant litter > Unclassified | place: USA: California... | reverse complement strand
TTCCTTTATGTGCACTCAGTAAAATCTTGTAAAAATCCATAATCTATTTTCTTTTTTTCTAATACGCAAATATAACAAAAATCCCGGCGAAAAGCCGGGATGGATATGTAATAAAATCTAATGTTTTATTTTAAGAAATATTCTAAAAACTCATACTTAACAGTTTTTTCTTTAGCAATAAGTTCTAGTCCTAAATAGCTATATCCATTTTCCCAAATTCCAATATTATTTTTAGAAATATTGGAATTACTTGTTTCAAATTTATTTTTTGAAATAAGTTTAATCACTTTTTTATATATTTTTTCATTGTTAATATATAAAGAAGCTTTAAGAAAATGTGAAAAATTTATATTATCTAATTTTATGTTTTCTCTTTTAATTCCACACTCAATACTTTGTAGTAATAATGAATTTAATAGAGGAGATTTAAAATTGTCGATTAATAAATTTAATGTTTTTACAAGGAGTACTAAATTTTTTAGTTGGATTTGAGAAAGGGTTTTATCAAGTTGATAGAAGAAATGAGTAAATAAAATTAAACTTTGAGAAATAAAAATTTCATATTCATTCTTTAACTGTTCAGAATTTGTAGTCAAAAATCTTTCAATAAAATAAAATAGAATATCTATATTTATTTCAAAATGCTCTTCAGACATTAGCTTTTCATATGTGAAAAAAAGATCTTTTAACCGACTTTCTAAAAGGTCTGGTAGAAAATCATCGTTATTAATTTCAATTATATTTTCATTAGAAAGGTAATTTACAGTCCAAGCTATACCACACAATCCATTAAAAAGTCCAGCATTTTTTATTTTATTTAAATTATTTATTTCATACTCAAGCAATTCTATTGCTCTATTATATGCATTTACATCATTGTTTAATTTATAATAACAAAAAAGGAATAAGGATACAGCACTTCTTCCATTTAATCCTGAATCCCAGCTTTCATAGTTTTTATTATTTAATAAAAATATGTAAATATCTTTTTCTGAAAGCATATTTAATTATTTGTTGACTTAAAATATAGTTTTTTATAATTCCTCCATAAAAAATCATATAATGCTAACTCATGTAATCTATTATTGGAAATAAAAAGTCTATTTATAGACATGTGTATGTAGCTTGAAATTAGATCGTTAATATCTACCTCTAGTGCGTTTTTCTTTTGTAAAAGAATAATTTTATTTATATTTTTTTGTAATTCTTTTTTATGTGGAGAAATATCTTTTGTTAATTTATTGGTTTTGCTGATATTTGTAGAAAATGATTTGTTTATCTCATTCTGGTTATCAATAAATATTTTATCTAATTGTTTTTTTAAGTCCTTTTCTGATCCAAATTCTTTGTAAAAATAATTTTTTAATTTTTCTGTAAATTTTACTTTTTCTTGAATAGAGAGTCCAAAAGCATCAATATAAAACTTGACTAATCTTAAGCCAAATAAACTTTTCTCATATATTTTTTCATCATCCGCATTTTCAATAAACTGAGCAATAATATTGCTGTCAAGATAAAAAATGTTTTCAGAGATCAACATAGTGGTTTTGCCATATCTTTCTAATTCTCTTTTGTAAGTATCCACTTCAACGTTCCAAATCAACTCATTTAAAATAAAATCTTTGAGATGAACATTTATTTTCTTTATAATATGACCAATTGATTCAATATTAATTATTTTGATTCTAAATCTTAAATGGTATGAAGGATCATTAAAGCGAATGAAAAACCACTCTTTGATTAAACCATCAGCTATAAGTTCTTCACTTAATGGTTTTATTATTTCTTTTATTATTTTATTTGATGCATTATGCCCACAAAAAAATTTATAATAAAGCCATTCATCCCCAATTATAAATTCTCTCTGTATAATAATATCTTTGTTAATCATTCTTTGTATTTAATAATTTTTGATTATTATAAAAAGTTACAATCACTTGATTGGTAAAAAATTCATCATCTCTCTTTACAATTTGTTGATTATCAGTAAATAAAAATTCTTTAAAAGTGAAGTTTGCTTTTTCTCCTATTGCATCAATCATCATTTTAATACTGTCAATATTTTTAAGATTAATTAATAATTCATTATCATTTTCAGCAAGAAGAACATATTTTGGCATTTTCCATTTTGTTTGTGTTTTATAAGCTGCTTCTAAAAAATCTTTATCAGATTTAGGATTTTCAGTAAACAATTCCATATCTTTTTTTCTCAAATTCCATGTTGCTGGTTTAAATATGAGATTATTTAACTCTATTCTTGGTATAAATTTGTAATTTCTTACCATTGCCCCTAAGTCTAAACCTAAACCATATCTTTTCCCTTGATTCTGTAAATCGCTTAAAAAATGATATATAGGTAATGCATTTACAGAATAATTATGAGCATTAATAAGACGAGGGAGTATTTCCTTATTTAATTTTTTAGAGTAAAGGATAATTTTCTTTCCTTTTACAAAAAGCATTAAGTCCTCAATTCGTATCTGTTGATCGATAGACTTTATTGATTTTGAAAGATATGGTATTTCGTAGTCATTAAAGCTTGGTCTAGATATTACATTGCCAATTCTTGATTCTGGAAGATGAGATAGGTCTGCAAGTATTGAATTGCTATTTATTTTTCTTTCAATTTCAATTATTTCTTTTGTATAATTAAAAAGATCAGAATCATCAGAACAAAATCTCCCAAAAAGATTTGCTCCGCTTGCTCCTCCAGCTCCTTCAAATTTTATTTTTTGTTGACCTTCATTTTTTACAATTTCAGTTAGAAAAGAAAGTGTATCAGGCAAGTCATCATATGTTTCATTAATCCAAGCAGGAAGGTCTTCTTGATTTAATTTAATTATATAATCTCCATCTTTATATGCTTGAGTTATTTTATAATGAAAAATACTATTAATATTAGTCCAGCTAATTTCATTTTTAGTACTATTTGAAGATGGGATTATCAGATTGTCTATAAAATTATTATCGGGAATAATCTCATCCATATCATTATTTTTATATCCAATCCCAGACTCTGGATCTAAGACTTTAGCCAATGGTACATGTTGATCTTCATAACGCGTTTTGAATTTTTTTATAAAATTTTCAAGATATGTGGCAGATGAATTTTTAGATATAATTGATAGTTTGTTCAAAAAAATAATCCCTTCTTTAATTTCTTTCAATATTTTTTTCTCAATAACATTTTCTTTTGTACTTACTTTAAGATCAGTTTGAAAAAAGTATTTTAAATCAATATCTGTATGAAGATTTTCAGCAATAGACTTTACCTCATAATATTTATCTATAGAATTTGGAATCTGTGCATCAAGACACAGTAGATTTTTATCAATTTTAATTAATGTATTGGAAATTTTTTTTGAATTAATAGCTTGTTTAATAATTTGAAAATAATTTTTACCTATAATTACAGGATCAATTTCGCTTACTAATATTTGATTATCTACTAATAAATTTATATAGTCTTGAGCTTCTTTAATCGAGATTCCCGAATCGAAATTTATTAATTCAAGGGCAAGATTATTAATTATATTTCCCTTTCTTGCAGCTGTAATGATATATTCAAAATGTATGTCATTTTCTATAGCTTCTATATGATAAGATCTCTTTAAGCCTGCTGAATATTTATATTCTATGTATCTGTATTGATTTCCAATTTTATAAAAGCTTGTGTTGGGAGTAAATATTAACGTATTTCTTATCGTTTTGTTTTTTACAAAGTTTTGCGATAGCATCACTAGATATTGTGTGTCAAGTCGTGTGCTCTTTTTATAAAGAGATAAATGGTTTAAAGAAATAGCTGTAAAGTCAGCAAATTGGCCTAATGAATATCCTGCGAATAGTCCAAAAGGTGTACATCTTGTTGACATTCTTGAAATATATTTTAATAAACTGTTTTTTAGTTTTTCAGTTTTTTCTTTATCTGGTTTCTTTCCGCCTAACCATTCTATTAAAGCGTTATATAAACTTGGAGAAGCTAAAAATAAGGCTTCTTGAAAATACAAATCTGAGCAGACTTCTTTTAAATCTTGTTCTGGAATATTTTCTTTATCTATTAGTTGTCTTAAAAAAGATAATGATTTTGATGGTGTGCGTAAGACAAACTTTTCTAACGCTTTATAAGGAAATTTACTCATTTAAAATAATTAAGATATTAATAGACATTCGCCCCATTCATGATCTATTTCAGTATAAGCATCAATTAGTGCTAGTCCTATTCCTGATTGACCATTAAGAATTGATAAATCATTAGTATTATGATGTTTTATGTAAACTAAGCCCTTTTTAAGCCAATATTCTTTAGCTTCTAAAAATATATTTTCTTTAGTAAGAGTATAAGCTCTTGAAAATATTTTATAAGCACCAAAAAAGCCATGACACATTCCTGGTCCTGTCAATAATGATTTTTCGTACATAATTCTCTTAGAAGAATGTGTTAAGATTTCGAGCGCCTTATTTTTAATATATTGATCCTTTACAGTCTCAGCTGCATTTAATAGACTAATACCAATACCTAAATCACCACTACACCAAGAAAGAGCAGATTCTTCAGTTTTTATGTCAGTTTTTTGGGTAAGCCAAGAAGGAAATAAAGAAATCTTAATTTCAGATTCTTCTGCAATAGAAAATAAAAATGAAGTGTATAAATCTAATAAAGATAGAGAATCTTTATTAAAAGATCCTAATAGAGATAATTTACTTAAAACATTTATTAGACCTGCAATACCATGAGCTAAGCCTAAATAAGTTCTTTTTTTAAAATCTTGGTGCTTTCTGAAATTCTTAAAGTCTAGAATTTCACAATATCTCTTGTATAAGCTATCAATGAATTTCTTTATTAAAGGCTCAAATTTTTTTTGACAATTTTGAGAATTTTTAATTCTATTGAGTATATAAAATATACCTCCGGTCGAACCATGTAAGAAATCAAAATTGTTATTTTCGATACAATATATAATCCATTCCGAAATATATTCATCTAAGGAATCAAAAATATCTTCATTTATATCATCAATCAAATTGTTATCTTGAAGAAAAATAAGAGCCCATGCAAACCCGCTAATTCCATCACAGAATGTTAGCATTTTATTTCCTTCATTTATTTTTTCAATACAAAGATTGAATGTTTCTTCGATTTGCAATGCTGAACTACTTTTTAAGACATATTTATCATAATATCCTAAAAACAAAGCTAAGCCGCTTAATCCATTTAAAACTCCAACATTAGATTCCGAGTTATAATTTTCTAATATGTTTTTATTTACAGAATTTAATTTATCTAATAAATATGATTTTTCCATAAAATTAAAGTAAAAAGTGCTTCTGTCAAGAAGCACCTTATAATGTTACGATTGTCTTGTATTGCAAGTTTCCTCGTTTGCCTCAGGTGCCGTTACACAACAACTAGTAATACTAGGTGACATTGTTGTCATAGGCGAGGGAATATCAGTAATTTCAATTGCAGACGTAAAGCAGTCTCCACCTTTTACATTCCTCAAAGCATTTACTGTCAGTAATGAGCTTGACAATTTAGCAATTTTAACTTTTTTAAGGTTTAATTTCTTTTTCATATTTTTATATTAGATTTTATTTTAATTAAGAGCCTATGCAATCTGTTTCTGGACGTCTGCTATAACAACTTGATCTGGTATCATATGTTTCATTTCCTCCAATCGTTACAAATTTTATAATTGATGCAATACAAGAATCTTCACCTCCTTTTATGTTTTCTAAAGATTTTTTTGTTAAAGGTGATTGAGACAGTTTAGCAATTTTAATTTTTTTAAGATTTAATTTTTTCTTTTCCATTTTTATTTATTTTATCTTTTAACAAATATATAAAAAAACTATTCATACCACGATATAGTGAATTTTTTTTCGTCAATTTTAACAATTAATTTTTCTAAGTAACAATAAATTAACACGATAGAATCTTTAGATATATTATTGTATTCTAAACATTCAATCCAAATTTTAATGAAGTTTTGATCTGGAAATTCTCGCCAGGAGTAAATCTCTCTATATATTTTATCAGTTAAAATTTTTTCTATTTTAGACTCTATAAAGAATTCATAACCAATAAATACAGAATAAAATCTAATAGATTGTCTTAGGAAATTGTAGTAATGATAAATAAAAAAAGATGAATTTTCAGGCAATGATTCTAAAAAAAATTTGCTGCTATATAGAGCGTACATATTTGTTTTGATCTCCTCAATACTTATTTCTTTTTTAATAAATGGAGTGTTAAAATATGTTTTTGCTATTTCGATTAATTTTTCAGTGTTTTTATTTTTATCATAAAGGGTAATACCAATACTAAATATACGAGCTTCAAATTTATTTTTGTTAAAAAAATCAATTCCGATTTTTTTTTTTGTACTATTTATAGATCTACCTAAATAGGAAAATATATATCCATCGATTACTGTTAACCCTTTTATACTTTTTTTATTTTTTGAATTAAAAATTAGCCTAATATCTATGTCAGAGTTTTCTTTTTCTAGACCAACTGCATAACTTCCACTCAAAAGAATTCCTTCGACATATTTTTTACCTTTCCAATATTCAATAAATTTATTTAACGCTTCTTCCATGAGTAAGTTTTGATAAATATAAAAAAAATCCCAGTCTTATAGCTGGGATTTGGTATTTAATAAAAGTGAATTTATTAGAAGTTGAAAGAAAGATTGGCAGCCCAAGTTCTTCCGAATCCAAAGAATACTCTGTTTGAAGTATCAATTCCTTTATAGAAATTTGCAGGATTATTAATATATGTGTTGTATAATGCCTGTGCTTGCGCATCGGTATTGGTATTGGTCTTGAAATCACCAACATTTTTAACAAAATTATTTGTTGCTCCGTCAGCAATATAAGTTGTATCAAACAAGTTATAAACATTAGCTCCTACGGTAAAGTACTGAGTTGCATTTTTTAATCTTATTTTGAACGATGCTCCGATATCAAATAAATTGAAGTCTGGTAATTGAAGAGCTCCTCTTTCCTGGTTTGCCATCGTTGTAAAAGTTGCCGCGTCGATAGAAGAATATAATTTACCAACATATCTCCATGTACCATATATACTTAGATCTTTTACAGGTCTTACTGTAGTTCCTAATGATGCGGTAACCTGAGGAATACTATTGCTGCTGCTTCCTCCTACTTTTACTCCATCTAGATAAAGAGTATTCGTAGTTTTTGTGCCTACAACAGTTACAGGGTTGTTATTGTCATCAAAATTGGTTCCTGTAGCGTTACCTTTGTATTTGTAGTCACCATAAGATAACATCCCTTGGAATTCTAAGAATTGGAATGGTTTATAAACTGCATCAAACTCTACACCCATATGAAGTTGTGTAATTCCACTAATTTCAGAATATCCATTTACTTGAGCAACTCCATTAGGTGCTGCTGGATCTGCCACATCAAATACCTGGCTACCTCTCCTCAACCATCTGTCTTTCCATTCTGTTCTGTATAGGTTAACATTTGCACTTAACTTCGGAGATCTGAATCCATAACCAATTTCAGCAGAAAAGATTTTCTCGTTAGTCAGGGTTGGGTTTACTACCTGAAGATTACTTGGATAAACAGAGTTCATGAAAGGTTGTTTACTGTAATAACCGATATTGGCAAATACGTTATGGTAATTATTTATATTATAATTTGCACCCCCTTTTATATTATATCCGAATAAATCTTTAAATCCTGTTTTAGTATTAACAGTTTGACCTTGCTGAACTGTTACTCCATCTTTTACGAAATTATCAATTCTTTGGTACGATTGATTTGATACTGATCCCTGTAAAAACGCAGATAATTTATCTTTAGTATATTCTACCTGAGCGAAACCACTGTACCATAGAACTTCTCCGTCATTGCTGTAACCGATTTGATCAGTAATAGGAGCTGTACTTCCTCCGAAAGGATTCCATGATAATTTTTTATAATCATATGTATTACTTGCTACATAAGGAGCAACATTTAGATTTCCTGGTTCTTTATATCCGGATGCTCCGTATAAATCAGAAGCTACCTGATAATGGTATCCATAGTAGTATCTGTCATCAGTTCCAACTGAGAAACTCCAATTGTCATTTACTTTGTGCTGGAAATTAGCTAAAATTCCGTACCAGTTGTGAGAATTGATACTGGCTCTACGGATTAAAGTGCTTCTGTTTGGAGCTGCTGGATTATTTAGATTAACAGCTTGATTAGCAGCAAAAATTGCATCATAATCAAAATGTCCTGTCGTATCATAGAAACCTGTAATTCCTTTGTTTGCAACTCTTCCCAATTCGCCGGTTCCACCACCTCTACCATTAGACATATATAGAACAGTACTCAATTTGGATTTTTCACTCATTGTGAAATCCCAGTTCACCATCATTACGGGCTTAGCATAATAGTTTGATCTGTTTGCAATAGCATATCTCTCACCATTCGCGCCTGTTTTATATCCAAAGTCAGAATTATATTGTCTGTAAGGAGAACCATCGTTATCCGGATTAAATTTTATATAATTTGCAATTGTGGGAGCAAACGTTCTTTGATCATGCCATTGAGGAGAAGATGTCAGGGTAAATTGGAAATTATGTTTTTTGTTCGGTTCCCATCCTAAAGCAAAATAATAGGCATAAGCTTCAAAGTCTGTATTCTCAATATAAGTACCTCCAGCGGTTCTGCTCATTAAGAATGATGAAGACCATCCTTTGTCGGTTTTTCCGGTATTGTAAGCAAATGAAGTTTTTAAATAATCATCATTACCAATACCAAGTCTTACTACACCGCCTTTTTTCATATCGGCTGAACGTGTAATGAAGTTAATTGTTCCACCTACTGATGCAATTCCTAACTTTGATGATCCTAAACCTCTTTGTGTCTGTACAAAACTGGTAACATCTGCTAAACCTGTCCAGTTAGAATAGTAGACTGCTCCACCTTCCATATCATTCACAGGCATACCGTTTACCATAACAGCAATGTTTCTGGATTCAAAACCTCTCATGGTAATACCGCCATCTCCAAAACCACCACCTGATTTAGTTGCATAAACTGAAGGTGTTGTGTTTAGGATTTCAGTAAGTTCTTGGTTACCTAATCTTTCTATAATTTGTGCTGCTTTAATGGTTGATGCAGCAACCGGTGTCTTTCTATCTTTAGCGATATCGGTTACACCTTGCAAAATTACCTCTTCAATATCCTTGGATTTTGCTGTAGTATCCTGGATCTCTTGAGCGTAATAAATACTAGCTGTGGATAAGGTAATTATCGCAGTTAGCATTGATTTGTTGATTAATTTCATAATCGTCAGTAATAGTTAGATTTAATTTTCTGCAAAATTGAGGAAATAAATTTTAACTAATATTAACTTTATGTTAATTTTTAAAGAATCTTAATAAGGTTCAATAAATTGATTTACAATGCATTGAATAATATTTGAGATTTCATATGAAAAAAATCACATTATTGATTTTTTAACAAAAACACTTTATTTTTATTGAAAATCTAACGTTATTTAACAGCCTTAAGGCTTAAATCCATATTATGGGCAGAATGCGTCAGTGCCCCTGCAGATATGTAGGTGACACCTGTAGAAGCAATTGCTTTCAAATGTTCGCGGTTAACTCCTCCGGAAGCTTCGGTTTCACATGAACCGTTGATCATCTTTACCGCCTTTACCATAGTCGGGATATCCATATTGTCCAGCATGATCCTGTCTACCTTCGCCTTCATCGCTTCTTCCACTTCCTCCAGGTTCCGGGTTTCCACTTCTATTTTAAGCTTCTTTTTATTTTTTTTGATATAATCTTTAGCCATTTTCACGGCATTGGTGATGCTTCCGTTATAATCAATATGGTTGTCTTTCAGCATGATCATGTCATAAAGCCCGTATCGGTGATTGGTTCCGCCCCCGATGGCCACTGCCCATTTTTCACAGACCCTGAAATTAGGCGTGGTCTTTCTGGTGTCTAAAAGCTTGGTTTTGGTTCCTATCAGTCTTGAATCCCAGTCATGGGTAAGGGTGGCAATTCCGCTCATCCGCTGCATGCAGTTCAGTACCAACCTTTCTGTGGAAAGGATAGACCTCGCGCTTCCGGTTACGGTAAAAGCAATGTCTCCGACCTTCACTGCGTCACCGTCTTTTACGAAAGTTTCAACATTCAGGTTTTTGTCAAATGTTTTAAAAATGATTTCAGCCAGTTCCACCCCGGCCAGGATGCAGTCCTGTTTTACCAGAAGCTTTGCGCTCTGTTCAAGGTCTTTAGGAATGGTGGAAAGGGTAGAGTGGTCGCCATCCTGAATGTCTTCTTCCAAAGCATTTTTGATAAACTGTTTTAAAACTTTATCGGTTACGTATGCCGGTCTTTTCATATTGTATGCTTTTAAACTAAATCTTTATTGTAAAATGCACCCTTGTTTTCTGTCATTTCCATAGACTGGGTAATGATGAGGTGGGCAACGGTTGTTAGGTTCCTCAATTCTGATAACTGCGGGGAAAGAATCGAGTAGTGGTAAATTTCATCCACGGCAGCAGCAATTTCCTGATGCTTCTGTAAAGCCATATTCAGACGGCGGTTGCTTCTTACAATTCCCACCAGGTCACTCATCATTTCCTGCAGCTGCTTTCTCA
>Ga0265780_10011183_pt1 | contig 10638 bp, 5 predicted proteins | sample P1T30metagenome_FD_192432 | JGI IMG/M metagenome (GOLD analysis project Ga0265780, IMG submission 192432) | Plant litter microbial communities from East Loma Ridge, Irvine, California - P1 T30 | ecosystem: Environmental > Terrestrial > Plant litter > Unclassified | place: USA: California... | reverse complement strand
GCAGGATACTTATTATGTATCGGCTTCCGATTATCTATCAGTAGACAGAAACCGTAACAATGCATTTACATCTACAGATGAAGCTCTTCTGCCTGATTTCTTTAATAAATTTTTGAAAAGCAACATTGTTGGAGCAACCGCGGGTACTGTTCAATACGTAAGTTATTTTGTACGATTAAGTGCTACATCAACACCACAATATGTGATGGCAATGGTTTATGATGGAAATAACTGGAGTAAAATTGTAAAGACACTGACAGGAACAAAGACATTAACCTTTGTAAAAAAGGATGGGGCCTGGGCTCCCGACCTAACTATCAGATATACTCTAGCCACAGCAGATTATGAATGGATATCTAACAATCCGGCTATCGGAACTGAGGCGAACAGGGCAAATCTGAGGTCATTCAAGAATTTTTACCAGGTTGGCTCAGGGACAGATACACGCTACTGGACTCCGGAGCAGATATATGCAGGTCTTTCTGCTCTTTTAAAAGACCGCTTTCCCAATGCTCCGGAAGATCAGAAATATCTACTTTCTTATATTGTTTACCGCGGCAGCAATAATACAGATCAAACCACTTTCATCAAAGATGCATCTGGCAATTATGTATTTTTTCAATAGTAAATATTAAAAAAGAGGCTGTCTCATAAAAATTTGAGACAGCCTCTTTTTGCTTTCAGGCCACGACTTTTCCCCAGCGGGTCTGATTAACATTAGACGGTATATATCCCTGACCTACTCCCGCAAGTTGCCCAAAAAGATTCGTCAAAAAGTATTATCAACCCATGCCTTTACTCGTTCTGAGTGCAGGGTATTTCCACTAAGAGAGCGGGGTGAGTCCAGGTTTTTCCGGAAAAACATGGACTCACCCCGCTCTATCTATGCTGTCACCGTGGACTACCAAGAAGCCAGGTAAGCACACAAGTCCTTTTTATTGATAACCTCTATAGGTTCCTGTACCTGCCCGGGCGAATGCAATATTAAGGTTTACCCAGCGATATCAGGTTCACAAACAAACGATATGCCCCGGGAACACCAGCTGGCAGCTCCCTGAACCAGGAATATCCGGTATAGATATAATTGCCTTTTCCGTATTTGGCAACCAGCAGTCCGCCGTCTAAAGGAGGGTCATTGGGATCGTTCGCGGAGATGACGGCTTCATATTCGGGGCTCCAGCTGCCAGGGAAGTACAGTCCCCTCTCCTGCACCCAGCCCTCAAAATCGTGAGCGGTTATCTTGTTGGGAGTGTTAAGCACCGGATGCTGAGGTTTTAAAAAACGAACCTCTGAATTCTCGTCGGTAACCCTGTCTCTCGTTAAAGAAATCGGGTAAGGCCCAACCTCCGGAACCATCAGGGCATGATCGGTATTGTACTGAACGATGAGATTACCTCCCTCTTCAACATATTTCATCAATACCGGCCGGTAATACCTGAGCCGGTTTATAGTATTAAATGCTCTGATACCCAGAATTACCGCATCAAAACGCCTAAGATTAACCAACGACATATCCTTATCATCGAGCATGGTGACATCGTACCCGATCTGCTGAAGACTCTGAGGCACATCATCGCCTGCTCCCATTACATAGCCGATCTTCTCCCCCTTCTTCTGAAGATCTATTTTTACAATCCGCGCTGTTGCGGGAGGAAAGGTAGTCTGCGCCGGGATATGGTTATAATTAATAACGTTAAGACTTTTATCATAGGTTTTATTGCCAATTACGGCGACAGCTTTCAATTCAGCAACCTGCTGTGCTGCGGAAGGATACAGTGTAAAAACCACATTCTGCTCATCATCTTTCATCTTCAGGCTGACAGGAACAGAAGCCGGTTCAGCTCTCCATCCGGCCGGAAGACTAAGACTGATATTAGCTGTGACATTATCCGTTCCGGATTTTACCAGTACACGCACCTCACGGGAAGTCGCATCGGGAAACATATACACCGGCTCTGCGACATTCAAAAAAACAGGAGGGGTAACCACAAACGGCCTGTACACCTCGCCTCTCACCGGGTCTGTACGTTTGTATACCAGGGGAACCAAAACCGTCATCGGCTCTCCACCGACCGACAGGTTAAAACCCACCTGTGTAAGAGATACATTTTCCGGCAAACCGACCTCCTCCTGGTTATCGATAGCGAACTGCCCCAGTGTACCCTCTGTTCTTAGCCAGTAGGGCTGAGAGTATGGGATAGACTGCGGCAATGTGTTGACCGCTGTAAACCTTATCCCTTTATTCTCTTTAAGCATTGTATTTAGGACGGTATCTTTCCCGGAGAATGCATAACTTATAGATTTCAGCGTAACGGGAACCGCCGAACGGTTGATTACTTCGGCTGTAGTACTTATTGCCGTGCCAGGAGCAGCCGCATAGTCTGATGTAGTTACTTCAAGATACAAGCCCATTGCTTCCTGTATAACCTTTTGAAGCTCTCCGGATTTTTCGGTCTTCCAATAGCTGTCTGGTAATTTTTTGAGCTCCTTAAGTGCTGAAACAAGAACAGGAACTACAGCAGCAGGATTGGCCGCATTAAAATCGTCGGCAGCTTTCCGCAGCAGTTTTTCGACATTCGCAGCCCCCGGCACCCTTGCCCAGGTTGTGTTTATACCTTCGAACATATCGGCAGCAGCTTTGCTTCCTTTCGTGTATTCCAGGTATTCAATACTCTCGCCCCGTGTGCCGGTAGAACCGAAGCCCTGGCTTTTATGCATACTCCTGCTTTCGGCAGAAATTTCGCCGTATGATTTACCGATATAAGGGTTATACTTACCAACGTCAACCTTCAGCAATCCTCCCGAGTATTTATCAAATTCTTCTTTACTCTTAAAGGCCCAGCTGCTGGTATTCCAGAATAATCTCTTAGGTTGCCATACCTGGACATATTTGAGCTGCTCGGAAAAACGTTTCGGATCTGCCGCCGCATCGAAGGCTTCTTCGGCCAGAATGGACGAAACGCTATGATGCCCATGACCGGCCCTTGCATCCTTAGGGAAGCGGGTAATCATCACATCCGGTCTGAACTTGCGTATTACCCACACTGCGTCTGCAAGGATCTGCTCCCTGTTCCATATAGTAAAAACCTCCTGCGGATTTTTGGAAAAGCCGAAATCGTTAGCACGGGTGAAAAACTGCTGGCCTCCATCGACGCGTCTGGCCTGAAGCAGCTCCTGCGTACGGATAATACCCAGGCGCTCGCGAATCTCGGGCCCGATGAGGTTCTGCCCGCCGTCGCCGCGTGTGAGGGCCAGGTACCCTGTATTATATAAACGTTCGTTAGCCATGTAGGCAATAAACGTAGTATTCTCATCATCCGGATGGGCAGCCATATAAAGTACTGTACCCAGTACGTTTAGTTTTTTTATATCCTGGAGAATCCTGGACGCTGAAGGTTTCTCGGGAGCCTGGCTGTAAGCTTCAGAGCCCAGAAGAAATAAAGAGAGAAATGAAAGACTATAAACTATCCTTTTCATGCAGGTAAATTTATTAAATATCATTTTGTTTGAACTGAGGATTTATATCCAGCTCACGCTGGGGAATACGGAATAGCAATCTTGGGTTCTTTCCCTGTGCCTGCATAATCTCCTTTGCCTTACCAAACCTTAACAGATCGGGCCAGCGGTGATTTTCGAATGCGAGTTCAACTCTTCTTTCACGAAGAAGTTTATCTGAAAACGAGCCGGGAGTCGAAGCATCTATTTTGCCCAGACCTGCCCTGAATCTCACATCGTTTATCAGGTTGTATGCTTCATCCGATTCTCCCAAAGCTTCCGCAAGCATAAGCAAAACGTCGGCATATCTCAAAACAATAAAGTTATAATCTGCATCGCCTTCATTAAATTTCGTCTCAGTTCCGTATTTAACAATAAAAGGAGCTATTATCGTAGCGCCGGTGGTGCTTATGTAACTGGTACGCATAGACGCCGCAAAACGCTTATCTCCGGCTTGATACAACCCTGCCATTTCAGGCATCGGACGATTTTTATAAGCGCCCACGCTGTTTCTTAATAAGGGTGAAAACACATTCGTGAAGGCATTACCTGTACTGGTACCTCCTCCTTTAAACTGAACTTCAAAGATAGACTCGGCATTATTCTCGTTAGCAACGCCCCATATATTAGCATACTCGGGAAGCAGGATATATCCGTAGTCGCTTATGATCCTGCGTAGTACAGGAACAGCAGAGGTCTTGTCGCCGGCAGTAAGATATATTTTGGCAAGTAAGGCGGCTGCAGATCCTTTAGTAGCCCGGCCTGCGTCTGCAGCGGCGTATTCTGATTTTTTCCACAACCATTCTTCAGACTGTTTGAGGTCTGCGATAAGCTGCTTATAAACTTCTGCTGCCGGAACCTGCAGGTAACCTTTCCCTTCATCGACGGAAATTTCGTTCAGGATCAACGGAATATTACCAAAAGCAACGGTAAGGTTATAATAAAACAGGGATCGCAGAAACAGCGCTTCGCCTTTAATCCTCGCTTTCAGCCTTTCGTCCATCTGTATCGGATCAATCCTGCTTAATACGATATTACAGCGTCCTATTCCGACGTAAGAATCAAGATAGGCGCTGGTGATAAGCTCGGCGGTCGCCGGAACTTCTACGAAATTATCTATCACAGCAAGATCGGCTCCAAGCCCGGTCTGATCTGGTCCGGCATCAGTATTATCCGAACGCGTTTCGAACATCACCCAGTAACTCTGGTTATATGTACCATTCATCTGCAGGGCTTTATAAGCCGAGTTAATGGCAGTGATCATATCTCCCGAAGTCTGGTAAAATGCGCTTACATTTCTTTGCGATATGGGACTAAGATCTGTAAAGTTCTTTCCGCAGCTGCACAGAAAGGACACGAGCATCGTAATAGCGGTTATTTTCAGTTTCATATTGCTCTGATTAATAGTATTAAAATGTAATGTTAAGTCCAAGGCTAAAGTTCCTCGAAAGCGGGTACGCCCCGTAATCTTCGCCCTGTACCCCCGTTGCGGTAGACTGGTTATTTACTTCTGGATTATATCCCAGGTAATCTGTTGATGTAAACAGGTTAGTACCAGATAAATACAGCCTTGCAGAACTAAAACGCTTAGACAACATTTTAGGCGGAAGCGTATAGGCAACGGTAACATTTCTAAGCCTGATATACGATGCATCTTCTACCTGGAAAGATGAGGGCCGGTTGTTATTGCCATGGGTATCTGTAAGCCTGTCGGCCCGGGGTATTGTTCCGTTTCCGGGTTGCTCGGGAGAGATCCAGCGTTCTGTCCACAGGGCATAAGAGTTGGTTGCGCCTTCGCCGTTACCCATATGCCTGCGCGTTAGGTTAAGCACTTCTGCTCCTTCCACTCCCTGGAAAAGGAAACTGAGGCTTACGCCTTTATATCCCAGTGTATTGGTGATGCCCCAGGTGTATTTGGGCTGATAATTACCGGTCACCGTTCTGTCGCTGGCGTTGATCTTTCCATCACCGTTAACATCTTTGAACCTGAAATCGCCGGGACGGGAGGCAGGTGCCAGTTCGTCTTTTGGAGCGGCGGCGATCTCTTCCATTGACTGATAGATCCCTTCGACCACATAGCCATAATAACTTCCTATAGGGTCGCCGATTCGTGTAATATGACGTATACCTGCACCTCCTGTACTTAGAATAGGATCGCCGGAGCTTCCGAGTTTCAATACCTCGTTCTTATTAGTCGAAAAGTTCAGATCTGTGCTCCACGTAAATTTCCCGGTCAGGTTCCTGCTGGAAAGACTGACTTCGAGCCCCTTATTTTCAACTTCGCCGATATTCTGCAGGGGGTTCAGGGTACCAAACCCGACTGCTGCAGGCACCTGTACATTAAGCAGCAGGTCTGAAGTGATCTTGCGGTACCAGTCTACAGAAGCAGAGATCCTGTTGCGTAGAAAGCCGATATCAAGTCCTATGTCTGTTTGTGTATTCTTTTCCCATGTGAGGTTTTTATTATTGGGGGTCGAAGGCGCAATTCCGTTTACTACCACGTTCCCGAGCACATAGTTATACGGGTTAAGAAGGCCTATTGCCGCATAGTTGGGAATAAGGAAATTCCCTGTTTCGCCCCAGCTGGCTCTTATCTTAAGATCGTTAAGAGCTGTTATCTTTTTCAGAAATGGCTCTTCAGACAAGCGCCAGCCTACCGAGAATGAAGGAAAAACACCGGTTTTATGCCCTTCACCAAAACGGGAGGACCTGTCTGAGCGGATCGTTGCGGTGACAAGGTATTTATCTTTATAGGCATAATTGGCGCGGGCCAGCAGGGAAACCAGCGACCATTCTTCTTCCGTGGATGTCCCACCGGTTACCTGGCCGCCGCTGATGGTCTGCACCAGGTCGTCGGGATAATTCTGAGCCAGGATCTGGTTAGCCCCGATATGGTCTTTCTGGGCACTGTATCCTGCTACTGCGGAGATCATATGATCGTCGCTGATAGTCTTTTTATAAGAAAGTGTATTTTCTACCAGCCAATTGGTATTAAGAGATGAATTCGACTGCCCGTATGGATCGCCGGTTAAAGCTCCCCTGTCGAGGAAAGCTTTTTCCCTGTAAAAAGAGCGGCTGTAATTGTTTACATCTATGCCCGTGTATAACTTATACTTCAAACCGTCAAAGAGTTCATACTCTGCAAATATGTTCCCGAAAGTTCTGAACTGTTTCAGGTCGTCGTGAATATATTTAAGGATTGCCAGCGGGTTGTTTGCTGCAGTCATGTTTGCGCCTGTGCCATTTTCTGTAAACAGATGCGACTGGTTATCAGTCTGGTTAATTGAACCGTCAGGAAGGAAAGGACTTACCGTGGGCGAATGAACTATAGCCGAATATACCGCACCCGGAGGATCTGCAAAATACGGGGCGCCGGCAGAATTTCTGGCAGTATTGGTAAAAGAAGGATTAAGGCCAAAACCTACCTTCAGTTTTTTGACAGGCTCAGCTTCAAGGTTCACACGAAAGCTGAACCGTTCAAATCCTGAATTGTCGATTATACCATCCTGGTTATAATACCCTCCCGAAGTATAATAACTCAGCTTATCTGAGCCGCCGGACAGCGATACATTATAATTCTGGACAGGCGCGGTTTTAAAGATAAGATCCTGCCAGTCAGTATCTGTTCCGGTAAGGTTTACAAAGTCATCGGGAATAAAATAAGTGCCGTTGGTCGTTTTGGTATATCTTACAGAATTGGGATCATTAATATTTGCCCCGGGAATATCCTGCAGGTAAGTATTGTTCTTGGCATTCTTAACATAATCGGCATACTCGGCAGCATTCATCAGATCTACCTCCCGGGCCACAGTCTGAGTACCGTAATAGGCGTCAAACCCAACAACCGGGCGCCCCTCTCCTTTCTTTCCTTTCTTGGTGGTAATAATGATTACTCCGTTTGATCCTCTTGACCCGTATATCGCTGCGGCCGAGGCATCTTTAAGGACTTCGACAGATTCGATATCATTGGGGCTTATCGTTCCGAGGGGATTTGCCGGAGGGGGTCTGAAAGCGGTAGTACGGCGGGCAACATCGCCCTGCACTCCGGGGTCTACATTCTTTGAGACCGGGAATCCGTCTATAACATATAAGGGTTCATTGCCCGCGGAGATGGATCCGACACCCCTGACCCGGATAGTAGTAGCAGCTCCTGGCTCACCGCTGGGCTCCTGTACCTGCACGCCGGCAATCTGGCCCTGAATTGCATTTTCAAAGCTCGTTACCGCGATATCTTTAATATTCTTCGCCGTTACCGAACCTACAGAGCCTGTTATGTCGCGACGCTGCTGCGTGCCATAGCCAACGACCACTACTTCGTTCAGACTGTTATTCTCATCTTTCTCGAGCGCTACATCTACCACAGCTCTTGAGTTAACCTGAACTTCTCTGCCTTTGTATCCGATATAAGTAAACACCAACACAGAATTTGCAGGAACGTCGAACTTATATTTTCCATTTACGTCTGTGCCTGCGCCCTTGGTTCCTCCTTTAACTCTTACAGAAACGCCAGGCAGGGCTTCACCGGTAGCGGCATCAGTTACTGTACCGCTAACCATCATTCTCGATGCGTTAACAAGTTCTGTTTTATTTCCTTCTGCAGGCATCGCTGCTAGGACGGGGCTAACCTGAGGAGACTCTGTTCCGCCCGCTTTCTGAAGTACATAAAAATCGCCCGAAAGCTTCTTTACCCTAATTTTTCCGGCATCCAGTAAATTAAGGAAAGCAGCGTCCAGCGTCTCATATTTTTTTATCTTTTCTTCCGGCACGGTGATCTTCCCTACAAGTTTACTGTCGAACATGATCGAAACCTTATAGGCGGTCTCCAGTTCTGCCAATACATCCCTGAGGTATTTTTTCTGTTCATGACCCGTTTTTTTTGCGCTGTCATAATTTAATTTTGCATACACATAAGTCTGTGCATTAGACAAAGGACGAACAAGGCCCAGTATCAGGAGGATACCAAGCAGACGTAGAAACGCTGACATATGAAACTGATTTAGTTAAAAATTAAACTATTTACTAACTGAAGAAATGGTAATTTTTTTCCCTTTGGCTGTTATCCGGAGGCCGAAAGCTTCCGAAAGTCCCCTGATCATTAATTTAATATTTCCCGCCGGGGCTGAACCCGACACTCTCTTTTTAAGTAAAACCGGATCGCTTACTTCCACATCGTACCCATAGGTTTGAGTGATCATTTTAACTACTTCTTCCAGGGTATTATCATCGAAGTAGAGTCCCTTTTTCTGCCATATCGAATACCTGGCAGGGTCGACCGCTTTCTTTACTATTTTGTTTGTTGCTGTATTGTAATCTACCAGGTCTCCCGGATGCATAATAAGGCTGTACCCCTTCTCTTCGAGGGTTAGCCTTACTTTACCCGAACTTAGCATAACCCTGGTTTCTTTTTTCCTGCTGAACATATTAAACTCTGTTCCGAGCACTTCTACAAAAGGGCCGTTATCTGTTCTGATTATGAACTTCTGATTATTTACAGTATGTTTTACGGAGAACCAGGCCTCTCCAGACAGACTGGAGATCCTGTCTGAAGATGAGAGCCAGCCTTCCTGGTAGCTGAGCCGGGAATTTCCCTTAAGTGTTACCACGGAGCTATCTGGCAGTATAAACATCTTTGTTTGTCCATACGCTGTCTGGTATATCTCTTCATTTGCCGGTGACCAGTAAAAAAGCGTTAAAACGAAAGAAAGAAACAGGAGAAATACAGCCGCAGCGGCCAGCAGCCCCCGCTTATACCGCAAACTTCGCACGATACCGGGCGAATCAGCATTTTCGTCCAGAAGCGGTTCCAACCTCTTCCAGGCGGCCTCTGCCCTTTGCATATCTGTAAGCTCTTTGTTCCGTTCCTTCATCCTTCTATTATTTGAGATTAAAAGAAACAGAAGCTTCTTTTATATGAAGACGGCAGCATTTTTCAGTTGTACTGATTCAAATATCTTTTTTTTAGCAAAAACATTGAAAACATGAAAATCCGCGAAAAAAAAGTAAATATCAGCAAAAGCCGTAAGTACATAATTAAAATGGTGCCGTCTTTTAAGTATACCATCGCGAAATTCATCAATGATTACCGAGATAGCAGCACCACTGAAAAATCGATTTTTATCTCTTGACGTATTCAGGGGCATTACTATCAGCTTTATGATCATTGTGAACAGTAAAGGGACAGGGGCAATACCTTATGCACCACTGTTGCACGCCAGCTGGCATGGCTTTACTCCTACAGACCTGGTCTTTCCGTCATTCCTTTTTGCCGTTGGCAACTCTATGGGCTTTTCGATGAAAAAGACAGCGATACTGGCAGACAGCATTTATTTTTCAAGGGTATTAAAACGAAGTCTGATCATTTTTCTGCTGGGATATCTTATGTACTGGTTCCCCTTCTTTAAGTACAATGAAGCAGGAGAAATGATCAGTTTCCCGATAAGCCAGACGCGTATACTGGGTGTACTGCAGCGCATTGCCATCTGTTATTTTGCTGCGTCTTTCCTGCTGAGGTATTTTACATTTAAACAAAATTTGCTGATCAGCCTATTTCTGCTGGCTGGTTACTGGTTATTGCTGATACTGTTTGGCAAGAACGCAGATGTATTCGGCATGGAGAGTAATTTTGGTTCATTGATAGACCGCTTTCTTCTCGGGGAGCAGCATATGTATCATAAAAACGGCCTGGTCTTTGAACCGGAGGGTTTGTTAAGTACCGTGCCTGCCATTGTCAACGTTATTGCGGGATATTATGCAGGGCTGTTTATTCAGAAAAAAGGAATACTTTATGAGGGGATAGCCAAGTTGCAATTGGCAGGCGCATTATTGATCCTGCTTGCCTTATGTATAAACCCATTTATGCCGGTCAACAAAAAATTGTGGACCAGCTCCTTTGTTTTGCTTACAGTAGGCCTCGACCTTTGTATTATGGCAGTACTGCTGTTCTGCCTTGAAATAAAAAAGTGGAATCGAGGCAACTGGACGCGCTTTTTTGTGATATTCGGTAAAAACCCGCTCTTTATCTACCTGCTTTCTGAAGTGGCATTCATCTCATTCAAGAATATACATACAGCACCGGGGCAAAACCTGCTGGAATGGATAAATACTTCCATCTTCCAGGTGATTGCTCCGGGGCCTTCCGGCTCT
>Ga0265780_10011182_pt1 | contig 10638 bp, 8 predicted proteins | sample P1T30metagenome_FD_192432 | JGI IMG/M metagenome (GOLD analysis project Ga0265780, IMG submission 192432) | Plant litter microbial communities from East Loma Ridge, Irvine, California - P1 T30 | ecosystem: Environmental > Terrestrial > Plant litter > Unclassified | place: USA: California... | reverse complement strand
GCCCACCACCGTTGCGGCAGTATCGATGATGTACTGAAGAATATTCAACAAAAGCACGGCGACTCCTCAAAAAAAAACCGCTGTGTGAAAGTCACACAGCGGTATTCTGCCTGAACCCAGGCAGGAATTGCATCTTTACGTATTACGGGCGGCTGCTGGTCGGAAAAGGCCAGGCAGCAGCTGGCGCCAGCACGGTTTTGGCCGATGCAGCAGGTGCTGCGGCAGGCTTGTCGGCCGCAGCCGATGCGGAGGTCGATGCAGCTGGCGTCGCGGCAGGCTTTGGTTCCGCTGCCTTGTCGAGCGCTGGCTTGGCAGCCGGCTTGGCCACAGCCTTGGCTGCAGGCTTTTTGGCTTCCGGCTTTTGGGCTTCCGCCTTTTTGGTCACCGGCTGGGCCAGCACCTGGTTGTCCAGCGCTGCCTTGGTGGCTTCGGCGGCCAGGGTCTGAGCGGTCGGCTTGTCCGAATCGCCTTTTGGTGCTGGGGCTGCCGGCTTGCTGGTGGCTGCCTTCGCAGCTGGCTTCGTGGTGACCTTTGCCGCTGGCTTCGCTGCTGGCTTGGCGGCGGCTTTCGCTGCTGGCTTGGCTGCGGCTTTCGCTGCTGGCTTTGCAGCTGGTTTGGCAGCAGCTTTCGCTGCAGGCTTGGCGGCTGGCTTTGCAGCGGCGTTCTTCGCTGCCGGTTTCGCTGCCGGTTTGGCTGCCGGCTTCGCTGCTGCCTTAGTTGCTGGCTTAGTTGCTGGCTTAGTTGCTGGCTTAGTTGCTGGCTTGCTCACAGCTTTGCTGGCCGACTTTGCAGCCACTGGCTTGGCGCTCGATTTGGCGGCGGTTTTGGTAGCTGGCTTGCTGGTGCTGGCAGCTTTGGCAGTCGATTTGCCCGCTGGCTTTGCAGCTGTCTTCGTGGCCGGCTTTGCAGCAGTTTTTGCCGTCGTCTTTGTCGCTGGCTTGGCAACGGCTTTCGTTGCAGGCTTGGCGGTTGATTTAGCCGATGAGTTGGCGGCTGCCTTGGCCACTGGTTTTGCAGTCGATTTGGCGCTGGCTTTTACCGGCGTTTTTGCCGCAGTCTTCACGGCCGGCTTTGCCGTCGATTTTGCAGTGGACTTGGCTGGCGCCTTGGCGGCGGTTTTGCCAGTCGTTTTGGCGGCGGCTTTCGGGGCGGCCTTGCTGACAGCTTTCGCGGCTGGCTTGGCAGTGGTTTTCGCAGTCGTCTTGGCCGCGGTTTTCACGGGTGCCTTGGCAGTAGCCTTGGTGGCTGGCTTGGCCGCGGTCTTGGTCGCTGGCTTGGCAACGGCTTTGGTCGCTGGCTTCGCGGTGGTCTTGGTGGCAGCCTTGGCCGGCGTCTTCGTCACGGCTTTGGCCGCCGGCTTCGCGGTTGCCTTCACGGCCGGCTTTGCAGCAGTTTTAGCCGTGGTTTTCGCAGCCGTCTTGGGCGCTGCAGCTTTTGCGGCAGGCTTTGCAGCAGTCTTTGCAGCGGCCTTGCTTGCCGGCGCCTTGGCGCTCGATGCCTTGGTGGCGGCGGTGGATTTAGCGGCCGGCTTCGTGGTGGAAGCGGTGGATTTTTTAGCGGCTGTTGCCATGTGAGTTCTCCTTCATCTGCGATGAAAAATGTGCGCTACAAAGTTTAAAACCGCCTGTCCGGCCATCCGGTCAGGCGACTTATTCATCGGCACAAACGCATCGCGGATGTTTATGCTAATGAATACGGCCCCAGCTGAACTGCTGCAACTCCTCACGACTGCAGCACTTCAACCACGTCGCCAATGCCGGACGACGTGCGATCGGCTGTGCGCTGTCACCACCACCACGCGCTCCCGCGAAAAGAAAAAGCCGCCATGCCTGAACATTGGGTCAGGCAGTGCGGCTTGTTTTTTTCACGCTTGAATGCATAAGGGCTTGAATCAGCGTCCCATATATCGATCGGTTCTTTGCCAGTGGACAAGCTAAAAAACACCTTGTTCACTTTTCGACAAATCTAATCACGTAAAGTACACGAAAACCTTGTCCTTGCGCAACCTGCACACATTATTTTCGTCCTGTTTATCGCGCGAAGGTGAAGTGGCGCACATGACAGACATGGGCAAACGCCCGCAAAAGGCCGCGCCACGATTGACGATTCTGGCCATAGCGCCCTTACCTACGGGCGTTATGCAAATCGACCGGCTTGCTGGCCGCGTTTTTCAACGACACGATTTTGCGGCGCTGGCGTCGTGCAAAAAAAGCGCAGGTGAAGCACCTGTGACGTCACAGTGATGACGTCCTGGGAATCGTCATAAACAGTTTCGCGTGATGGACCAGTTTGCGCAGGCACCCCACGAACCGGCTAGAATCGACCTGCCATCTCGCGCCTCCCTTCCCGCCTTTGCCTATGCTATCCAGACACCTGCCCAGCACGCGCGCCTTGCAGTGCTTCCTTGCCGTCGCCGAAGAACTCAATTTCCGCAGCGCGGCCCAGTCGCTGAACATGTCGCAGCCGCCGCTGTCGCGCCAGATCCAGGGGCTCGAAGACATGCTGCGGGTGCGCCTGATCAACCGTGATTCGCGCACGGTCAGCCTGACGCCGGCCGGCGAAGCGTTCAAGCAGCAGGTGCACCAGTTCCTGGGCGCGCTCGATACTGCCGCGCAGGACTTGACCGCCCGCTTTCACGACCAGGAAGCCGCCGCGGACGTTGTCCGTATCGGCCTCACCAGCGTGATTCATTACCAGGCCATGCCGCGCCTGGACGCGATCGTGCGCAGTCCCGGCTTTGCGGGCGGGCGACCCCTGGTGCGGGACATGTCGAAAAAACTGATTGCGCGCGTGCGCGAGGGCGCCCTCGACGTGGCCATCATCGGCGATATCGCGCCGCCACCGGATGACCTGACCGTGGCGTGGATCGCCAGCGAACCAATGATGGCGATGCTGCCGGCGCACCATCCGGCCGCGGACAACGCTGCCGTCACGCTCGACGACCTGGGCAGCGCACCGCTGTTCTGGTTTGCGCGGACCGACAACCCGGCGTTCTACGACAAGTGCGCCCGGGTGTTTGCCGCCCATGGCTACGCGGCGCCGCGGCGCCTGGAACCGAAGGATTTCACGGCGCTGCTGGCCGCGGTGGCGGCTGGCGAAGGCGTGGCGCTCTGCCCGCGTTCGATGCAGGCGATGTCGCGCACCGGCGTGGTCTACCGCCCGCTGGCGCCCAGCCTGGCGCCAGCGTTGGCAATCGACGTGCAGGTGGCGTGGCGCACCCGCGAAACCCGGCCGGCAGTGCTTGGCAAGGTGGCCATGGTGCGCGCCCGCATGGACGCCAGCCCCGCCCTCCTGCAACCTTAGACGTTCAGGGTTTTCATGCCGGCCGCATCGTAGCGCGTGCCGTGGACCTTGCCCGGCGCCGTGGCCTGGTCGAGCTGCGCCAGGTCCGCTGCCGTCAGGCGGACGTCCAGCGCACCGAGGTTTTCCTGCAAATAGCTTGAACGGCGCGTGCCGGGAATCGGCACGATATGCTCTCCTTGTGCGAGCAGCCAGGCCAGCGCCACCTGGGCCGGTGTGGCCATATGCTGCGCCGCGATGGCGCGCACCGTCTCCAGCAAGCCCAGGTTGGCCTGCAGGTTGTCGCCCTCGAAGCGCGGATTGGTGCGGCGGAAATCGTTCTCGGCCAGCTTGGCCGGATCCAGGCGGCCGCTGAGGAAACCGCGGCCCAGCGGGGAATACGCGACGAAGCCGATGCCGAGCGCCTTGGTGGCCGCCAGGATGCCGTCTTCAACGTCGCGCGTCCACAACGAATACTCGGTCTGCAATGCGGTCACGGGATGGGCGCGGTGGGCCCGTTCGAGCGTGCCGGCGGAGACTTCGCACAGGCCGACGTGGGCGATCTTGCCCTCCTTGACCAGGTCAACCATCGTGCCCATCGACTCCTCGATGGCGATGGCCGGATCGACGCGGTGCAGGTAATACAGATCGATCTGCTCGATGCCCAGGCGGGCCAGCGACGCATCGCAGCAGCGCCGGATGTACTCGGGCGTATTGTTGATGCGCCGTCCCACAGCGGGCGAACGTTCGATGCCGCACTTGGTGGCGATTTTCACCTGCCCGGCGCGGCCACTGGCGCGCAGCCATGCGCCAATCAGCGTTTCATTGTGGCCCATGCCGTAGTTATCGGCCGTATCGATCAGCGTGACGCCACGGTCGGCCAGTTCATCCAGCAGCGCGGTGGATGCCGCATCATCGGACGGGCCGTAAAATTCGCTCATGCCCATGGCGCCGAAACCCAGGCTGGAGACAGTCAGTGTGGTGCCAAGCGTGCGCAGCGGAAGTGAGGTGGTGGCAGGCATGATGGTCTGGCTCCCGAAAAGTCGTTGAAAACCTATTCTGGGGGCCACACTGCAGCCTGGATAGTGCGATGTCGGCAATACCGTTTGGGTATCAACCGCACGGCAGCATCAGGGCGCCAGCTTCGCGCACTGGCCATTGGCGCCGCCATTCCACGCGCGCGCCGTGCCGGAAATTTCGGCGGCCAGCTTTGCCAGCGCCACCTGCTGCGCCCGCACCAGTTCCGGGTAGCCGCCAGCGGCCGGCACGTCGAAGCGGCTGGCGCACACCACGCGCGCCTCGTCCCGCGCGTCGACCATCCCCAGGCGCCAGGTCGCGTCGAAACTGACCTTGCCGCCCACCCACGCATCAAAACGGCGCACCTGCACCTGCACGCGCATGACCTGCTGGCCGGCGGTTTTCCCGAGGCCGGTCACGTCCTGGGCATGCAAGTCGGCCGCCAGCTGCACCGCCAGCGCATTGCGGATTTCGTCGGCGTAGGGGCCGGTCCAGCGTTCGCTGTCCTTGATCACGAGGCCAGTGGCGTTCTCGCGCACCACCACCCGTTCCTGGTCGAGTTGCGCGGGAATCCCGACCGGCAGCAGTTCGAAGGCAAAGCTGGCCGGCTGGCCTGTGCTGGCCGTTCTGTCACTACTGCCGGCGGGCGCCGACAGGGTATGGTAATGCACCGGCGGCGACGACGCGCAGCCCGCCAGTGTGAAGAGCAGCGCGGCGCCAGCCAGGAGTGGGGTAAAACGGGTCATGGTTTGCTTTCCGGCGTTTTGAATGGTGGAGTCGACGTTTCGCTCTTGGCGCGGCCACGGATCAGCGCTTCCGGCTGGCGGCCCAGCAGGTCGGTAAGCGTGCGCAGCGAACGGGCAGTGCGTTGCAGCTCCTGGAGGGTCTGGTTCAGGTTCTGCTGCAGCGGCGCGTCTTCCGCCACCACGCTCTTCGCCGCACCCAGCGTTTCACGCGCCTGCTGCATGGCCTGCGTCGCTTCCGGCAGCACCTTCGTGTCGACCTGGTCGGCCGCCGAATGCACACTGCGCAGCGTCGCATCGACCTGCGGCAGCGTGGTGGTGCGCACCTGCTTCACGGTCTTGTCGAGGTTACTCAGGGTTGAATTCAGGTTGCGGCCGATGTCGTCGAGCGGGATCTTTTCCACCTTGGCGACGATATTGGAGACCTTTTCCTGGATCTGGTCGACCCCGCTGCTGACCGTAGGCACTTCGAGCGGCCGCAGCGAAGGATTGAACGCCACGCGCGGCGTATCGCGCACGGCGTCGAACGAGATATACATCTGGCCGGTGATCAGGTTGGCCGACTTGGCGCGAGCCCGCATGCCCTTTTCCACCAGCGACTGCAGGAACAGGGCCGCGCGCTGGTTCATGTCGCCGGTATATTTGCTGTTGATTTTCTTGAGCACGCGCCCGAGGCGCTCGGGATACACCACCAGGCCCACAATGGTCGGGAACCGGCCGCGGTTGTCGTCATAGTCGAGTTCCATCGTGGTGACATTGCCGACATTCACACCGGAAAACTCCACCGGCGCGCCAATCGACAGGCCACGCAGCGGCTGGTCGAACCGCAGCTGGATCGGCAACGCCGGCCCATCCGGCGGCGCCATGGCGGTGGGCTGGTCGCGCGCCAGTTTGAACAGCATTTCCGAGGGCGCAACCGGGGCATTGACGGCGGCGTTCGGGCCTTCCGGCGCGCCGAATGCCAAGCCGCCACCGAGCACCGCGGCGATCGACTGGGTTTTCAGTTTCAGGCCTTCGGCGCCGAGCGACACATCGATGCCGCTGGCGTTCCAGAACCGGGTGTCCATGGTCACGAAGCGGTCGTACGGCGCATCGATGAACAGCTGCAGGCGCACTGCCTTGCCGTCAGGCTCCAGGGCAAACGACGCCACGTGGCCCACCTCGATCCGGCGATAATAAATGGGCGAGCCGATATCGAGCGAACCCAGGTCGTCGGCATGCAGGTTGAACGAGCGCCCCGGTGTGCCGCTGATGACGTTCGGCGCCTGCTCCAGGCCCTGGAAGTTTTTCGCGGTATCTTCCGACTTGCCGGTGTCGACGGCGATATACGCGCCCGATACCAGCGTATCGATACCGGAGATCCCGGCCAGGCTGATGCGCGGCCGGACCACCCAGAAGCGTGCATCCTTGCGCGTAAAATCGAGCTCGGTCTTGATCAGGGCAATGCCCACGGTGACGTGCGAGCCGTCATTCGACAGCTTCAGCGAGCGCACGCTGCCCACCGTCAGGTCCTTGTACTTGACGCGCGTCTTGCCGGCCTCCAGGCCGGTCGCGGTCTTGAACGTGACGTTGATTTCCGGCCCCTGCGACAGCCAGGTGTGCACCACCAGCGACAGCCCGATCAGCGCCGCCACGGCCGGCACGATCCACACCAGCAGGTTGCCCCAGCGCCGCTTGGCCACATCCGGCTGGCCCGGTTCCTTGTTGACTACTTCATTCATGCTTGTCGTCCCAAATTAATCGTGCATCAAAGCTCATGGCCGATAGCATAGTGAGGATCACCACTGCGCCGAAAAAGACAATGCCCACCCGCGGCTGCGTTTCGCTGAGGGCGTCGAACTCCACCAGGGAGCTGACGATCGCCACCACCAGCACGTCGAGAAACGACCAGTAGCCCACCATTTCCACCAGCCGGTACAGGCGCGTGCGCTGGGGCCGGGCCCAGTCGCTGCCGCGCCAGGATGTCAACAGCAGCATGCCCATGATCGCGAATTTCACGCTGGGCACCAGGATACTGGCAACAAAAATGACCAGCGCGATGCCGTACGAGCCACTGTTCCAGAAGTCGATGATGCCGCCCAGGATCGTGCTGGCAAAGCCGCTGCCAAGGAAGGTCGTATACATCACCGGAAACAGATTGGCGGGTATATACAAAATAAATGCCGCGATCAGGTACGCAGCCGAGCGGCGCAGGCTGTCGGGACGGCGCCGGTGCAGCGAACTGCCGCAGCGCGGACAGCCGGCCAGCGGATGCTCGTCGAGCACGTCGTCGCAGACGATGCCGCAGACGTGGCACCCGATAACGCCCAGTTCATGCGCGCGCGCAGCGCCCGTGTCGCTCATGCAGGGGTAGCCGGGTTGGGCGGACTGGCCGCGGCAGGGCTGCCAGGCCCGGGCCGGGTCAGCGCCCACAGCTGGCCGACATCACGCCCGGCAATGATCGTCATCAGGACCATCAGGGCGGCCGTGGCCCAGACGCCAGGGCCCGGATGCACCTGCAACAGGCCCGCCAGCTTGATGACGGCCACCAGGATGCCCAGCATGCACACTTCAACCATGCTCCACGGCCGCAACACCTCCAACAGTTTCATGGCCCACTCAAAGCCGGGCGCGCGCCGGGCCGTGCGGGCAAACCACAGCACCCAGATCAGCAGCATGATCTGGAACGACGGCACCAGCACCGCCACCGCGGCGGTCGGTATGGCGATTGGCGCCACATCGCCCTTCGCCATCGCCATCGCGGCCTGCCACATGGTGGTCTGGCTTTGCAGGCCCAGCAGGTTGACGCTGACGACCGGGAAGGCGTTGGCGATCAAAAACGCGATGGCCGCCGTCACGCACATCGCGAACCGTTCCCGCACGTTCAGGTCGGTACTGCGATACAGCACCGACGCGCACGCGGTGCACGACGCCACTTCACGTTTGCCCAGCTTGCGGCGCTCGTAGACGGCGTCGCAATGTTCACAGATTACGAGGTCGGGATAGGTCTTCATCGGATGCTTCAGTCGTCTTGGCGTTCGCCACGTTTGCCGCACCAGGCGACTTTCCTTGCAAGCGCGCGCAGGCGCAATCGTGCATTCATGGTGATCAGTCTACAGGGACTGCGGGATCAACGGCGCACGATCATTTTTTTGAGCAACTGTTCAGTCGAAAAAAAACCCCGACGCCGGAGCGTGCGGGGTTGATGGCAGCCGGCGCGCTGGAATCACTCCCAGTTCAGCGCCCCACCCGTCTGGTACTCGGTCACGCGCGTCTCGAAGAAGTTGCGTTCCTTCTTCAAATCGATCATCTCGCTCATCCACGGGAACGGGTTTTCTTCGTTCGGGAACAGTGGCTCGAGGCCGATCTGCGTGGCGCGGCGGTTGGCGATGAAGCGCAAGTAGCCCTTGAACATGGTAGCGTTCAGGCCCAGCACGCCGCGTGGCATGGTGTCTTCGGCGTACGCATATTCCAGCTCGACTGCCTTCATGAACAGCGCGCGGATTTCGTCACGGAACTCGGCGGTCCACAGCTGCGGGTTTTCCATCTTGATCGTGTTGATCAGGTCAATACCAAAATTGCAGTGCATCGATTCGTCACGCAGGATGTACTGGTACTGCTCGGCGGCGCCCATCATCTTGTTCTGGCGGCCCAGCGCCAGGATCTGGGTAAAGCCGACGTAAAAGAACAGGCCTTCCATCAGGCAGGCAAACACGATGATCGACCGCAGCAGTTTCTGGTCGTTTTCCAGGGTGCCGGTCTTGAATTCGGGATCGTTGATGACCTCGATGAACGGGATCAGGAACTGGTCCTTGTCGCGGATCGACGGGATTTCGTTATAGGCATTGAAGATTTCCTGCTCGTCCAGGCCGAGCGACTCGACGATGTACTGGTAGGCGTGCGTATGGATCGCTTCTTCGAACGCCTGGCGCAGCAGGTACTGGCGGCACTCCGGCGCCGTGATGTGGCGGTAGGTGCCCAGCACGATGTTGTTGGCGGCCAGCGAATCGGCGGTGACGAAAAAGCCCAGGTTGCGTTTGACCAGGCGACGCTCGTCGTCGGTCAGGCCGTTCGGGTTCTTCCACAGCTCGATATCGCGCTGCATGTTCACTTCCTGCGGCATCCAGTGGTTGGCGCAGCCGGCCAGGTACTTGTCCCACGCCCATTTGTATTTGAACGGGACCAGCTGGTTGACGTCGGTCTGGCCGTTGATGATGCGCTTGTCGTCGGCGTTGACGCGCTTGGCGATCAGTTCGGCGGCGACAGGGGCGCCGTCGTTGGTGTCCACATTGGCACCGGCTGGCGCTGGCGCCGCAGTGGTTGGTTCTTCATCCCATGACAACATGTTGACTTCCTTTCCCCGAACAAGGGGATTTATCTATTTTTACAGTGCCGCGATCTTCAACGATTCGGCAGGATTGATATAGGTCCCGGCGTTCGCCGGGATGACGTGCGGGTGACGTAGCGTCTTGTATTACTGGCAGGCTTCGCATTCCTCGAACCCATCGTCGCCAGGACGCAGGTAGCAGGCTTCGCCATCTTCTTCCTGGGCCACGGCCACAGGTGCAGCAGCAACCGGAGCAGCAGCGGGTGCATTCATCAACGGGCCGGACGCGCCGCCATCCACGCCCACGGCGTTCAACGCGCCGGTACGGGACGTCGATTTTTCCATGTGCGTCGCAGCGATGGTGCGCAGGTAGTACGTGGTTTTCAGGCCGCGCAGCCATGCCAGCTTATAGGTTTCGTCCAGCTTCTTGCCCGATGCGCCCGCCATGTAGATGTTGAGCGACTGGGCCTGGTCGATCCATTTCTGGCGGCGCGATGCAGCTTCCACCAGCCATTTCGGCTCGACTTCGAACGCGGTGGCGTACAGATCGCGCAGGTCCTGGGGGATGCGGTCGATCTTTGCCAGCGAACCGTCGAAATACTTCAGGTCCGAAATCATCACTTCATCCCACAGGTCGCGGGCCTTCAGGTCACGCACCAGGTAGGCATTGATGTCGGTGAATTCGCCCGACAGGTTCGATTTCACGTACAGGTTCTGGAACGTCGGCTCGATGCATGCCGACACGCCAATGATGTTCGAAATGGTGGCGGTTGGAGCGATGGCCACGCAGTTCGAGTTGCGCATGCCGAACTGTTTGATACGCTCGCGCACCACGGTCCAGTCCATCGTCGACGACATGTCCTGCTCCAGGTAGCCGCCGCGCTCGTCCGCCAGCAGTTGCACGGAGTCTTGCGGCAGGATGCCACGGTCCCACAGCGAACCGGTGTACGACTCGTAACGGCCGCGCTCTTCGGCCAGCTCGGTCGATGCCAGGTAGGCGTAGTAGCAGACGGTTTCCATCGACGTGTCGGCAAACTGCACCGCTTCCATCGACGAGTATGGAATGCGCATCATGTGCAGGCAATCCTGGAAACCCATGATGCCCATGCCGACCGGACGGTGGCGCATGTTCGAATTCTTCGCCTTGTCGACCGCGTAGTAATTGATGTCGATGACGTTGTCCAGCATGCGCATTGCGGTGCGCACGGTCTTTTGCAGCTTGACCGCATCCAGCTTGCCCTCTTTCATATGGGCAGGCATGTTGATCGAACCCAGGTTGCAGACCGCGATTTC
>Ga0265780_10011181_pt1 | contig 10638 bp, 9 predicted proteins | sample P1T30metagenome_FD_192432 | JGI IMG/M metagenome (GOLD analysis project Ga0265780, IMG submission 192432) | Plant litter microbial communities from East Loma Ridge, Irvine, California - P1 T30 | ecosystem: Environmental > Terrestrial > Plant litter > Unclassified | place: USA: California... | reverse complement strand
AATAGATAACGTGCGGTCTTCGTTGATCGGAAAATCCCTTAGAAAGCCAATGGTAAACCCTGCCGAAAATTTATTCTGGGACACATCACCAGGCATGTTTGTTAGGATGTTGTACGTAAAACTTGTGTAAAATTGGTCTTCGCGGTATAGGGAATCGCGATCCACATACCCGGGAATTTCAGGAAGTACGGCCGCGACAGAATCTTTTTCCTGGGAAAAGGCACTAACACATACCAACAGACATACAACCGACAGAAATTTCCTCATGCAAAATGTTTCGATAAAAGTACGAATTTCCGCTTCACAATCTGGTATTTTACGATCTGGTTTGCGTGAGGGATCGCGGCATTGTTGGAGCTCTTTGGATAAACCTCAAGGGTTTTTAAAACCCTTGAGGTTTCCAAAAGCGACTGCCGTGAGCCCGACGGTTGCTGGGAAAATGCGATAGCTTTTTTGCAGCAACCGTCACGCCAAAAAAAAACAAGCTCCGAAGAACTTGTCCTTTTACAATGAATTTTCGCTTAGTTAAGTGTTGCCGTAAGGGTTATTTCTGCGTTCAGGACTTTTGAAACCGGGCAAATCTCTTTCGCCTTCTGGGCCAATTGCTGAAATTGATCTTGTGCCAGGCCAGGGACTTTCGCGCCTAACTCCAAATGGATTTTTGTTATCGTGCCATCTTCAAATGTCAGGCGGGCTTCCGTGTCGAGATTTTCAGGTACAAATCCTGCTTCCGATAGCAGAAAACTCAACTGCATCGTATAACAACCGGAGTGCGCCGCGGCAATCAATTCTTCTGGATTTGTTCCGACGCTTCCGTCTTCAAATCGCGTTTTGAACGAGAGTTGGGTGTCTTTTAAAGTATTGCTTTGCGTAGAAATGGTTCCTTTTCCTTCCATTCCTGTTCCTTTCCAGTTTGCGTTTGCTTTTCTAGTAAATTTCATGATGTCTATTATTTGATTAAATTATAATTGTCGTTTGTTATCGTTTGTTGTCGTTTGTTGTCGTTTGTTGTCGGATAAATTATTTTACGCTTGCCCTGAGAAAATCAACGGCCTGCAGGATGGCAGCACGCGGAGCCGGCGTTTGGGTAATAGGATTGAGCATGACAAAATCGTGTATCGTCCCGATGTAACGCGTCGAAGTGACTTTTACACCTGCCGCATTTAGTTTTTTAGCATAAGCCTCCCCTTCATCGCGCAATACGTCATTTTCGGCTACTATAACAAGTGCTTCTGGTAAATTGCGCAGCTGTTCAAGATCTGCACGCAAAGGCGATGCATAAAGACTGTTTCGGTCTTCAGCTTTAGGAGCATAGGTTTTCCAGAACCAATCCATTGCGTTTCGGGTTAAAAAGTGTCCGTTGGCATACTGTTGATAAGAGCCCGTATCCAGATTATTGTCGGTTACCGGATAAAACAAAAGTTGAAAATCAATTTGAGGACCTTTGCGGTCTTTTGCCATCAGGGTCACGGCCATCGCCATATTTCCTCCTACGCTATCCCCGGCCACGCCGAGTTTTGTGGTATTGAGGCCAAGTTGAGCGCCATTGGCCTTGATCCATTTTGTAGCGGCGTACGCTTCTTCATTGGCAACGGGGAATTGGGCTTCCGGTGCCGACGTGTAGTTCACGAATACAACCGCCACATTTGCCCCGACGGCTAATTCCCGCACCAGTCTTTCGTGTGTGAAGAAATTACCGAGCACCCATCCGCCTCCGTGAAAATACAGTACGGCAGGTAGTTTTCCTTTGGCATTTTTCGGCTTTACGATGGTCAGTTTTACGGTTTTCCCGTCTTGCGTGATGGTCTTTTCGGTCACCTCGGCTGGTTGCAATTGATAATTACCGGTTTGCGCTCCGATCAGCACTTTTCGCGCCTCCTCATAAGACAGTTCGTAAAGTTGTTTTCCACTTCCATCACCGTGGACGGCATTCAAAAATTCGCGGGTCTTGGTTTCCACCGCATAATTTCCGGATAAGGAGGTTGAAATCTGGGCATTTGCGAGAAGGCCTGAGGCTAAGGCGATAAAGGTAAGATGTGTCGTTTTCATATTGGTCGTTTAATTAGTGATTAGAGTTTCAATGTTCTGATTTCCGTTGCACAAAGATAACGTCAGAATAATTCATAAATCAAATTGATAATTTTGTAGCTTTATAAAATATATTTATAACATGACGCTACAACAATTGAAATATGTCGTTGCCCTCGATTCCGAACGCCATTTTGCGCGGGCTGCCGAAGCGTGCATGGTATCACAACCCGGGCTAACCATCCAATTGAAAAATCTCGAGGAAGAAATCGGGATTAAGATTTTCGATCGCAGCAAAGTACCGTTGACGCCAACCCAGGCCGGTATAGAAATCATCCAGCGCGCCAAAAAGATCCTTCGCGAAACCGATGACATCCGGGAATTTGTCATTAACCAAAAAAACCTGCTCGAAGGGGAATTAAAACTTTGTGTCATTTCCACGCTGTCGCCCTACCTCATCCCGCTGTTTATTACCTCGATGCGTGCGCTGGCGCCAAAAGTCCATTTTATAATCCGCGAGGAATCAACGTATCAGTTAATGCGCGACCTGGAATCCGGAGCCATTGATGTTGCGCTTATGGCCACGCCGACAGGAAACCCGGACCTCATCGAGCACCCTGTTTTTTCAGAACCGTTCGTAGCGTATTTGCACGAAAGCCATCCGAAAGCCGCCGACGCTTTTTATGAACTTCAACCTGATGACAAGCCGGAATTGCTGTTGTTGCAACACGAATTTTGTTATAACGCCCAATTGCTCGACATCTGCGGCCTAACCGACGTGAAGAAGATCAAGGAACAATTCTCGTATGATATCAGCTCGATCGAAACGCTCAAAAATCTGGTCAGGGCGGGATTGGGATTTGCCATAATTCCGCAGCTTTCCGTTATCAATGAAATTCAGAGCCCGCTGTTCAAGCCGTTTAAAGAGCCTAAGCCCGTGAGAGAAATAAGCCTTGTGGTGAACACCGGTTTTTCGAAAAAACTGTTGCTTGAGAAAATGAACGAAGCGATCTGGAATTGCCTTCCGGCGGATTTGAAGCAGGATTTTAAATTCCGGAAGATCCGATGGAACGATTCGCCTTACTTTACCCAAAAGTTGTCGGGATCGTGACGGGTTGAAAGGCTGATCTTCAGAATCGGATAGGCTTTTCCGAAACCATCTGAAGCGACTTATCGGAAATTATGGAAGCCTAACATTTTATAGCATCGCACGCCTTTTACCACGAAAAACCTTAAAAAAAACCGTCATTCCGATCTTTTTGCCGAGTATAAGTAATGGCTCAAGGCCGGCAAACGCCTCAACGAAAAAGACTAAATTCTGAAAAATTCAAAATCTTCAGGTTCACTCCGGATGCGTCGCAAATTCATAAACCTCCAAAAAGCGGCCGGGAATTTTGCTCTCAAAGGACCGGATAACGATGCCGCCCATCCTGTCGTAAAACCCTTTTGCATGAGGTTCGGCAACCAAATGGAAAACCAATTGCCCACGGTTGGCGACAGATTCGCGAATGGCGTTGAATATTACAACCCCAAATCCGCGACGGATAAAATTGGGTAAAAGCCATAAATGATCGACCTCGGCGGGCTCGCCATCCAGAATGGAATAAAACCCTATTAATTCGTTTGCGTGGTAGATTTTGACGACTTCATTTTTGGCGATGTAGTCTTTTGTGACGGTTAAATCTGAACGCCACGATTCCATTTGCGCGTCGGAATAACCCCAATGTTGTTTTGAGGTGAACGCCATTTCGGTTAAGATTTCAGCATCGGAATCATTTGCATTTTCATATCGCAACATAACCTTGTTAATTTTGATTAGCAGATTTTTCAAAATCCGGTTTAAATTAATGCGTCAGCGGACCTTCATTTGGCTTACCCCGCATTTTGTCCAGATGAAACGATTTCAGCAGATGCAAAAATCCTGGAATAATCAAAGCACCGCCAACTAACAGGGAACTACCTAAAACCCTCATAACACTTTCGGGCGCGAGGTCGTCCATAAAATTAAGGTCACCTGAAGTGGTGGCAATCACATTTGGAAAATGCGTAATGGCGGCCGCAAAAAGTATTAAAGCCACCTGTAAGCCTGCAAAAATACGGCATCTTTTAATCCTCCCGAAACGGATGGCGCGCCATAACGGGTAAAGTAAAATAGCCGACACCAGAACCGAACACACCGCATACGGGCTTTTGATAAAATCAAGAATAAAAGTCCGGCCCTCTAAACAACCAGTAATTACCACTAAAAATCCGACGATTACAACCGCTATGATGGCCACTTTTCCTTTGCGGATATACATTAACCGCTCTTCATCTGACGCTTCTCCAATTAAGAAAACCGCGGCTAAAAACGTACATAGGGTGGCGTAATAACATCCGATGAGAATCGGGAATGCCTGCAACCACGGATGAAGGTAAGCGTCGTAAAACCCAAGCCCGGGATTGTCTTCGAGTAACCTGATATCCCCGGCCACCAAAGCTCCGAAAGTCATTCCAAGAAAAACCGGCGTAATGAGGCACGAAATCCGGAACAGCACGTCATACCTTTTTTGGGAATTATCTGACTTGATCGCGTCGTAATGCCGGAAAATAAATGCTGCTCCGCGAAGTGTGATGCCCAGCAAAACCAAGGTAAGCGGAATGTGAAGATAAACCACGACGATGTTGTACGTCATTGGAAATCCGATCCAGAGGATCACAATCATGATGATGATCCAAATGTGATTCGCCTCCCAAACCGGCCCCATAACTTCGTAAACCGTCTTTTTTATGGGTTTCTGATTGATCTTCGATGAAAACAGTTCGACGATACCCGCTCCAAAATCGGCCCCGCCAAGCAACACATACAGGAAAAAGGAAACGACAAGAAAAACCAGGACGACATACAGCATATCAATCTATTTTTTCGTTAAGCACTTTTATCTGACGGCGCATGAGCCAGATCACCGTAAGCGTAAGGATCGTGTATAAAAACACGTAAAAATAAAAGCTGTACACCATTCCCGGCATCGGCGTCACGGCATCTTTGGTGCGCATGATCTTGTGAATGATCCAGGGCTGGCGACCCACTTCGGTTACCACCCATCCCGCTTCGAGGGCGATGTAACCCGTTGGGGCTAAAATGGCGAAAAGCAGCCAGAATTTCTTATTATCCCACCACTTCCGGTAGCGCATGCTACTAAAATACACGAGAGCAGAAAGTGCCATAATGCCGCCTAAGGTTACCATAATCTGGAAGGCATAATGTGGGATGGCAACCGGAGGCAGTTCGTTATCGGGAAAATCATTAAGGCCTTTCACTTCGGCATCGAAATCGCCAAAAGCAAGAAACGATAAGGCTTTCGGAATTTCTATTTTATGAGTCACAGTCCTGTTCTTTTCGTCGACAATGCCTCCAATATAAAGCGGAACACCTTTTCCCGTTTCATAATGTGCTTCCATCGCTGCCAATTTCACAGGCTGGCGTTCGGCGACATCCTTGGCCGATAAATCACCCGAAAGCGGTTGTAACAGCGCCGCAATCCCTCCAAATATAATCGCGATGTGAAACGCTTTGGCGTGCAGGTTCGGATTGTGGTTTCTATAAACTTGCCAGGCGTGAATCCCGGCCACGGCAAAACCGGTTGCAGCAAAGGCCGCGAGAGTCATGTGTAACGCTTGAGTGAACCACGCCGGGTTGAGGAAGGCCGCAACAGGATCAATATTGGTAAATTTACCATCGACGTAATCAAAACCCGTTGGCGCATTCATCCAGCCGTTGGCGGACACTACCAGGATTCCAGAAGCAACACCTGAAATGCCGATGATCACGCCTGTTATCCAGTGAAACCGCTCGTTGATTTTATCCCATCCGTACAGGTAAAAGCCAATGGCCAGTGCCTCAACGAAGAAAGCCGCGCCTTCGAGCGAAAACGGCATGCCGATAATAGGACCGGCGTGTTTCATGAATTCAGGCCATAATAATCCCAGCTCAAAAGAAAGTGCCGTGCCGGATACCGCTCCCGTAACAAAAAAAATCGCAACACCTTTTTGCCACGCTTTGGTCAGCGTCAAATAGACGGGATCGCGGGTTTTAAGCCATTTGAAGTGGGAAACGACCATGAAAAAGGGCATGACCATCCCAATGCAGGCAAAAACAATATGAAACATTAACGTGAAAGCCATTTGGAGCCGGGCGGCGTCAAGATTGTCCATGGCGGAGGTTTTGCCTCAAATTTACGATGCAATCGCATGTAAAACTAATTCTGAGGCTGGATTTTTGAGCCTGGAACTACGGGTTTTACATTGCGTTTCCCGAATATGAAATGGCGTCAGATATATCGGTTATGCAATTCATTTTAAGTATGTGTTTTCTGATCGGCCAATTACCAGAATCGCGCGTATAAGGCCACTACAAGCAACAACATAACGACGATCAGCGCCAAGGTGGAATTGGCAACTTTAAACATCGATTTGTCGAGTTCGAAAGATTTCGGATTGACTTTTGGCCCGAATAAGCTCAAGCCGATCATCAGAAGCATCGTAAAAAAGAACGCCCATCCCATGCAAATGTGGAACGGTATTTCCCACGCACCTTTTCCGTTAGGGAATGCGGTATATAACCATGTTTCGTGTCCGAATAATTCCGGGGCGTAATTGTTAAAAAGCACCGATAAGCCAAAACCGGCCAGGACTCCCGCCATAGCCGCCGTTCCGGTTGTCCGTTTCCAAAACATGCCAAGGAAAAACATGGCAAATACACCTGGACTGATAAAGCCTGTGTATTTCTGGATAAAGGTAAAGCCGCCGGCACCGCCGATTTCAAGCGTGTCGTTCCACGTCAAACCGACCGATACGATCAAAGCGGCCAGGATTGTTAAGCGACCGATGATGACGAGTTTTTTCTCATCGGCATTTTTATCGATGTATTTCTTGTGGATATCCAATGTATAAATGGTGGAAATACTGTTCGCTTTTCCGGCAAGGGATGCCACGATAGCGGCTGTGAGTGCGGCGAGCGAAAGTCCTTTTAGGCCAGTCGGTAAAAAGCTCAGGATGGCGGAATATGCATTGTCCGGATTAAAATTCCCGTTGGGTGCCATCTCGTTTTGTAGGCCGCCATTCTGGTAGATCACATAAGCTGCGATTCCCGGCAACATTACAATTACAGGCATGGCCAGTTTGATAAGGCCGGCGAAAAGAATTCCTGTCCGCGCCGTTTTAAGATCGGCCCCGAGCGCGCGCTGCGTTATGTATTGGTTGCAGCCCCAGTAATTGAGGTTGATGATCCATTGTCCTGCGAAATACATGGCAAATCCCGGCAACATTAAGTACTTATTGATATGGTCCTGGGATGCGCCGGGTCCTGGTTTGTCAATCATCATCGTGAAATGGTCGGGAGCGGCTTCGAGCATTTTATTCCAGCCGGCGATGGCGCTTGAACCGAGTCCGAAATGTTCGCTTACCAATGTTAAGGCGATATACGTGGTAGCCAATCCTCCGATAACGAGCACGATGACCTGGATCACATCCGTAAAGCCAATAACTTTCATGCCGCCAAGGGTTATGACCAAGGCGAAAATTGCCATCACGATGATAATAACGTGAAACGTGTCCTGACCGCCCCCGGCCAGGCTGTTAATGGCAATCGCGCCCAGGTATAAAATTGATGTGAGGTTAACAAAAACGTATAAAAACAGCCAAAAGATCGCCATTACCAAGCTCACGCGTTCATTATAGCGCGTCTCGAGGAACTGTGGCATTGTGAAGATCTTGTTCTTGAGATAAACCGGGATAAACCAGACTGCCACAATTATAAGCGTGATGGCGGCCACCCATTCGTAAGCGGCAACGGCGACACCGACGAAAAATCCGTTACCGGACATCCCAATGAATTGCTCTGCAGAAATGTTCGAGGCGATCAGCGATGCCCCGATGGCCCACCAGGTAAGCGATCCTTCAGCTAAGAAAAAGTCTTTGGAATCAGAAATCCCGTCGCCTTTTTTCTTTTTGTAAATCCAATACCCGTAGCCGGACACCACGAAAAAGTAAACGATGAATATAATGTAATCGATAGTAGCAAACTTGCTCATGGCACTGTGTCGGTTTAATCAAAAAAATGTCAAAAACCTCATGGACCGGAGGCTTTTGATGATAGCAATAACAGGGGAATGAATTCACGCTTCCAATCTTATAATTGTTGCTGCCGATTCATCTGTGGCGCAAGTTATCGGAAACCGCCTCATGCTTTTTACATTCCCCTACCAGTTTTTCTATATCGTTTTCGGAATTGGCTAAAAATACGATTGACGGCTTAAACAGACTGGCCCGGGCCGTTGGGTTTTGTAGAAAATGGGTATGTAACATGTGGAAAATCCACAGGAATGTGACCCGAAAAGCCGTGTAAATGGCCCTATCCAGTGGAATCCCGGCATGGGCACGGTGCTTGTTTAAGGAGTGGCGTCACAAATTTCAAAACAGTACAAATGAAAGCCGAAAACATTACTACTTCTCCATTACGCTCATTTCCTTCCCAAACCATTCCCGTTTTTGCCATCAGCAAGCGCGTTACGCCATCGAAAAGTACCGTTGGAACAATGGTTTTGATTGCAACGTTCGTGCTGCTCGCAATAAGTGTTTACCTGATGTTCGATTTACAGCAGGAATTTACCCAATTTAATTCTGAACGCCTCCAGTCAACCGGCGGCCTAATATTCATAATAATTGCTTCAATCCTGTTGTTGTTTAAGGTCGGATTCTTTGTTTATAACGCCATTCTTTATTTCAAATACAAACCGATTGCCGCTGTGCCGGACCAGGATCTGCCCACTTGCACCGTTATTGTTCCGGCGTACAACGAAGGCAAGCAGGTTTGGAAAACGCTTATGAGTTTGGCCGAAAGTGATTATCCGACAGAAAAATTGCAGCTTCTCGCCATTGACGATGGCAGCCAGGACGACACCTGGTATTGGATGCAACAGGCCAAGATCAGGCTTGGCGATCGTTTGACGATTTTCCAGCAGCCCAAAAATAAAGGGAAACGCCACGCTTTGTACCACGGTTTCCAAACCGGGAATGGGGAGATTTTCGTTACCGTTGACAGTGATTCCATTGTTAAAACTGATACGTTGCGAAACATGGTCAGTCCTTTTGTAACCGATGAAAATTGTGGTGCGGTTGCCGGCAACATCCATGTGCTCAATAACCAGAAAGCCATGTTGCCCAAAATGCTAAATGTGAGTTTTGTGATGAGTTTTGAATTCGTAAGATCGGCAGAAAGCCAGGTGGGATCTGTAATGTGCACGCCCGGCGCTTTGGCCGCTTACAAGCGCTCGGCCGTATTTGCCTGCCTCGAAGACTGGATTAATCAGACCTGGATGGGCAAACCGTCAGATATCGGCGAAGACCGCGCCATGACGAACATGATCCTGAAACAAGGACGTCGCGTGTTATTTCAGAGGAATGCCTACGCTTTTACAAATGTGCCCGAAAAATACAACGGTTTATATAAAATGTTCATCCGGTGGGACCGCAGCAACGTGCGCGAGAATATCGTGATGTCGCGGTTTGTTTTCGGCAATTTCCGCGAAGGCGCCAAAACTGGAACGCGGCTGTTTTACCTGAACCAGGCGTTTAAGCTTGTAATGACGTACCCGTTTTTCTTTTTTATGCTGTTCTTTGTCGCATTCCATCCGGTTCTGTTCTTCAGCTCGACGCTCGTCAGCATTTTAATTTTGTCGACGTTTCCCGTTCTTTTTTATGCCAAACGCTACACTTTTGCCGAATCACTCTGGGCCTATTCGTATAGTTTGCTGTACACGTTCGGCTTGTTTTGGGTCACTCCGTATGCAATTGCGACCAATGCCAAGCGCGGTTGGCTGACACGGGATCTGGAAGACAAACCTGATGTCGGATAATCCCAATCTTATCCACATCGCCAGTTAGAAAGTAAATTAATCATTTCTAATGCGTAGACACAACTTTGAGCCCGATGATGGAAGCAATTAAGGTCGTAATAAAGAAAATCCGCCAAAAACTCGCGGGCTCTTTAAACACTAAAATGCCCAATAAAACGGTTCCGACAGCACCAATTCCGGTCCAGACGGCATACGCTGTCCCAATTGGAATGGTTTGAATGGCTTTCATCAGCAAATACATGCTTATGGTCATGGCAATGGCGAATCCCGCGTACCAAAAGTACATCTCGCGCCCCTCTGTTTCTTTGGCTTTGCCGAGGCAGGTTGCAAAAACCACTTCAAAAATTCCGGCAACCACTAATACGATCCAATTCATTTTGCTGATTTTGGTGCAAAGGTCAGCATTGAAAGCCAAACGAAATTTTACATAGGATAAAAAATCGTGCAGATCCAAAGGAATTTTGATGTGGATAATTCGGCCTACCCTTCTAATTGTTTGCGGATACGGCTCAAACTAACCTGTGTAATGCCTAAATATGAGGCAATGTGCCCAAGCTGAATGCGCTTGACCAGGTCGGGATGGTTTTCAAGCAAATCCTGGTAACGCTGTGTGGCAGGTTTGCACAGGCGCGAAATAAGGCGCTCTTCGGTTTTTATAAGTTCTTTTTCGGCAAACTTGCGCCCCCAGTTGGCAATGTGAATGTCCTGGACGTAC
>Ga0265780_10011180_pt1 | contig 10639 bp, 6 predicted proteins | sample P1T30metagenome_FD_192432 | JGI IMG/M metagenome (GOLD analysis project Ga0265780, IMG submission 192432) | Plant litter microbial communities from East Loma Ridge, Irvine, California - P1 T30 | ecosystem: Environmental > Terrestrial > Plant litter > Unclassified | place: USA: California... | reverse complement strand
CCCGATGGCGATCAGACTATAGACGTACGTTCGGCTTGTGCCACTTCCGTAGGTCGTGATGGTATCGAAATGTACGTCGGCGAAGGATTGCAGCAGCAGGCTTTTCTGAAAACCCAGCTCGTTTTTTGGGTAACCCTGTTTTACCTGTTCCTCAATGTCGCCCGCAAAATATTTGTTCATGAACGCCTGGAGCCGATGTTGTAGCATGGCGGGTGTGACACCGGCCTTCAGCTTTACAAATACACTATGGCTACCATGATCCCACCGGTCTTTGTTGGCCAGATAATCGCCTGCATTCCGGCTGGAAATGAGAGCGTCGAACCGAAGCGTCGAGTTGTCTGGAGCATCGCCAAGTACGCCCGTTACGGTGAAGGGTTTCCACTGATCGCCGATGCGTAGTTGCAGCGTTTTGCCCAGCGAATTTTCCTGACCAAATACGTCCTTTGCCATCTTCTGGCTGATAACGATATCACTAAGACCGGTCAGTGCTGTTTTGGCATTACCCCGGCTCATCGGAAACGAAAACATCGTCAGGAAATCACCGTCAGCCTGCCGCACATCTTTGCCAAACGTTTTGTCTTTCCAGCGTACGGTGGCACTCCGGTCGAACCAGCGCGTAACGCCTTCCACTTCGGGAAACTCAGCACGCAGGGCGGGTGTAATGGGAAAGGGCATTGTCGCGCTCAGGTCAGACGTGCCATCGCGGTTCATGCCCAGAAAATTAAGCCGGAACAGTCGGTCGGCGTCCGCGTGGAACCGGTCGTACGACAACTCGAAACTGGCCGTCAGAAAGAGCAGGATGCACGTACCGAACGCGACCGATAGCCCGATGAGATTGATCGACGTATGGGTCCGGTTTTTCCAGAGCGTCCGGAGGGCGATTTTGACGTAATTGCGGAACATAAACTTTCAATTAATTTTGGTAGGCTACTAATTCACAGCGTAATGGACTATCGTGAACCAAGTCAACACAAGTTTTTAGTCAGAGACGATGGCGCCAATGCACCGGTCATTCACCAGCGAATTATCGCGCGACTTACGGCCCGGTTGTATCCACTATATGAATCGGGAGCGATTCCTTACGAGCCGCTACCCGAAATGATGGTTGGCGAATACCGTAGCCCTACACCTGACATTACGCTCTACGACAATGCTACTGACCTGACGGCGGTTGTTATCGAAGTATGTCAGACGCGTGGCGTAAAGTCGGATGTGGAAAAAGTAGTTCGGATGATCGAGGGTGAGTTGTACGGAATCAGAGAAGGTTTCGTCCACGATTACCGCACCGGCCAATGGCTTCGGTACCGTTTCGGCGATGGTGGCCTGACGACCGAATCCTCAGTCTCCGACATCCTTAATCTTGATCTCAATCCACTTCTGCAGTAGACCTTACTTAACCTTTACGTCGTTCGATTCGCCTGCTTTCACGCTAAACGGCAGCTCCATCTGGAGAACTCCATTCTGCCAGTACGTGTAGCGGTAGTTGCCGGGACGTAGCGCCTGCCTGAGCGGGAAAAGCTTACTCTTGCCCCCTTCCGATTCCTGCGTGATGCTGATACCGTCGCCACTGATCATCAGCTTACTTTTCCCCGTACAGGTAGGGCAGGTAAATGTTACGCCTGACTGAACGTCATTGCCCATTGGTGGGCGAGGGGTTTCCGGAGCAGGAGGACTATCGCCCAAACCCAGCGAATCCAGGACTCGGTTTTTTAGGGCTTCTTTCTGGGGCTTACTCAGACCCGCTACGTTGAAGCTGCGGTTGTACTTAACTGGCTGCCCATTACGCTGGCCATCGATCTGAATCGACAACGTTTTGTCATCGTCATTGATCTGCGACTGCGTCGTTGAATAGGTCGACTGCTGGGCTGTTGCGCTTGATACAGCTCCGAAGAAAAGTAAAAGCAGGAAAGATTTCATAAACAGTTGGTTGTTTGATAAGACACTATCGAAGCGCGTGCCATAGATTTTGTCTTTTGGTTATCAATGGCTTACGGGTTGGTCTGTCCGATGGCTTGTCCACAATCGGACAGGGTTCGTACGGCACCGGACGGGGTAGTTTATTGGTCAGCAATGAGCGACTTATTCGCTTCGCAAGCTCTTCACGGGATTGACCAGCGCGGCTTTCACGCTCTGGAAGCTAACCGTCAGCAGGGCGATGCCAATGGCCAAGACTCCTGCCAGCCCAAAAATCCACGGCGACAAATTCGTTTTGTAGGCGAAGGTGTCCAGCCACGTAGTCAGCGCCCACCAGGCTACGGGCGCGGCTATGACCAGCGCAATCAGCACGAGCTTGAGGAAATCGCTGGAGAGCAGGCCCACGATGTTGGAGACGCTGGCCCCCATCACTTTCCGAACGCCAATTTCTTTGGTGCGCTGCTCGGCCGTAAAAGCGGCCAGCCCGAACAGACCCAGGCAGGAAATCAGAATAGCCAGTATGCCGAAGTAGTTGACCAGTGCATCGACCTGCTGCTCGCTTCGGTAGAGGTTTTCGTACTCCTCGTCCAGAAAATGATAATTAAACGGGTAATTCGGGTTAAATTCTTTCGCGACCTGTTCCAGATCGTTAATGGCCTGTTGCGTTTGTCCAGCCCTGGCTTTTACCAGCAGATAGCTCGTATTGCGGGTGTCAAACATCAGCAGCAGCGGTGTAATGGTCTGGTGCAGCGAATTGAGGTGAAAGTCTTTCATCAGGCCGATGATCTGCCCCTTGCCCGGCCAGAACTGTACTTCCTGCCCAACCGGGTTAGTCATGCCCATCAGTTTGGCGGCTGCTTCGTTAATGATGTAGTTTGTCGAATCGGCCGGATGGTCGGCTCTGAAGTCGCGCCCATCGAGCAGTTTGATGTTCATAGTTTTGGTGAAATCACTGCCCACAAACATGCACGATACGTTCGTCTGGAGTTTAGGATCTTTACCTTTCCAAACCAGGTCTTGCGATGCACTCTGAATATTGACCGGCAGCAGCATGGTTGTCGTGGCCGACGCAACGGCGGGTTTACGGAGTACTTCTTGCCGGAATGCCGTCAGCTTATTGGATTTTCCCAACTCACCTTCGAGCGGAACATACACCACATTGCCCCGGTCGAGGCCCAGATTCTTGGTTCGGAGGTAGTTCATCTGTTTCCCGACCGCCAGCATGCCTACGATCAGAAACACCGATAACGAAAACTGAACGACAACGAGGGTTCGTCGGAACAGCGCAGGTCCCGGCCCGCTTTGCAGGCGCCCTTTCAGGATGCGAATGGGTTGCAGTGCCGACAGGAACAGGGCCGGATAACTGCCCGAGACAAAACCCGTGATGAGCACCAGCACGGCAATAATTCCCCAGAGCGTCGGCTCCGTGAGGTCTAAGATTAGCTGTTTGGCAAACAACGTATTGAATGTTGGCAGTACTAACCAGACCAATCCCAGCGCCAGTACGACGGCAAATAAACTCGTCAGAATAGACTCACTCAGAAATTGCCCGATCAGCGATGAGCGTAGCGCGCCAACGACTTTGCGAACACCCACCTCTCTGGCCCGCATGGCCGAGCGGGCGGTTGCCAGATTCATGAAATTGATGCAGGCAATCAGCAGGATGAAAATGGCTACTACCGAGAAAATGCGCACGTATTCAATCCGGCCGCCAACGTTTTTACCGTTTTTGAATTCGCCGTGCAGATGCATATCCGTGATGGGTTGCAGCATTGGCCGGCCGGTGGCAAAGTTGACCCCGGCGAAACGGGGATAGATGCTGGCCAGGGCGGCTTCTGCCTGGGTGGGTGTTACGTTGGGGCCCAGCCGGACGTAGGTAGAAAAGGAGTTGTTACCCCAGGTTTTCATCCAGTCCTGTTCCTGAACTTTCCAGTTCACCAGCCAGTCAAATTGTAGGGTAGAGGTAGGGGGCAGGTTTTCAATAACCGCGCCCACGACGTAGTAGTTGCTGTTGTTGAGTTGCAGTGTTTTTCCCAGGGCCGCTCCGTCCGGGAAATATTTTTCCGCCACTTTACGGGTAATAACAATCTGGTTGGTCTGAGCCAGCGCTTTCTTCGGATTACCCTGAACAACGGGCAGATCAAAAACACCGAAGAAATCATCGGTAGCGAAATGTCCCTTTTCTTTGGCGGCCCGTTCGCCGACTTTAACCAAGTATTCCGGACCGTAATTAACCTTCGTGACGGCGGCCACCTCCGGTACGTTTTTCGCAATCGCTTCCTGCAGGGGGCCGGGCGTAACAGAATTGGTCACGGTTTCGCCATTGAACGGGAAATTTACCCGGACGTAGCAGATGGTTTCGGCGTTGGGAAGGAATCGGTTATAGCTGGTCTCGTCACGTACCCACAACCCGATCAGCAGGGCGCAGGCCATGCCCAGCGCTAGCCCGAATACGTTAATCCCTGAATACAACTTGTGCTTCAGCAGGCTCCGAAAGGTGATTTTGACGTAGTTGCGGAACATTATATTTTGGGGTAGCTTTAACTGACTACTTTGCTGATCCTGATGAAATAATACTCGATTCCTGACTCCGTAAAAGCAATCGTTATGGAGGATGAAACGGGTGAGAATGCGCCGATTTTGCATCAACGCGTTATCGTACGATTGACCGCAGGACTTTACCCTTTATTTCGAGCAGGAACCGTTTTAGTTGAGCCGTTTCCTAAAACGACGCTAGGTGAGGGGATAAGTCTTAATTCTTTGAAAATGAATATGGCGTTGTCGAAGGATTGCTATACAACTACATGAGCCAGACGTGGCTTCGCTACAAAAAAAGCGATAGTAGTGCCACTATCCGCTCTTCTTTTTCCGACGTTTCAAGCCTTGATTTAAATAGTTTTCTGTAGCCTGAATCAGAAAATTTCCACGTTAGTTAATCACTGATTAAACGTGGAAATTTTCTGTCACAACTTTACCATCGAACAGGTTGACAACCCGGTGCGCAAAACCTGAATCGTAGGGCGAGTGCGTCACCATAATGATGGTGGTGCCTTCGTCGTTCAGTTCGCTCAGGAGCTTCATTACTTCCTCCCCGTTTTTCGAGTCGAGGTTACCCGTCGGCTCATCAGCCAGAATCAATTTGGGCTTGGCCACAACCGCCCGTGCAATAGCCGTCCGCTGTTGCTGACCACCCGATAATTGCTGCGGAAAGTGATTGCGCCGGTGCATAATGCTCATGCGCTCCAATGCTTCCTCTACCCGTTTCTTACGTTCGTCGGCGGGCGTTTTTAAATACAATAGAGGTAATTCAACGTTCTCATAGACAGTTAGTTCGTCGATCAGGTTGAAGCTCTGAAAGACAAAGCCAATGGAGCCTTTGCGTAACTGTGCCCGCTGCCGCTCCGACATTTTTGCCACAGCCGTACCGTAGAAGTTATACTCGCCGTCGCTGGGATTATCGAGCAGGCCGAGGATGTTGAGCAGCGTCGATTTTCCGCAACCCGACGGGCCCATAATGGCCACAAACTCGCCATCACGGATTTCCATATTGATGCCGTTCAGGGCGGTAGTTTCGACTTCCTCAGTCGCGAAAAGTTTCTGGAGGTTAACCGTTTGGATCATAATCTTTGGGGAGGAATGGGAGTAAAGGGACGAAGGGGATTTCAGTAGATTTGTCTGTACTCACCTAAACGCACAATTCGTATGGCTGAAGTTGAAAGTTTGAAGACCTCTTAAGTATGGCAAAAAAGGGTTAGCGCAAGCAATTGACTTGTATTAGCTACTGACCGATTGTAAAGATTACAGTCTACGTGATCAACTACGTCGCTCCACTGTCGCTGGTCCGTCGAATAGTTCCGAAGGCTTTGAACGGCGCATGAATAAAGAATTTATCCGGTTCCTGCGCATCGCAAAGGGCTTGAACGGTGAACTACGGACAAAAATACATTCGGCTGCAGGGGTCAATATTCTGGGTTCAGAAACTGGTAATCAGCTAGTAAGTAAGAACTGGATAGTCTCATCCATGCTGCAAAACCTGATTAAAACGCAGATAGAGAAATTTGGATAGACCGTGGTTTAGGAGGGGCGAGAGAAGGTGTAAAGTAGCATTGGAAACTCCCTTTCTTTCCCTTCCTCTTCCTCCCTCGCTAAAATTCCAACACTTCATTCTCTCCGAAATTCTCGTAGCTGCTCGTGATTACCTGATCGCCGGGTTCGAGGCCGGAAAGAACTTCGTAATACTCCGGGTTTTTGCGGCCCAGTGTGATCGTGCGTTTGACAGCGCGTTTACCGGCCTTATCCACGACATACACCCAGTTGCCGCCCGTGTCGGAGAAGAAGCCACCCACCGGCAGCAGCGTGGCTTTGGCCGCTTTGCCCAGTTCCAATTGTATCGGCGACGATTGGCCACGCTTGATGCCTTCGGGAGCCCCCTTCGGGAAAATCATATCCACTTCGAAACGACCGCTTTTTACTTCCGGATAAACCCGGCTGATGGCCAGCGGATACGTTTTGCTGTTGAACTCAAATGAACCATTTAGTCCGGAGAAGACGCGGCTGATGTAGTGCTCATCAACGCCCACGCGCATTTTAAAGCCGTTCATGTCATCGATCTGGCCGATGTTCTGCCCCCGGTTGATGTTCGAGCCGACTTCTACGTCGATGCTCGACAGCTGACCCGATACGGGCGCTTTCACCACTAGATTGTCCAGCGTTTGCTGCCAGAGCGAAACGTTCTTCTGGGTGCGGGTCAGCGTGCCTTCGAGCTGCTTGATCTGGAATTTGGCGTTGTCTTCCTGATATTTCTGCGTTTCAATTTCAATCTTCCGCTGGCCCGACAGGCGCTCGTAGGTGCGCTTGGCTTTCAGGTAATCCTCTTCCGAAACGACCTTATCTTTATACAGCTTGGCCTGGCGGTCGTAGGTATCTTTGGCCTGCTCGATCTGCGCGTCGAGATCGGCCAGAGTTTTGCGGAGCGTGAAGCGCTCGATCTGAATGCGTTGGCGGGTATTTTGCAGGTCGTTGACGAGCCGGTTCGCTTCCGTTTCCGATTGCAGGAAGCTCAGTTTCAGACTCTGATTCTCCAGCTTCAGCAGTACGTCGCCCTGCTTTACCATCGTACCGCCTTCAACGAGTTTCTGCGTTACGTAGCCGCCTTCGATAGCATCCAGCCGAATCGTTTTCAGCGGTTGAACCACGCCCGTTACGGCGATGAAATCTTCAAAAGGCCCAGTCGCTACGTCCGAAATAGTGATTTTCTCCCGTTCAACGTTAAGTTTTGAGCGACGGTCGGCAAAGAAAAACGTGTAAGCCAGTACTGACACGACCAGCACACTTGCACCGGCAATTGCGATGCGTTGAGTCGTCCAGAATCGTTTGGGTAATACGCGGTCCATTGGTGTAAAGAGCGAAAGAATGAAAGAGCGAAAGAGTGCCGCAACGGCTGTTGAATAAACGCGTTGGCCTCGTTCGCCAAGCCAAACTTTTCAATAGACGTGCCAAATGTACTAGTCTGCTGTTAATCAGAATGTTGGTATTCTGCGAAAGCCAATACCCTGTCCGCTTTCGGACGATTCCTGTCCGCTTTTAGGTGCATTTTAACCGATATAAGCCGGACGATCTTTCCCATTCCAGCATCTCAGTCCGCCCGGCGGCCCAGTTTCGCTCTTTCAGTCTTTCGCTCGGCCCGGCGGCCCGGTTTCACTCTTTGAAACCTCCACCAGCACATACGGCTGAATCGTCTGGTTGCGGGTCGCGTAGTTCAGGAAAGGATAAGTGAGTCGGCTGACGGGGTAATAGGGAAAGACGGCCAGCGGCTGGACGGCGAAGTCGCTCCTGGACAGCGCATCGATGAATGGGCCATCGGCGAAAATGCGTTTCGGGCCGGTGCTGACCAGGGCACGTAACGCCGAGTCCGAACGAACGTAAGGCGTAGCTCCGTTGGCGTAAAACTCATACGACCAGTAACTGCCGCCCCCCACGCCCGTACCGGGTTCGTAGAGCCACGTTTGCTGGCGGGCCAGGTCTGGATTGCCGTTGACGTACTGCGCGGCCGACATCCCCGCTTGGTACTGCATGAACAGCGGATACAGCACGAAATTCATAACACTCGCCAGCACCAGCATAACCCCCACCATGCGACCCATCAGGCCGAGTAAGGTATTCTGACGGAACAGGAGAAACGTCATAACGAGGAGCAGTAACGACCAGCTGATGGCGCCCGTCTGCTGGGGGGGCTTGACCAACACCACCACCCAGATAATGACGCCGATCAGTAAAACACCGATAACCGTTTGCCCAATTGTCCAGCGTTTCAGGGCCGTGGGCGAGAGACTGATCAGATACTGCGCGGTCAGCACGGCGTAGAACGGAAAGACAATGTTAATGTAGTGAGGCAGCTGAAAACCTGACAGGGAAAACAACAGAAACGTCGCCAGGCCCGTGCCTAAAGACACGTACTCAGGAAGGGGATTCTGGCGTTTGAAAAGGCCCGCCAGTGTCTTGCCCACACCAATGTACAGCGGCAGTGACCAGGGGATGAACGCCCATAGCAACGTGTGGAGAAAAAACAGTTTATCGCCCTGCCCTTTGATTGGTCCTGTGTTAAAGAACCGCCCGAACTGACTGTCCCAGAAGAAGAATTTTACGCCTGATACGTTCGTGGTATCGAACACTACTTTTTCGGGATGCAGATCGAACTGCTGGTAGAGGCAGTATATCTCGGGAAAGGTAAAGGCAAACGAAAGAGCCACTGCTACGTACCAACGCGGTTTAAGCAGCTCGCGCCATTGCCCCGTCAGCAGCCAGTGTACGACCAGCCCAGCCCCGATGGGAACGAGCACAAACGGACCTTTTGTCATCAGCGCACAACCTGTCAGCAACGCGCCGAGAACGAGGTGGTAGAAACGCGCGCCCAGAAAGACGCGGTAGAAATGATAGACCGCCCCAATAATCAGGCCCGTCAGGTACGGCTCGGCCCGGACGTCGCCGTTGGACAGTACCGTATGAAAGGCGGTCAAAATAATCAGCGTGGCTACCTGCGCTACCCGTTTGGAATACGCCAGCCGGGCAAACTGGTACGTGTAAATCACGCCCATCAGAAAGAACAGCAGCCCCGGCAGTTTGTAAGCAAAGCTGGTAATCCCAAAGATCAGGTAGCTGACGGCCGTTACCCAGAACGGGAAATGCGGTTTGTCGAGCCAGTCGTTATCGAGCGCGTACAAATTGACGAAATCACCGGTTTGCGCCATGCGTTTGGCAATGTTCGCGTAGAGCGCGCCGTCGGGCTCCAGTATGGCCGAGTACAGGCCCGTTGCGTTGAGGAAAATACCGGCCGCAACCAGTCCGTAGAACCAGCTGTCGGATAAGGGGAGCGAGGAAGAACGTTGATTGGGTACTGTCATTCGGGTACGTAGCGAGGGTCGCTGTGGCGGGTAAAGTACGTAAGAAAAGCCCAAAATGCCGTTCATCCATTAGGAACATGCAACAATCCCCCGTCCCGTTTATCTTTGGCTTATGCAAGAGTATAAATTGCTTATCGTCGACGACGACCCCGATGTCTTACTGGCCGCCCGGCTGTTGCTCAAACGCCATGTAGGATCGGTAGATATTGAAAAGAATCCGGAGAAACTGCCGTTTCTGCTCAACAATAACCAGTATGATGCCATCGTGCTGGACATGAATTTTCAGCGCGACGTAAGCAGCGGCCGCGAAGGCTTTGCCTGGCTCGACCGGATTCTCGACATCAATCCCCAGGCGAAGGTAGTTCTGTTCACGGCCTACGGCGATGTAGAAATGGCCGTCCGGGCCATTAAAGCCGGTGCCGCCGATTTCGTGCTGAAACCCTGGCAGAACGATAAGTTTGTCGAGACGATTCGGGGAGCGATCGAAAAGAGTGAAAGACAGAAAGAGCGAAAGAGCGATGAAACCGCTCCAAGTGAGAAAGTAAGTCGGACGAGCAAAGATTCGCTCATTCGCCCATTCGCTCATTCGCTTATCGGCCCTGCCCTTCAGCCTGTTCTGGAGACGATTGGCCGGGTTGCGCCGACGGATGCGAACGTGTTGATTCTGGGGGAGAATGGTACGGGGAAAGACCTCGTGGCCCGGGCGGTGCATGAGCAGTCGAACCGGAAGGACAAGCCGTTTGTAAGCGTCGACGTGGGTGCCCTGTCCGAAAGTTTGTTTGAAAGTGAGCTGTTTGGTCACGTAAAAGGCGCCTTTACCGATGCCCGTGACGATCGGGCCGGACGCTTTGAGGAAGCCAATGGCGGCACCATCTTCCTGGATGAGATTGGGAATCTTACCCTGTCCCAGCAGGCTCGCTTACTGACGGTATTGCAGCAGCGTCAGGTTACGCGCATCGGGTCGAACAAAGCCAAGTCCGTTGATGTGCGGCTGATCTGCGCGACCAATGTTGATTTAAATGAGCGCGTAGCTGAGAAGAGTTTTCGGCAGGATTTGCTGTACCGGATTAACACGATCGAACTCCAGCTGCCTGCCCTACGTGATCGACCGACGGATATTGCGCCACTGGCCGAGCATTTCCTGAAAAAATACGCTAAACAATATAACCGACCCGTAACGGGACTAAGTTTGGCGCTGCTGACCGAGATGAAGCAGTATCGCTGGCCGGGTAACGTACGGGAGTTGCAGCACGCCATCGAGCGGGCCGTCATTCTAACGCCTGGCAAAACGCTGGAACCCGCTGATTTTGTTTTCCGGAAAGACG
>Ga0265780_10011178_pt1 | contig 10641 bp, 7 predicted proteins | sample P1T30metagenome_FD_192432 | JGI IMG/M metagenome (GOLD analysis project Ga0265780, IMG submission 192432) | Plant litter microbial communities from East Loma Ridge, Irvine, California - P1 T30 | ecosystem: Environmental > Terrestrial > Plant litter > Unclassified | place: USA: California... | reverse complement strand
GACCCAGAAACGGTCATTCGCACCCGCTTAAGCGCCTCCCAACTTCCGACATTCATTCATCTTCACAGGAGCGTTAAAAAAGCCCGAACGGCCGTGAGGCGGTTCGGGCTTAAGGTATGCTGGGGGTCAGCAATGTCCCGATGAAGAGAGACGGTTGTGCATTACGCGTGAGGTGTTGCAGCTTGAGGACAGGGCGGACAGTCTCCAATTGATCTGGCAGGTGATATCACGCGACTACGCTCAGTGGTGTCTGATGATCTCTTGAAACCCGATGCGATGCCGCGATCCGGCGCTCGAACGGCTTCTGGAAAATGGTGGAGATAGCGATATGCTCTGCCACCACGTCGGACGGTGTGACCGTCAGGAGCGTGTAACCCTTGGCGTCCTGATCGCAAAAGACAACCTCGCGGTTGGCGTCCGCCAGCACCTGTCCCAGACCGGGCAACAGCGACCCGTAGGAGGGGCTGGTGATCGCGGTCGCACCGAATTCAGCCGCCACCAACATGCCTGCGTCGTCGTAGAGATCGTTCGACCATGCGGCATGGCTGTCACCCGACAGGACGATCGGTCGGGCACCGGTACGGCGGAACGAGGCGTAGAGCCGCTCCCGGGCGGCCGGATAGCCGTCCCAGGCATCCAGATTGAACGGCAGGCCGGCGCGATAGCTCGTGATGGCCTGATCGAGGCGGGCACGCCACGGTGCCGGAACCTTGGCGAGCATGGCGGCGAACCGACCGCCGTCATCCAGTTTGTCGGGATCGGGGCCGGCGACGTGTGCCATCACGACCTGGTTGCCGATCAGCTGCCACGGCTTGCCAGCGCGTACCGAGGTGGCGAGCACGCCCTCCAACCAAGTCTGCTGCTCCGCGCCCAGCATCTCGCGATCGGTGCGTGCCCGCTCGGCAACCGCAGCAGCGAAGAGCGCCGGATCGGGCGCTTCGCCTTTCGGCGCCACCTGTTGCGACCGGGCCAGCAGCCTCGTCTCGACCATCGCCAGCGTCAACAGCTCGCCGAATTCGAAGCTCCGGAAGATCGCCGCCCGCCCCAGCTTTCTGCGTGAATCGCGGATCGGCATCCATTCAAAATAGGCCTGCATCGCGGCTGCCTTGCGCGCCGCCCAGTCACCTTCGACGGCCGGGTCGTGGTTCTCCGCCCCGCCCATCCAGCTGTCGTTGGCAACCTCGTGATCGTCCCATACGCAGATGAACGCCGCGCGGGCATGGGCGGCCTGCATGTCGGGATCGGCCTTCACCTGCGCATGGCGTCGGCGGTAATCAGACAGCGTCACGATCTCATGCGGAGGGTCGGGCAGCCGGTTCAGCTTGCGTCCGATCTCCGCGCCGTACCCGTCGGCGCCATATTCGTAGATATAGTCCCCCAGATGCACGACCGCATCAAGCTGCGGTCGGACGGCCAGGTCCGCATAGGCATTGAAGAGGCCGCCGGAATAGAGTTGGCAGGATGCCACCCCGAGCACCAGCTGATCGACCTTTCCGACCGGCAGCGTCCGGAACCGGCCGACCGGGGATTTGTGGCCCGAGGGATCGCTGAACCAGAACCAATAGTCGCGCCCCGCGGCAAGCCGATCGACCTCGACCTTGGCGGTGTGGTCCGCTGCGGCCCGCGCCACGACACGCCCCGACCGACGCACGCGTCCGTCCGGCGCGTCGGCGACGAACCATTCGAGCGGCACGTCGCCGGCATCCGGACCGGTGGCCCGCGTCCACAGCACGGCCCCGTCGCGGGCGGGATCACCGCTTGCGACACCGTGCAGGAAGCCGACGCCCTGCCCGCTCTTCGCATCTGCCGTGGCGGGCAGGGCGAGGGTCATGCCGCTGCCGAGGAGCGTGAGCGCGCCCCGCCGTCCGATGATGGTCATGGAAATGATCCGCTTTCAAAAAGGAGTGGCGATCAGAAGCGCGCGGTTAGCTGCCCGCCATAGAAGCGCGGTTCGCCAGGGATGAAGGTGGGGATACCGAAGCCCCCGCCGGTGTTGCCGGCGTCGAGCAGATAGTCCTTGTTGGTGGCATTGCGGATGAAGCCCGCCAGTTCGAACCGTGCGTCCGCGAAGCTGATCCCGGCACGCGCGTTCACCAGCGTGACCCGGCCCTGCGACAGATCGGCACGGTTGGGCAGCTCGAAATAGATGCGGCTGCGATAGGTGACGCTGGGGGTCGCGAACAGGCGCATGCCGTTGCCGAGCGGTGCGTCGAGCGTGAAGCCCGCTGCCGCCTGCCATTTGGGCTGCAAGCGGAACCGCGCGCCCGAGAAGGTCGGGGCGAAGCGGCTGTTCTCGTCGATGCCGCCGTCGATATATCCGAGGTTGCCGAACAGGTTGAGCCAGCGCGCGGCCCGGACATTCGCCTCTGCCTCCACGCCGAGATTGCCGGCCGACCCGGCGCTCTGCGTCAGGGTCGTGCCGTTACCCTGCTGCACGCTGACCTGAAAGCCATCGTATTTCTGGTAGAAGACCCCGAGCGAGCCTGATACCGGACCGATACCCGCTTTGATGCCGCCTTCGTAGTTCCAGACGACCTCTTCCGGCACCAGCTGACGGTTGGCGATCGGTACGCCGGCGGCGAGACGGGCGTTCAGCTGGACGACCGGCGAACGCCGTCCCTTCGATACAGTCGCATAGACATTCACCTCCGGCGTCAGCCGGAACAGTGCGTTGAAGCGCGGCAGCACCGCCGCATAGCTCTGCTGTGCCGTGAAGGTCTGCCCACCGGTGTCGATCTGACCCGGGATCAGCGAGGTCGCCGTCGGGTTCAACTGCGGACGGGGTACCCGGGCGAAATAGCCCGACTTGCGCTGTTCGATCAGCACCCGGACACCAGCAGTCAGTTCCAACGCGGGTACCGGGATCCACGTCGTGTCGGCGAACACCGAATAGCTGTCGTTCTCGCCCTGGTTCTCGAACGTCGAACTGTATGGAACCTGGCTCAGCCTGCCGCCGGTCAGCAGGCGCGTGGCGTTGGCGGCCTGCACGACCCCCGCCGCATCGATGCAGGCCAGATTGGGCACCACCCGGCCCGCGCATTGCAGGAACGTCCCCTCCTCCGATGAAAAGGGCACGTTCTGGTAATTGTCTTCCACGAAGACGTTCCAGCCGAACGAGGCCCGCCACATTGGGCTAGTATAGTTGAACCGGCCCTCGTGGCTTGCCTGCCAGCCCTTGGCGATCTCACCGAATTCGAGATACCAGGCGGCCGAGCCGTCGGCATCGAACACCTCCGCGCTGTCGAAGCGGCGATAGCCGTTGACGGTGGTGAAGTTCCAACCCTCGGCGAAGTCGTAGCTTGCGGTCAGGTTGACGTCGTACACCTCGCGGTCAAGCCCGAGTTGGTCATTTCCGAGCACCTGCACGGACACAGGCGATCCGCCGAGATACGCGCGCCCGAACGGGTTACCCGGTCCGTCCTCGGTCGGGAGGGCGCGAGACACGAAGGGGGTGCCGCCGTTGCGCTGGCGATCGAACGTGCCGATCAGATCGACCGTCAGCGCATTGTTCGGCGTGAAGCGCAGCGAGGCGCGAACGCCGAGCTGGTCCTGGGCATAAAGCTCCTTGTCCTGGCGCGGCGACAGGTTTTCGACATACCCGTTCCGCGTCTTCCATTCGAACGCGACGCGCCCGGCGATCATGTCGGAGCCGGCATTCAGGAAACCGGACACCAACGTCTGGTCGAAATTGCCATAACCCCCCGTCACCGCGCCCGACACGCCCTTGCGGGGCCGGGCCGACGTCAGGCTGATCGCGCCGACTGCGGAGGCGGTGCCGAACAGCGTGGCCTGGGGCCCCTTGATGACCTCGACCCGGTCAAGATCGTAGATCGCCTGATAGGAACCGCGCGATCGCGAGATATCGACCCCGTTGTAGTAGAGCGTGACGCGCGGCCCCTGCTGCGACGAACCCGAATCCGACGTGATGCCACGAATGACGATGCCCGGATTGTTGGCGCTCTGCTCCTGGATGTTGAGGCCGGGGATATAGTTCGACAGCTCGTCGAGGTCGCCGACGCCGAGTTCGGCGATCCGCGCGCCCGTCACCGCGGATATGGTGATGGGAACGTCCTTGGCGCGCTGTTCGATCTTCTGCGCGGTGACGATGATCTCGTTGCCGTCGCGCGCCTCGTCGAGCGGCGCATTCTGCTGGATGGACGCCTGCGCCAGCGCCGGCACCGCGCCGAGCGAACACGACGCCAGCAGCGCCGCGGTAAGAGATAGATGCTTCGTCATGATCGGCCCCCGTTTTCAATGGGGGCTTTGGCCACGGCCGGTGACGCTTGCGCGACGGACCCGTGACAGCGCGGTGACGGTTAACCAGATACGATCTCGGCTATGACATTACATACATTTTAAACCGGTTGGGCCGATTATGCGGTATCATATCCCCACGCTTTGCTGCCAAGCATCCAAGACCTATCGATGGCAACCGCCCGTCCATCCATTCGTGCTTTCATGACATTGCGATAGATCGGGAACACGGCAAGACCCACACCCGGACATTCACGCCCCCTTCTCGACTTCCCAACTTCGGCCACTCGTTCATCTTTGAATTTTATTCCTTTTTGGCGCCTGACTTTGCGGCGGCAAGTGACATGACCGATCTAAGGCAAACGGTGCGTCTGCGATCGGCGAGCAGCAGCAGTTGCAGCCATCGTATTTGATGGGGTTGAGAATTTGGGCTCAGGCAGGCGTGGCGCGAAGCAGCATCAGACCAAAGCCGATGAAGATTATCCCGGTGATCCGATCAAAAATCCGCCGCAGCGATGGTCGGGCAAGATAGCCAGAGAGTGAGCGACCGCCGAGCGCATAAGCAGCGTACCAGAAGGTCTCGACCACTGCGAACGTGGCCACCAGAATGGCGAACTGCGGTGCCTGCGGCCGGAATGGATCTACAAACTGCGGCAGGAACGCGGCCGCGAACAAAATGAGCTTGGGATTGCTTGCCCCGATCACAAAGCCACCCCGGAAAAGCGCTAAGGGCGACAATCGCGGCGACAGGCGGACATCAGCCTCGTCATTGACCGACGGTTTGCTGCGCCATGCCTTGATGCCAAGGTAAACAAGGTAGGCGACGCCAAGGTATCGCAGTACCTCGAAGGCACCGGGCAGCGCCAGCAAAAGGGTGGTCAGACCGGCGGCCGATGCGGTGAGGATCAAGGTCAAGGCAAGGAGGCAGCCTGCCATTGCCGCGATGCTGCGGCGCCATCCGATCTCAACGCTACGGGACAGAATATGCAGCATGTTGGGACCGGGGGTACCACACAGCAAGAAGACTGCTGCGGTGAAAAGCCACCAAGTATGTAACGTCATCATTATATCCAGGTACGTACGCGCGTGAGATGTCGGGCGATCGGGCTCTACCTTCGTAACAGGAAAGTAATGAAGCCGTGATCGTCCTTTGTGGGAAAATCGGCCTTTCTGCCTTGCGATCTCCTATCGAAATTCAGTCATCCGATCCTACAGCCATCGCGCCTTGCGGAACCGGATGTAGAGCAGCGTGCACACGACGGCTATCACGCCCAGTACGACAAAATAGCCGTACTGGGTCTTCAACTCCGGCATGTTCTCGAAATTCATGCCGTAGATGCCGGCAATCGCGGTCGGCACGGCGAGGATCGCAGCCCAGGCGGCAAGTTGACGGGTGATGTCGCCAGTGCGCTGCTGCTCCAGCAGATTGCTGAACTCGAACACCGAGGCCAGCACGTCGCGCAAGCCATCGGTCATGGTCTGGACCCGGCGCACATGGTCGAGCACATCGCTGAAATAGGGCCGGGTCTCCGGATCGATGCGGGGCAGGTCGAGCCGCACCAACTTGCCCGCCACCTCTCCCATCGGCACCAGCACCCGTCCGAAGCGGATAAGTTCGCGACGCAGACGGAAGATACGCGTCACTTCGTCACGGCCGAGAAATTTGTCGAGTGTCGCCTGCTCCATCGTCAGCACCTCGTCCTCGATCGTCTCAATCAGCGGCAAGTAACCGTCGACAACATAATCGAGGATGGCGTGCAGCACATAATCGACGCCGTGCATCAGCAGGCTGGGCGCGGCCTCCAGCTGTTCCCGCAACGCCTTGTGTGAACGGGCCGACCCATGCCGGACGCTGATAATGTGGCTGTGGCCGACAAAGATCGCGGTTTCACCGTAGGCGATGCATTCCTGCTCAAGCTGTGCCGTGCGGGCGACCACGAACAGCTGATCGCCGTAGACGTCGATCTTGGGCAGCTGATCAGCCTTGATGGCATCCTCGACCGCGAGTGGGTGGAGATCATATTGTCGTTGCAGTGTGCGCATCTCCTCGACGCTGGGATCGCAGATGCCTATCCACACGAACTCGGACTTGTCGGCCGGGCAGTCGATCTTCTCCTCGATCGCGACCTCGCGGATGCGCTTTCCGTGACGATAGAGATAGGCAGCGACGACCGTCATGAGTGACCCTCAGGGAATGAATGCTCGTCGTAACAACCATCCCTGCGCTTGTCGTCGCGCCATGCTGATGACGGCGGTCCGCCGGATGACCGGATCGTGGCTTATCCTGCTGGCCCTGGTGGGCATTGCATGTCCAGCGCAGGCGCAGGACCAGCGGCCGACCGGCTATCCGCGTTCCGCCAACGAACAGACCGACAAGGGCCTGAACCTGTCCGCGGTCTACACCGCCGAGGTTCGGGGCGTTGCGGCTGGTGGCATCGACCGCGGCGCGCGATATCTCGACAATCTCGATCTCCAGGTCGCCCTGGATGCGGACCGGCTAGTCGGCTGGAACGGGGCGCGGCTGTTCTTCTACGGCATCTACAACAATGGCCGCTCCTTCTCGCCCGCGCTGGTGGGCGATCTGCAGGGCGTATCAAACATCGAGACCGGGGTGCGCGCCGCACGGCTGTTCGAGGCGTGGGTCGAGCAGGACGTGGGGCGCCGCGCCTCGATCCGCATCGGCCTCTACAATCTCAACGCCGAGTTCGACACGACGCAAAGCGGGGGCCTGTTCCTCCTGTCTTCGCACGGCATCGGCCCGGACTATGCGCAATCCGGGCGCAGGGGGCCATCGATCTTTCCGGTCACCTCGCTTGCGCTGCGGGGCGAGATCGCGGTCGGTGACAATGTGCTGCTGCGCGCCGCAGTGCTAGACGGCGTACCGGGGGACGAGGCGCACCCGAAGCGCGCCGCTATCAAGCTGTCGCGCCGCGACGGCGCACTGATCGCCGCGGAGGCGGATTACCTGAAGGGCGGGACGAAGGCGGGGGTCGGAGGATGGGCCTACACGGCACCCGCCGACACGCTGGTGCCTAACACCGCTGCTCGTCGACACGGCGACAAAGGTATCTATGCCTACGCCGAACACCGGCTGACCGGTAACCGTACTGACGATCCGGAAGGGTTTGCCGGCTGGCTGCGTGTCGGGATCGCCGACACCCGGTTCAACGCCATCGGCAGCTATCTAGGCGGTGGTATCGTCCATACCGGCGCGCTACCCGGCCGGGGTGCGGATCAGGTCGGTATTTCGTTTGCCATGGCAAATCTCGGCAGCCGCTTCCGCCAGAGCGAGGCGAAAGCCGACCGATCGCTCGATCGTCACGAACTAATCATCGAGGTCGCCTATCAGGCGGTCCTCACGCCGTGGCTGAGTGTGCAGCCTGACATACAATATGTCATTGATCCGGGCGGAAGCCGCATCGTCAGTGATGCCGTCGTGCTCGGACTGCGGATGAAAGTTGGGCGATAGCTGGTTCGCACAGGCCGCCAGAGCAGCTTCTTCCAGATGTCAGTGCGCTCCACGCTCACATCAAATGCCCGACGTGTCGATGGATGCAGCTACCAACGTGAGTCCCGCCTCTTCCGAAGCAACTGCCAAACCGCGATAGTCGCGTATCTCTGAATGGCCGGTCCCGATTGGATGTTGATGGGTGAAGGAGATGGCGAGCCCGGTAGCACCCGAAGCATCTGCGGCAGAGAGGCCTGCTACCGTATCCTCAAGAACGAGGCAGTGCGCGATCGGGGCGTTAAGCCGTTCCGCGCCAAGCAGGAAACATGCAGGGTCGGGCTTTCCTTGTTCCACGTCTTCCGAGGTCACGAAAACAGGAGGGATATCGATGCCGGCTCTGGCAAGGCGTGCCTCCGCAAGTGCGCGTGATGCCGAGGTCACAATGCCCCATCGGCCCGCTGGGATACTGTTCAGGAATTCAAGAGCACCAGGAATTGACTCCACCCCTTCCGTATCCTCGATCTCCCTGCTTGTTATCCATGCCGCCTCAGCAACAGGATCCTGTACGCCCAGGCGCCGCATCGTTTCCACGGTTCGAACGCCATGCATGATCGAGAGGACATAGGCCGGGTCAAAGCCATGCATCAGCGCCCAGCTTGTCCAGGCACGATTGGCAGAATCGATGCTGGTGATCAGCGTGCCATCCATATCGAACAGAAAGGCGGCAAAGTGACGGTCGCTGAAGGGAGCCGCAGGAACATCATTCATGGGAATGTTCACTATTCGAGGTCACCAATCGGAGAGCTACCATCGTAGCTCTCCGATCTTTCATATCAGGCCGCGGACCGGCTATAGAACCTGGCGACGGTGTTGCGATAGCTGGTATCAAATTCGGGTGCGTCGCTTGCCTTGAACCTGGGGGCGCTGGCGACCTGCTCCTTGGTGATATTCAGCACATAGCCATCCTTGCTGACGTCATAGTTCAGGTAGGACCATGGCAATGGAAAATATGAGTCGCCAAAGCCCAGCGTGCCGCCAAATGACATCACGACATAAGCGACCCGGCCAGAATATTTGTCGACCATGAAGCTCTCGATTTTGCCAAGGCGCTCACCATTTCGGCCGACCACTGGCGTGCCCTCAACCTTCGAAGAGGAGATGAGCCGCAGGTTCTCATCGGTTTGCAGTCGTAATTCGAAGTCATCTTGGGTTCGGAAGCTTCGGCGCGCCAGCAACACCGCTCCCGCCGTGGCGGTGAGGGCGGATACGCCGAGCCCGATCGCATTCCAGTTCAGTCCTGACGTTTTGCGGTCTGCTCCCTTACCCCCAAACGAACGCGACGAGCCATCCTGCTCCTCCTCAAACATGAGGGCATTGGCGGCGTTTGCCGACAAGCGAACCTTGTTACCTTCAATATCCGCAACCAGACCAACCGACAGGTAATGATGGTGCCCCTTGTGCGCTCCTTCACCGCTGTCACGCTTGGTGAGCTTGATACGGTTATCCTGAACGTGATCAACGGTGCCAACGTGAACGCCATCGGCACCGATGACCTCCATGTGTTCCTTGATGGCATTGATATCGGCCATAACGTGCTCCCGTGGTTGAACTGGCCGCACAACGGCTGGTTGACGTAATGTATGCACTCACAGCGAAGAGAGGCTGGGACTGCCGTCGTCATGACGAGGTCGTCAGGCTTGGGTGTTGATGAAGCCGCTGGCTATCGACATCACGACGGTGGACGCCGTGTGCATGGCAATCAAAGCGCGGATCAGCTAGGCGCCAGGCTGTAACATAGCGATGGATGCGACCCGTACAGCCATTAATGTCAAAGGTAAAAGCGGTGGCTGATCCGCCCCCCGCCGCGTTGTCCGATCAGCCACCGCATCGACAGGAGAGCTGACATACCCGACGTAGTTTTGGAGCGGCTTGCCTGGGAAGACCCGGTCATCGATACCCTCATGTTGCCGAGCGGGACCATGACCCTGGGGTACGGCTTTGGCTCAGGCCTCGCAACGCGGGCCGGCGATGCCCCGGGGCACGTCTGGGCAATTGGCGACCGCGGACCGAACATCAAGGTGCGGGACCTGATCAGCCAGTACGGGCTGGACCAGCTGACACCGCTGCTCAGCGTGTCGGGCGCGAAGATCATGCCCCGCCCCGATATCGGACCGACGCTCGCCGAATTGCGGGTGGCGGGCGATAGGGTGACCCTGGTGCGCATGGTTCCGCTTACCGCCGCCAGCGGCCACCGGGTGTCGGGGCTGGCCAACCCAGGTAGCGAAGACCTGATGAGCGAGCCGGTGTTCGATCTGGCCGGCGCGCCCATCGTAGCCGACCCGGACGGACTGGACACCGAAGGGCTGGTCGCTCTGTCGGACGGCGGTTTTTGGGTTGGCGACGAGTTCGGGCCATCGCTGGTTCGGCTTGATGCCGAGGGGTTGGTGATCAGGCGGCTGCTCCCGCGAACCCCGGGCACGTCATTGCCGGCCGATGTCCCGGCCGACCTGCCGCCGATCGCGGCGAAGCGGCAGCTTAATCGCGGCTTCGAGGCATTGACGATATCGGCGGACGAACGTTGGCTGTTCCTCGCCTTCCAAAGCCCGCTCGCCCATCCCGACGAGGAGGCGCATGAACAGGCCCATCACGTCCGCCTGTGGCGCATGGACGCCGATACGGGGCGGGTCGCGGCACAATATGCCTATCCGCTCGACCCACCTGGCAGCTTCGCCCGCGACTGTGCGCTGGGCACATTCGAGCGCCGCGACATCAAGGTCAGCGAGCTGCTGTGGGTCGGCCCCGATACGCTGCTGGTGCTGGAACGGGGATCGGCGACCACCAAGATCTACCGGTGTGCGCTGGAGCCCGAGGCGGTGCTGGCGGACGGGCATCTGGACGCGGCATCGCGCCCGACGCTGGAGGAGCTAAGCGCTGCGGAC
>Ga0265780_10011177_pt1 | contig 10641 bp, 15 predicted proteins | sample P1T30metagenome_FD_192432 | JGI IMG/M metagenome (GOLD analysis project Ga0265780, IMG submission 192432) | Plant litter microbial communities from East Loma Ridge, Irvine, California - P1 T30 | ecosystem: Environmental > Terrestrial > Plant litter > Unclassified | place: USA: California... | reverse complement strand
TTCGATGGTCGTGGATCTCATTATCAGTCAAAGTCAAAGGGCAGACCTACACATTGGCAACAACATCGTAACTTCCGTTCAATATCAATCCATATCCACTTCCATACCCTGCACCAAAGAATTGTCCTTGCCATAAAGCAAGTACTTCCTCTCCTTTGTACATCCCCGGTTCAAAAGCCATAGCCTGACCGAAATTGTATGGTTCTGCCGATCCATCCCAAACGATTTGACCGTCATTTGCAACTATGAGTGGACCAGGGGTGAATTCTGGATCAGAGGGAAGTCGTGGGCAGAAGAAGAGTGAGCCGGGAGTGAGTGCTTCGGGGTTCGAGGGGGTGACAGTGAAGTTCAATTGAACTCTGTTTCGTCAGCTACTACTTTGTGCGTTGGAGTGAGATGTAGGCTTACGGTGTAGAGTTGAAAGATCGGAATGGCTGTTCAGCGACAGTCGCATTGCCATCCTGGCCAAGGACCAACGAAGGTAATATACCGAAAAACCAATATCTACTTAGACCTGTCATTATCGATGATCGTAAAGATGACAGTTCGGTGATGTTGTTAATTGCAGCGATATTTATGCATCGAATTAGGGGGAATTAAGGTTAAGGTTAATAGACATGTACGTACGTATGCATAACATACTCTCAAACCCGCAGCCAGGAGAACAACTCGGCATGGGTACCCACTGTAAGGAAAGAAGGGACTGACTCTCGAAACAGCGTTGAAGGAAGGGGCCATACCCCGATGACGGTTCCCGACAAGGGATTGGGAATAGGTACCGTTCCATTGGAAACATATCGGCGGACTCTCGGCGCCTGGGATACGACCGCGAGTCAGCTAAGGATTCGTGGATATGCTGATGAAAGCGACAACTGGATCTACTTGGATCTTGCGGGGTCGTGTGACTTGGACTTGACTAGAAGCCGGTCATCCTTCGATTCATCTCATTCCCTAGATCCGATATGTCTCCACTTTGGTGGTCTTGTGACAGCTTACTCGTACCTGCATGGCAGGATCCTGACCTGCTTCCGAGTCACAGGGTACTTGCATCCGAGGCGATATGTTCTGCCTCGCCCCCTCCCCCACCCCCCATTCATATGCCAAGCAAAGACAATTATGCTTCTCGTGATATACGGTAAACAAAAACATGGCGTCCTGGGGGATCGCAAGTTACGTCTTCCATGGGTTCACTCGACAGATCCGATAGGGAATATAAGGTCGCGGTACGTGCGACGGGGAACATGCATGTGCTCGAGCATCTCTTTTCTACGCGACACCGTGGCCGGGTACGTGTAGTGTACAATTGTTGTTTGTCCAACTACGCGTCGGGCTTGAGAGGCGTATCGAGTCAGTAGCAATCGTCCTTAAACTCTGCTTGGCAGTTAAGTCTCCCGAAGACCTCGATAGGCATCATACCGTATTCGTAGAGCTGAACAACGATCACAGCCACTGATCGATTCCAGCAAAATGGGCACACGGTTCCTGAGAAGGGCTGGCCCCACGACAGGATGATTCGATAAAACCATATGTCCACCACGCTGTGAGGGAGATGATGCATTGACGTGTAACCAGGCTGCTAGTGAATGACACAGACCCACTTGTTCATGCGCGACCAGGCGATTGTTGAACGTGCGATGTACTCTACATGTATCGTTGTCTGCATACCCCTCGTCGTCATAAGCGAATCGTGGCGGTAACCGTCCAGACATTTTCGAATTTTGATTTTGATTATTCGAAAATACCTGCCCACCCAACCAATTTCATTGTCATTGAACCCGTATTCTTCCGGTTCTTTCATTGACTCTCAAGGTAGTAAGAAGAGTAGTTCTGCTATCAACACTATCGATCTCGTCTTGCTTGGGATACATACAGACACCTGGCAGTCAACATGAGGTGAGTAAAACACTGCGGTAGAAGACGCGCTTTCGGTCATGTCCGGCCACTACCGCACACTAATTTTTGGGGCATATGTTGATGATCCTAGATTGAATATTGCGTCAAGCTCAATGAGGCGTCCAACATCTATCGCTAGGAGCGCAGTGCATAGGCTACCTGCTACCTCGACTAGGGGAGTTACCAGTACTGTCATCACTGCCGAGGATAAGAATTTGATTCCTATCAAGTGAGTCTCGTTCTTCCAGATCTGGGGCGATGCTGATGTGTAGGACGAATCTCAGGGGTGAGCCTATTGGTCTCCAGAGTTGGCAAGAGTGGTACTGACAATCAAGGTTCATCATTGTTGAACACACCTAGAGTGAGTAGACAATTATAAGCGAGAGGGTTCAGCTGATCGATCTAGCTCAACAAGGTACATACACTACCCGTGACTAAGCTGGAGAAGGTGGACTGACAGCCAGGGAGCAGGATTCACCCGAGAAGAACGATCAATCTTTGGTCTGGAAGGTTTCCTACCATATGACGTGCACAGTCTGGAGAAGCAGTGTCTAAGAGCATGGAACCAACTTCTCAAGGTATGTCCCCCTCCTTCGGATTCTACCAGGGTAGAACCGGTATACTGATGGATAGCAACCCTCTGTCATCCTCAAACACGCTTTCCTAGCTTCTCTCCGTGATCAGAATCAGGTCCTGTTCTACAGGCTCATGCAGGACCACTTGAAGGAGCTTTTGGGCATCTTGTACACTCCTGGTTCGTCATTTGTCGGGTAGCCTGAGAATGAGCTGATAATCAGGTGCCGCCGAGGCCGTTGCAAACTACTCGAACCTTTTCAGACGTCCTGTGAGTGCTAGTCAAGCGTGTAAGAGGCTTTGCTGACGCTCTGTCTAGATTGGTTGTTTCATTGTGAGCTTGCACCCATGATACGTAGACCTCGCTCACCCGCAGTCCTTCCCCAACCAAGATAGTATGGGTGCTCAGCTCGAATCTCACTTGCGAGATATCAACCGAACGGCCGATGTCCACTTCGAACCTGGAAAGCCAAATGACGCTATTGATCTCGTTGTCGTCACTGATGCCGAGGCCATTCTCGGTATTGGAGGTAAGACTCCCACGTTCATACAGTGATCTGAGCTTACATTATAGACCAGGGAGTCGGAGGTATCACCATCTCGACTTCAAAGGCCGCCCTCTACACCCTCGGAGCCGGTATCAACCCCAACCGAATCCTACCTGTCGTCCTAGATGTTGGAACCGACAACCACGCTCTTTTCTCCGACCCGCTCTACATGGGATGGAAACGAACAAGGCTAAGGGGAAAGAACTATGATCAGTTCATCGAGAGATTCATTCGACAATGTCGAGAGCTTTTCCCTAATGCCGTTATCCACTTCGAGGATTTCGGAATGACCAATGCCCATAGGTTTATGGAGAAATACAAGGATATCCCCATGTTCAACGATGATATCCAAGGTACTGGTGCTGTCGCCTTGGCCGCTTTGATCGCGTACGTGCTGCTCGCAGCCAAAATACGAAATGAAAGCTAACAATCAGCGCAATCAAGGTATCAGGATCGAGCTTGAAGGATCAGAGAATCGTGATCTACGGAGCAGGATCAGCAGGAATGGGTATCGCCGACCAGGTCCGAGACGGTCTCATGATCTTGGAGGGTTTGACAAAGGAGGAAGCATCAAAGCGATTCTATTGTGTTGACCGAAATGGTCTTCTAGTTGAATCGATGGGCAACGGACTTCGACACGCCCAGATGGCCTACGCTCGAGATGACGAGGAGGTCGCTGATTGGCCGAGAGCGAACCCAGAGCAGAACGCCTTGAGGCTCAAGGATGGTGAGTGCATCGGTACACCCTCGGAAGTCGAGCTCACAATACAGTTGTTAAGGCTGTCAAGCCTACTGTCTTGATTGGAACAAGTACGCATTCGAGGGCATTCGATGAAGAGATCGTTAGGGAGATGGCATCGCACGTCGAGAGGCCAATCATCTTCCCCATGTCCAACCCTACCGCTCTCTGTGAGGTCGACCCAGGTACGTCGGCACTACAGAGTACAGGAACGCTAGCTGACAGATCGCAGAGGATGCTTTGGCATGGACAGATGGCCGAGCACTTGTCGCCACTGGCTCTCCCTTCCAGCCGGTTGATCTGCCCAACGGAAAGCAATGTATGTCCGAGAGCGAATTGATCATCTGTGTCTAGCTGACGATTCAGACGAAGTCGCTCAGACCAACAATGCCTTGATCTACCCCGCTCTAGGTCTGGGGGCCATCCTGTCTCGCTCACGTACAATCTCCCCTTCAATGCTCATGGCTGGTGTACACGCCTTGGCATCTCTCTCTCCAGCACTACATAACCCCGAGGCATCCCTTCTACCCGATTTGGCCGATGTCAGGACAGTCAGTGTGGAAGTCGCTGCTGCTGTTGTCAGGCAGGCTGTTGAGGACGGAAATGCTACGGACCAGGAGACGATAGATGTTGTCAAGGGCAAGGGTTCACAGGGGCTCGAGGATTACATCAGAGTGAGTGTTCCACTGTGGCGAGCTGGATATCGCTAATGTTTCTAGAGCCGTATGTGGGATGCGGTATACCGACCACTCCAGTTGGTCGACTAGGTTTAGTTGGGTTTAGATTTGGCTTAGATAGTTTTCACATCACATGTATATTGGTACACCCACATCACAGCGTTGAATATACGTACATACAACCATCAACAACTACAAGACGATTTACACAGTCCCGAAATCCCTTTCTCGTCTCTCATCCTCGACCTCATCTTCATCCATGACCACCTCTTCATTGATCGACTGGTCATACCCGTTCCCATGGCCATGACCATGGCCATGACTACTATTACTTCCCGCCCTCACCTGTCCTTGCACCCCCATGCTATCTCCTGAAGAGCCTGCTCGCACGATCCCCGGATGTCGCCGGGGTATACTATGCCCTGTAGTCGATATCGAAAAGTTGGCGGTGGAAGCCGAGTTCGGAGGAGGAGTACGTGAACTGATAGAAGATGGCGATGGTTGCCAGCCGTTCCCTGCTCCTGACATTGCTGCGTTGTAATCGAATTGTAAAGGTGCTGAGCCATTTAGTGAAGATAGCAGCATCGCTATCTCGTCATCCAACGTCTTGCGAGCGAATTGATCTCCCTCTTTCAGTAAAAGATTGAATTGTTTCTGTTGATCAGCACGACTCAAATCCTGCTCATGATGGGAAGTACTCACCTTCAACTTCGCATCGACCTTGACGAATGTCTCGATAATCTGCGGTGTGACCTGCTGGCCATCTCCTACAAGACAGTGCGAATGGGGTAGATCGCCATTGATAAAAGCCTCAAACGCATCATGCTGCACAGGCCCATTTTCAGGTGGAAAGCCAGCAGCGGATTCTCCAAATGGTGTGTCCCTCCCATTCCTCGGCCCTCCAGGACTCTCCATAGAATATTGGTACGCGGTAGGTGTTGAATAAGCTGACCCGTGTCTTTCATGGCCATTGTGTATCGTATCTTGTGAACTGAATTGATGTATTGTACTTGATAAATTTGGATTGGCTCTTAGTATCGATTCTATAGGGGCGGATGAGATGAATGTCGATGGGTGTAAGAGGGCCTGGCTGGGTATCGAATTCGGGAAGTCGGGCAGGGGTTTCGGCGGGGGAGCGGTACCGATAGGCAGGGGAGAGTGATTGTTGGGAAGGAGCATTCCCATGATCTTTTTATAGATGTCCCGGATCACGGAACAGGTGGTAGCATGGACAGCGAAGAAGTCGGGCGTAAATGGCTGTTGATCAGCTTATTGTCCCAGAGCACAAGAGGGTCATGTGATCTTACGAGATTCAGGAAGACAAGGTAGGATTCCGCTTCAAGCGTATCACCCTTGTTCTTGCCCTTTTGGCCTTTGAACAGGCCTTTCTACCATGTTCAGCTAAGAATTCAACTGCAGGTAATTGAACACTCACCATCGTCTTTCCGCCTTTCTCGCAGTAATACTCCCATTCCTCGAGTAGACGAGTGAGAGCTCGAAGGAAATCGCTGGCAACGGTAATGTCGAACAACATGGCGAGACTTGTCCCCAGTATGAAGTAGTTGCGAGCCCTTATATCCAATTTCCCCGGTCCCAATTCCTTCTCCACTAGCTCTCGCCTGACTTTGACGGTATTCAGCCAATGTGTATCCCTGCCGTGTCAGCATAGAGCAGATAGCCAGCAAAGAGGACTCACCCGCCATACCATTGCATCAGATAACTCCAATTCAACAAACGATCTTTCGCCAGCCCAATCACATCCTCCAATTTCTTTACTTCCCGCACAGATCCCTGTCCACCAGTGTAACTAGATGCACCAGAGGTGGTAGCTCCACTGACACTCCTCCCTCCTTTCGTAGTGTTGATACTCGTACTTGCCGTCCTTGTCGTGTTGGGGTTGTAAGAGTAATTGGAGTAATTATCGTCAGGAGTGTACTGCCCGCCGTAAGATTCGTCCGAATGTGAATTGGATGAATGCGAGTTGGGTGTTTGGGAAGGGTGAGGCATGGGTATTGCAGAGACACGGGAAGCCGTTGATTTGGTAGTCGTCGATTTGCCCAGAGCTTGGAGGAGGGACTAGACGTCAGCACTGACCATGAGTGGATCATGTACACGCACATTCGATTGCTTGTGGAGTTAGCACATATCTCATTCATAGGCGATGTACACACCTTCCTCTTCATGCTGGATTTGGAACCTATCCCAAAACTACCGAAATCCATTGTGAACGGTGAAATGTCGATTGATCAACGATAGTCCGGCGTTGGTAGGCGCATGGTCGGGGCTCGCGTGACCTTTTCGTTCCTCTCAGTCCGAGCTGTGGAGTGCTGTGAACCGTAGGACGTATGAGAGTTGAGTGGAGTTGTACGGGGAGTCGTAATGGTCAAGAGAGTAGACAGATCAGGACGCGTTTCGGATTGACATTTCGGACATGATGTGGTGATCTACAAATGGCTATTTATCTATGTACAATTGCCTCTTACATTTTTTGTTGTGACCCCTTGGCCGTGCGCGATGCTATATCTTTTCCCCCTCACTGAGATCCTTTTCGAGCTATTTCACCAACCCGAGCTGCAATAGGATCTTATAAGCCGCAACATTCTTGCCTGGCTGTTTACCACTTTGAACAGTCTCTGCGGTCCTGGAAGCCATAAGCGCTTGTATGTGCCGGTAATGCGCATGACTCACACTTCCTCCCCACCTCGAAGCTTTGCTGTGCATCTAGTCCTCCATAGTAGCCCTTCTACAGATTCGAATTCGTATAGAGGCATACCAGTGCCCAACCTACCGATACAATGCTCGTTCAGCATGGCAGAAGCACCATTTGCCTGGGCTGGATCGACCTCTTGTTCGTTCCCCTGATTGTCACTGAGCGTCGAAAGTCTCTGTTGTTCATCTTGGAGGTTCTGCTGGATGAACCTCGCAACCGGGTCGAGAAGGGGTACCAGCCATTTAGCAACGTGGTCGTATGCCTGTCCTTCCGTCCTCTTGGTAGGTTTGATATCCTCGAGAGCGCTCGAGTTGGGTCCCTCAAGGTACGATTGAAAGAGGCCGGCGATATAGCTTTCAAACACGTTGGCTTTACTCTTCTCGCCATTCTTGATAAGCATTGCTGCGTGGGAGGGTACTCGGAGTTTATCGATCAATCTGTATCGAGCCGAGATCTGAGCCAGAGTTGCGTTCGATACTAGATGCGACATGATCGTCTGCACATTCAGCTTCAAGGTCGATCAGAAGTATGAATGATCTACAGTGGTAGGTCCTTCCCTCATGTTGGGCCATATCTTGTGTAACATCATCGTGCAGATCATTTCTGTCTCGTCAGCCATATTTTCGCCCAGGTCTCATCGACACTTACTCAATATACCATCGCCCACCCACTCCAACTTCTCATTATCCACCAAGTCATGCTCCTCCTGTTCGAATTTCAGACCTGATCTCGCGTTGGTGAAAAGACTGGAATGACTAAAGACCCTTTCCTCGATATATCTATTTTCGATAGGAGGAAGAGGAGGGAGGAACAGATCTCGAGGGAGCTCGCCAATTTGGATAACCTTGTAGGTCTCGGGATTTATCTTTTTTGCTCGCGAGCCTAAGCTCATACTGTCGATAGATTTCTTATGCTTGAGAGACATCGAGGAGAGAGAGTCGGGGGATGGTGGAAGAATGCTCATTTCTGGTTTCGTCTTATGTCTCGAGTTCTGGAGCTCAGGGCGCGTCCATAGCCAATTTAGATGCTAACTGACACGGTGACGTATCGTCAAGGTAAGAGAACGAATGTTTGAGGGTACAAGAGGGAATGAGGGTGACGAGAGGATGTGTGATGTCCGCGAACGGTGGTCTGTGCATTCCAGAAAAATAAGCCGAGATAGCCGAGGCCGGTCGTCGATAAGACAACGATATGCATCATGCCGTATGCAAGCGGTAGGGGAGACAACAACAAGCTAGAATCACTCTAAGCGTTCCTCCACTCTCTCGCCTTCTAATGCACTCGCAACTCTACTTCTAGCTCGTAATGTCCGTCCGTATTTCAATATCAACAATGGCGCTAGCTGAAGAGCCATTGCTACGCATGCGACTAGCGTAGAGGCTTTCGCATAGCCTAATCTCTCATACTGGCCATCAGCATGACGACGAATGAGAGCCAACGGAAGTCTTACCATCTGATTGGCGAATAGTGGTATGACTGCAGCCCCGACATTTCGGACGCAAGACTGGGCGGCTTGGGCACTTGAGCTGTACGTCTCATATGCGTCTGCGAGGTAATTGCTGTCTACTCAGCAGTTGCACCCACCTGATAAAGACCTAAGAGACAGACTTACAAGACCCCCACATACATGTGATACAAGCCGATATTCTGGATGACCAAGAACATAGCAGGCACAATCCAACTGTCCATCAGCTCATCCTCCCTTATGCGAAAGAGAAACGAACTGTATCTCAGGGCGACCGGTCCATGCAAATCCGAATAACCCAATCGGAAATGCTAGACCTACAAAAGCGGCATAGTAGAGCCTAGCTTCGGGGGGCGCTCGACCAGACGGGGATTTCCTTGCTTTTTCAGCGTATAGGTGTTCTTGGTGGAAATTAGCGGCGAAACCGAGAATAGCACCCAGGCATAGACATCTAAAACATCAGCTTGATACAGCGTTGGGATCCGGTGCGGACTTGCGCTTGAATTGATCCCAATTGACCAACATTCCATCCATATTGCCGGAAGACGAGAAGAGTGGATGCAGCCGATAGGAAGAGGCAAGACCAGGCGAAACCGATCCAGACGGCCAGGGCAGTTACGATAGGTTCGGTAGTAAGGTAAACTACAGGTCAGTTACAGCCCTCATACTTTATGGTTTGAGAAACATACCGAATGGCCGTACAAGAGACACTCTCAGCGTTGTGAAGAAGTCCTTGTGTTGCAGGTCGGAAGCGCAAATATGTCTCTGGCCCGTTTGCTTAGTGAGCCTCTTGGCTCGGCGGGAGAGCAGTACATCCTCCCTTGTTTCGCGTAGGAAACAGATATTGAGGATGATAGAGCCTGCTCCGAGGATCCCTTGATACTGCACATCAGCCTGAACGGCGATCTTGGTTTCTTTGGAACTCACTCCATAAGCCCATTGAGCTCCTCCACCCATTCCGACCCAGCCAGTAACGACGCTCCCAAGGCCCTGAACATCAGCAGCCGCCGGGTGGTTCTCGAAGGAGGAGCTTACACCACCTATAAAGTTGAGCACGACAAAGACATTCATTGCTAATCCCCTCTGCTTCGCGCGAAAGAGGTCGGCGACTGTCCCGCCCACCATTCCATTTCCGACAGACGAGGACATGCCTTGCTACTTGGTCAATGTTACTGTAGCCATGAATTGCAAGACTCACGAAGAATCGCGCAACAAGAAGAGCAGCATAGCTCCGAGGCAGAGCTTGTGGGAGGAAGAGCAGTGCGGTACTACAGAGTCAGCTTGACCTAAAGCTGTGGTATATCACTTACACGACTGAGGTCACCTGATAGATCGAGTTACGACCCATCTACTAGTTAGATCTTGGTCGTGACTGGTCAGGGTCACAGACTCACAGCTTCACTGACAGGGGCCAGTAGCATTGGTGTAAAAGCAATAGTGACCATCAAAACAGTCTGACTGACCAGAAACTGTATTCGACTAACTCCAAAATAGTCGATTCCCCAATTCGAGATGATAGCCGTCGATGTACAGTTGATGGCGGTGAGAAGGGTGATCATACAAGCGGTGAACAAGATCACCGACTTGCGAAGTAAGGTGTAATTGAATGGATTCTGTTCATCAGTACCAGGCCCAGCGACATGGACGAGACTCACCTCAGGATCACCTTCCGCCCAATCTATCAAGATTACATCCTCAGGTCCATTTCCAAGGTCCACTACTATCGTTTTCTCTTTACTTCTACTCCGCAACCCGAAGCCATTCTCTATTCCCAGCTCGCGAACAGGTAGGTCTTTGCTTTCCTCTTCTCCGTCAAGATCTTGGTGCCTCAGTTCACCTTCTTCGCGAACAGATTGCCGAAGTTGCATCTCGATCTCGGTCGCTTTAGTACTTTGCAGTACATGCTTCGTGTTGGATTTCGCTCTTCGTATAATGTCCATTTGGTTCGGAGAAGTGGGGCGTGACCTAGAAGGCCCCGGTTCATCATCTCTTCTTTGGGTCATCCCGCCGATATTCGAATCGCAAATAGGTAGATC
>Ga0265780_10011176_pt1 | contig 10641 bp, 9 predicted proteins | sample P1T30metagenome_FD_192432 | JGI IMG/M metagenome (GOLD analysis project Ga0265780, IMG submission 192432) | Plant litter microbial communities from East Loma Ridge, Irvine, California - P1 T30 | ecosystem: Environmental > Terrestrial > Plant litter > Unclassified | place: USA: California... | reverse complement strand
ATATAAATAACCGTTGGGAATTGTAACTGCACTATTTATTAATTTCCCAGAACCAAGGTCATTAAATCGCCAGAAAGTAAGCCCCATGTATTTGTTCAATTGGTTATGAATAAGGTCGTAACCCGTTTGAGCAGTAAATTTGGCCTGTACATAGTTAACCCACGTAGTGAAGAGGCTTTTCAAGACAAAAAATCCAACTACCGCTAATAACAAAGCCACCAAAAAGCTTCGCTCAGATTGAAAATGCAGGAATTCGTAGACTGTTCGAAAGTATTTGTTTTTAAAAATACCTCCTGGCTCAGCGCAAACTACTACAATTGGAACCAATGTCGCGAGCCCAAACACTTCGAATATGGAGGAAATCGTTGAGAGCACCATTACTGCTAAAGCCTTCCGCTTCTGAACTGGTGTCAACAATTGACGGGTAACCCGCAGAGAGCGCATCAGTGCTCCTTCATCTGCCTTGGCACTTTTCATAATAACAGGAAATTCATTTCAGCACGTAAACCGCTGCTTTTGTTGCTGCGAAACCAGCGAAGGCTGTATATCCACAACAAACCTACAGGCTTATACGCTATTGAGTTAAGATGGCTAATATTTCGCGTGCGGGGTCTGTTTGTACCTGTGCTTTAGCACTTTCGTAGGCAAACTGTCCCATCTTCTGCCATTGGTCTTGCCTAGCCCAGCATCTTTCCAAAGCTTCATCTAAAGAATCAGGCAGAGATGCTTCAGCTATGAAGCCCATACTGCCGTCTTTCAGCCAATCTTTTACTAAGCCTACATTGGTACTTACTACTGGCCGTCCGCTCAACATTGCTTCTACCAGCACCATTGGGCCAGATTCAATCCTCGAAGGAATTATCAGTACATGATTCATCCTCCAAATATCGGCGCTATCAGCTAGATGACCGTGGAAGACAATCTTGTCTGTTAGCTCATAATAAGTAGCTAGTCGTTCCAAATAAGGTTGGTCAGGGCCCTTGCCATAGATATTAAGCTGCCACACTCGTGCCTTCCATTTAGATACACTTAGTACTTGGAAGAGCACATCTTGCCCCTTGCGGTCAGTATCTAGGCTAGCCACTACCGCCAACTGTGGTACTCCCACTGGCGGAAATGGCATGGGCATTTGTGTTGGTAGATTAAGTGGGTTTTGAATCACACGGCTGTTAGGTAATGAGGCCGCCAATTGGCGTTCTAATACAGTTGTTTGCGTGTGAGATATGGTAAAGACTTGCCGCGCATGCTGATAAGCAGCCAATGTGGCATTTCTAACAGATTCAGTAAGTTTAATGGGGTCGTTATATAAATGACATATAATGACGTAGGGTACTTGGCCGGAAATTAACCAAGCTAAAATATCTTCCTTATAAATGATATCGTTGAAGCCGCCTTGATTTACAAAAACCAAGTCTGGATTAAAATCTTTAAGTTTTAATAATTCAGCTGACTGTGGTTGTAAGGCTTGCTTTATTCGTCGAATAATGCGCAGATGAATTTCCGACCGATAAGACGTACGGTAAAAAAGCTGTGCTCCTGCTTTTACTAAATCCATCAATTGTTGCGATGGGACCGGATGTTGATAGGCTGTTATCAAAACCTGATGACCTTCAGCAACTGCTAAAGAAGCTGTTTTAGACCATAAGGCTTCGCTTCCACCCCAAGGAGCATCGTTCATTAACGAAATAAATGCTATTCGCATACAGCTTGAATTATTGACAGAAACACAATGTGACTTTAGACAATAGGTCTAAAATGGGCAGAACTGTCCGTCCAATCACTTGGTCATTCACTATTTACTTATTATCAGAATTATAAAGCCATTTTTTAGCTAACCACCAATTATCCCTATTAACGATTCCTAAACGTAAGCATTTGCCCAGGTATGTCATTACCAGCTTAGCTGGGAAGTGTGCTCTAATCAATCGTCCAGTAAATTCTTGTAATGCGCGCAACTCTAATTTACGACGCGTTAATTCTGTTGGCTTAGCAGTACCAAAAGGCAGTTGCCCATTGCGCTTATTCTGATAGCGTAACGCATTGCGCAGCCAAGAATCGTTCAAAGAACCCCGGGAATGGTGCTCTAACAAAACTTCGAACGTGACACAAATTCGGTAACCGCGCAGAAAAATCTCGGTACAATAGTCAACGTCGTAGAAGTGAAAGTCAGCAAACGTGTTTGCATCAAATGGGTGCTTTTGCCAAACCTCTCTCCGGGAACACATCCACATACCATCCACAACCGCTACATCTGTCAATAACTGCTGTTCAGGGTTCCGCAATTCCATTTCGGTATGCCCGTCTTCGAATATATTAAGGACATTCTCTCGACACAACTCCAGCCCACATCCCCACCAAGGAGCAGGGGCTTCCAGTTGGTACAGGCCTCCCGTTACACCAAGCACACCAATAGTAGAATCGGCCAAAATATCTACCACATGCTGGCCCCATCCTGTAGACCTGAATCGAATATCCTCATGCATGAAGCATAGCATATCATACCTGGCACGTTTTGCCCCGATATTATAGGCCTCACAAATACCGTATGAGCCGGTAGAATTATCAATAGAAATTAGCTCATAGATAACACCGATGGTAGCAGCTATACTATGACTAACCGCAGCTAAATCTTGTGCGTCACGAGAACAGATGATTATTGATACCACTACAAATGATTAAGTACAACAGATTGAATTACAGCCATCACTAAATCTATTATTTGATGAACTTTTGGATAATTTCGTGCATCTCAGGACCTATCGTGCGAATTGTATGATGATTATCAACCCTTTGGTGTGCAATCAGGCCCATTTTCTCGCGAACGTCTTCATTTTTTAGGAGATAAAGCGTCTTCTCAGTCATGACCTGAATGTCAGCATATGGGACAACAAAGCCAGCATCTTGCTGCACATATTCTGGTATCCCCCCGGCTCCAGCAAAACATATAGTTGGACAATTCATTATACCTGCCTCTAGACATACTAAAGGAAATGGGTCTTCGCGTGCTGTTAATAAGAACACATCAAATGACTCATAGAAGCCCCGTAAATCAGTTTGGCTTCCGACAAATAATACACGGTCTGCTAAACCCATTTGCCGAATATCATATAGGATTTCTTTGTAGGCAGATGCTTCTGGGTCACCTCCTACCCAAATAAAATAAACATCTTCTTCACCCTGCTTTCTAAATTGTTGAGCTATTTGCAAAAATAAGTCTGGGCCTTTTCTCCAGCCCATCGACCCGATAGAACCCACAATCTTAGCAGATTGAGGAATACCGAATCGAGTACGTATTTCGGCTCCTGTTGAGTTTCCAACAGGCTGGCTATTTGTAAAGTCATATACTACCTGTATCTGGCATTCTGAAATAGGGCAGAATGATTGATAAAAAGATTTTACAGCTTCAGAGCCAGGAATAAGGAAATCCAATTTTTTTGTCTTTTCGGCGAATGCAATACTACTTCTTCCAAAAAATATAGTTTCTAATTCGTGAACATTGATTATTAAAGGGACTTTTAGGAAATCTTTTAGATTAACTGCAAAATCTAAAGTCAATGCCGTATTGGCAAAAATAAGGCAAGGCTTAGTCCTTGCTACACTATTTAAAATATTTTTGGTATGTTGGTTAAGAATGAACAATAATTTACGAACTATACGTTGTCCTATTGTAGGCGATTGAATGAAGTTATTTACAATATGAACATTCGCTACTTTTTTAAACTCTTCCAGCAGGGGGCCGCCACGTAGCAAAATCAATTCTACCTTATGCTCAGTATGAGCCCGAAGCCATTGAATTAAGTATAGCTGAGTGAATGGAGCACCAGTAAGTGATGCTTCATGTCCTACAAAAACAATTGTTGACATGTATCTTACTTAATCTCTTGGTGAAACAATAAAGCCAGCACCAGACTTTACCAAGCTATTGCTCGGTATAGACTTATAAACCAAAGTGTTAGCTCCAACTATGACATTATCGCCAATTGTAACATTATTGAGGATTACACAATTACTGCCGAACCAGCAATTATTACCTATAGTAATTTCTCCAATTTTGAAACCCTGGTCATTAATTGGCACATTTTTTTCTTTAAAAACATGGTTATGGTCATATAATTTAACGTTCTCGCCAAACAAGTTATTATCACCTATTTTTATTTTACCAGAACAAGTAATAGAACAATCATTATTAAAGAAGTTGTTATTCCCAATAAATAATAAGCCATTATCACTTAAAGAAAGTGTGCAACGTTGCCTAAAAATGCATAGCACACCGATATAGAGCTTTGCTGTTACAGCTCCAGGAAAAAAGACAATACTCGAACCTCTGCCAAATTGCATTTCCGGTTTAATTTCCAGTCTATCTTTGTATACGTGCTTGAAATACTCAACACGATATCTATCTAATATTGCTAAGATGAATGAATTCATCTTAAAAAGCATTTTACCTATTAACGACATAATAAGAGAATAAATTGAAAGTCAAATAAATAGCGCTGCAAAATGCCGTAAGAATTACGTAACATCAGCCTAACGGCCATTACTTACATAAAAGTATTTGAAAATGTATTCAGAAAACCGTCGGATTTATTTTGTCTTAAGCAAGTACTTTTTTCTCTAAATTTCTTTGGAGCAGTTTTCGTTTAGCCCAAACTTTAAATTCCGAAGATGTTAAATAAAATGGGTTTTTCCTCATCAGGTAGAAAGCGTCTTTGATTGAGTTCAAATTTTCATACTGCTTCTTCATACTGACCATAATAGCCTGCTTATCAACCCCTAATTGTTTAAATAAGAGCAACGTTTTAGGTATAGCTTCGAACTGAACATACTTTTCTTGGTCACGCCAACTAGACAGATAAGCTGTACAGTCTACTAAGCATTGTGCTATCAAGTAGAAACCATGATTAGTTGCGAGTCCAGCGCTTAATAACATGGGATAAGCTATGAGCAATTCGTCCTGAGGAGGATTGTTCTCTATGAACTGCAATGCATATTCTCTATTAAGCACGTTTGCCGTAATAAAGAGTATTCCTCTTATATCGTGGTTGAACAATAATTTACTGAAACTAGAAACTGCTTGCTTTGGTATATTGACATCTTCTAGAACTTGATAAAACTTAGGAATGATTATGGAGTTATCAATTCCGGAAACGTAGCGGTGATTTAGAAGGAAAACACCTGCATCCTGATTAATCTTTATGGCATTGCATATAACATCAACAGCCTCAACTGTCACATTATCATCATCGCCTACTAACCAAGCAAACTTTCCAGTGGCCCTCTCCAGGCCAAGCAAGCAGTTTTTTACAAGACCGACATTGCTATCATTCCTAAATACTCTTATATTATCGCTTAGATACTCAATCCACTTTGCGCAAACTTCTAGGGTATTATCGTCAGAAGCGTTATCGCATACCAATAATTCGATAGAATCCCATCTATCACCAATGCTTTCGATTGCCCATGAAAGCTGCTTATCAAGCAGATTACCTCTGTTATAAGTAGGGATTACTATCGAAAGTATTTTACTGGAATTAATCATATAAAAGCTAATGATAACTTATGCAATAGGCTACGTTCACAAAGGGATGTATTTTGAAAGCCACACTTGCTATTTATTCAAGAATTGGCGAATAATATCTACTATGTAATCGTAGTGCTCTTCCAGCAAGCCAGGCCATACACCGAGCCAGAACGAACGGTTCATGACTGTATCGGTATTACTAAGGTCGCCTACTACACGGTGCTCAATACCTTGATAAGCAGGCTGCCGCAATAGGTTACCGGCAAATAGCAACCTTGTTCCTATTTTGTTGTCCTCAAGGTGTTGAACTAATTCCTGACGTACAATGGGGCTATCATCACGCAGAGTGAGCAGAAAACCGAACCAGCTGGGGTTGGAATTAGGAGTGGCTTCGGGTAGAATAAAGTGTTCTTCAAACTGCTTCATTTTGCTGTAAAGCATCGCATGGTTTTCCCGACGACGCTGCACAAAGTAGTCAGCCTTCGTTAGCTGACTCAATCCAATTGCGGCCTGCATATCAGTAACTTTCAAGTTAAAACCGATGTGCGAATAGGTATATTTATGGTCGTAACCGTAGGGTAGTTCACCGAGCTGCCAGCAGAAGCGCTTGTTGCAGGTATTATCTTTACCTGGCTCGCAGTAGCAATCCCGGCCCCAATCGCGGAAGCTTTCAGCCAGCATTTTGAGCCGAATGTTGTTAATCAATACTGCGCCCCCCTCACCCATTGTAATGTGATGGGCTGGATAGAATGAAAGCGTAGCTAAATCACCGAAGGTGCCGGTTTTCTGACCGTTATAAGTGGCCCCCAGTGAATCACAATCATCCTCAATTACCCACAGATTGTATTTCTTGGCTACCCGCATTACCTCATCCAGATTGAACGGATTGCCGAGCGTGTGCGCCATCATAATGGCTTTGGTTTTAGGCGTAATAGCCTGTTCTATCAACTCCGCCTTAATGTTGTAAGTAGGAATGTCAATGTCGATGAAGACAGGAACGCAGCCAAACTGAATCATCGGATTTACCGTGGTCGGAAAACCGGCAGCAACGGTGATAATTTCGTCACCGGGTTTAATTGCTCGGTCACCCAATTTGGGAGAAGTGAGGGCATAAAACGCCACCAGGTTAGCAGATGAGCCAGAGTTAACTACCAATGATGATTTACAACCAAACCATTTAGCTAGTTTCTGTTCGAATTTGGGACCAAACCGACCAGTAGTAAGCCAACCATCTAAAGTAGCATCTACTCCATATAACAAGTCCTCTGCATCAAGCACCTTACCGGTAACAGGGATATAGTCTTTCCCCGCAACAATAGTTTTAGCAGTATTTTGAACAGCAACTTGTTGCAATTGAATTTCAAGCGCGTCGCTGATGTTTTTATATTTTTGTTTTGAATTATCCATTTTCATGAAGTTCAGTTAGCGAAGAGATAAACCAGCTATTAGTATGCTTACCTCAAGGAATTAATGAATTTACTTTGCTTGTTTTGATTATTTATCACAACTTCTTGTGAAGCATAAAGATTAAAAGTAATCAGCTATACCGTCAGAAAGCGAGATATTCGGTTGCCATTCGGGTAAATGAACTGATATCTTATCAGCATTTAACAAAAGTACTTGCATACTTTCATCACGACTGGCAATTAGACCAAGGGATTCAGATGCACTCTTGTTAAACTTGGAAAAAATCATTTGCACTAAATCTGCTATTTTAATAGACTCATCACTAGCAATGTTATAGATACCAGATGTAACTTCCTTTTCAAGTAATTGATTAATCAGGGATACTATATCCTTACAATGGATATACTGCCTAATTTGATTTCCGGCACTTAGTCTAGGAGGGTTTGAAGCTTTTAGACAACTGACTATGTAAGGAATTAATCTTGAACTGTTTTCCCTTGGGCCGTATATAGTTGGCAATATTAAATGCCACCAATTTATAGAAACGGAATTATTATTAAAAAATCTGGAAAGTAATCTTTTCGATGAGCAATAATGATTAGGCACCGCTAACTGACTAGTCACAACATCGACTTCTTTAAAGAAATTAATAGTGTTGTTATTGCCTATTTCGAAATATGTCCCAAAGCTTATCCATTTTCCTAGAAAATGATTTTCATCCAAGTAAGCCGCAATCTTTATGGGGATAAAGGCATTTATTTCGTATACATCTTGGACAGCAATTTTAGCATTTGCTTGTACCCCTGCAGCTGCACAATAGATTACCACATCGCAGTCCAGTAACTCCTGCATTTGCAGGGGCTGTTCAGGATAAGCAAATGGAAAAAACTGAATCGGCCATTCTCCACCCATAGTAGAGGAAGGCATGCTTCTACCAAACAGTTTAAGCTCAACGCCTTGCTTGGCAAGCAGACCTTCTATAAGATATGATGCCAACAGAGAATTAGAACCTATGATACTGATTTTCAATTCTTTGATAGTTAGAAGGTAAAGGCGTTTATATCATCTCTTACAAGCAATTTAGCATCTTCACCTGCGTTTAATTTTTTATACCACAACAGCGTTTTGTTAATAGACTGTTTGGCATTGTACTTAGGTCGCCAACCTAAGCCATTCATTGCCTTGCTGATATCGAGCTTCAAAAGACCTGCTTCGTGTGGTTGGGCCGTGAGTGCGGGAGTTTCATATGTACCCACGCCCCACACATCGAGACCGATACCTACCAAATCGGCGACGCGTAAAGCGTCTTCCAAGTGAGGACCGAAGTTCCAAGCTCCGGCAAACTGGTGGGGTTCAGCCGCTAGCCGGGCGCCTAGTAGCAGATAGCCACCCAGGGGCTCCAGTACGTGCTGCCAAGGGCGCACAGCTGCCGGGTTGCGCACCTGCACTGGCTGGCTATTGCTCAGGGCCCGCACGATGTCGGGTATGATACGGTCTTTGGCCCAGTCGCCACCGCCGATAACGTTGCCAGCACGGCCTACCGCAATGCCCTTGCGGTGACGTGTGTAGTCGGCGGGGTTAAAGAAAGATTGTGCGTAGCTGTTGATGACTATCTCGGCGCAGGCCTTACTGGCACTATATGGGTCATAGCCGCCTAAACGGTCGGTTTCACGGTACGGGTAGACCCATTCCTGGTTTTCATACACCTTATCGGTGGTAATGAGCACGACCGTGCAGGGCTTTTCTAAGCGCCGAACAGTGTCGAGCAGATTAGCAGTGCCAATAGCGTTAGTGGCGAAAGTTTCGACAGGAATGTCGTAGGATAGGCGCACGAGTGGTTGCGCGGCCAAATGGAAGATAAAATCAGGCTGAAAATCAAGCACTGATTTTTCCAGCAATTCGCGCTGGTTGAGGTCAGCAATGATGGACTCACACAGGGAATCACCATCGAGCAGGCTATACAAACTGGGCTCGGTGTCGGGCGCCAAAGCGTAGCCTTTCACCTGCGCTCCCAGCTGATGCAGCCAAGCAAGCATCCACGAACCTTTGAAGCCGGTGTGACCAGTCAGGAACACTTTTTTACCGGCGTAGGTAGCGCGCAACAGCTCTTGGTCAAGGCCGGCGGGTTGGAGGTTGGCAGCAGCTACCATATTTTCCAAGGCGCTTGTTTGCTGGTCCAAGCCGTATCGAGTTCCACCTTGTCTCGCAGGGTGTCCATTGGCTTCCAGAAACCGTGGTGCTTGTAGGCATGCATTTGGCCGTCGCGGGCAATGCCTTCCATTGGGCCGCGCTCCCAAATGGTGGAGTCACCTTCCTTGATGTAGTCTAGTACACCTGGCTCGCAGACGAAGAAGCCGCCATTAATCCAAGCACCGTCGCCTTTGGGTTTTTCCGCGAATGAATGGATGGTATCATCTGGCCCCAGGTCGAGGGCTCCAAAGCGCCCACTGGGCTGCACCGCTGTCACGGTGCAGAGTTTGCCTTGGGCCTGGTGAAATTCTACCGATTCGCGAATATTCACATTCGATACACCATCGCCGTACGTTAGCAGAAAAGGCTCGTTGTTGAGGTGCGCCTGCACTCGCTTTAATCGTCCTCCAGTCATGGTTTCCAGACCAGTGTCAACCAGCGTGATGTTCCAGGGTTCGGCGTAGCTGTCGTGTACCTGAAGCGAGTTTTCCTTCAGATTAATCGTTACGTCTGACTTGTGCAGGAAGTAGTTGGCGAAGTACTCTTTGATAACGTAGCCTTTATAACCCAGACAGATAATAAAATCATTGTACCCGTGCGCAGAATAAATTTTCATGATGTGCCACAGAATGGGCATATCACCAATTTCCACCATTGGCTTGGGCTTAAGCACGGTTTCTTCGGAAAGACGGGTACCGAAGCCGCCCGCTAGAATGACTACTTTCACTGGGTAAATTTAAAGGGTCTTGATGCTGATAAGAAGACAGAAGAGAGGCTTGCCGGGCTCAAAGGTAAGACTGAACCCGGCATTGTGAGTTGGATGTGCCTAACGGCACACTCACTTGGCAACCATCTGGGCTGGCAAAAGCTGCCGTTTTTCTAGGGCCTGACGCAGTCCTGCAGCCCATTGGTCCCAGTTGAGCAGGGCTTCGTATTGGGCGCGGCTCTGCGCTCGCAAATGCTGGTACAGAGAAGGATTGGCAAGGATTTGCTGCATCTGCCGGGCAAAGTCCTCGCCGGTAGCGGAGAGCGGCAGCATATAGCCATTCACGCCCTGCTGCACGAAACTGGCAATGCCTCCTACATCGGTGGTGAATACGGGCAGTCCAAAGGAATTGGCGTCGCAAAAGGCAATGGCCGCGCACTCGGCCCGCGAAGGCAGGAGGAAAAAATCGGCGGTGCTAAATAGCTCATGCAGTTGGTCGCGGTCGGCGGCAACGCCCATATTGAGGAATGGAATGGTGCGAAAGCCAGGATTAGTGTAGTTTTCGGGGTCGGGCGGCCGGCAGCCTACTACCGTGAGTGTGGCCGGAATGCCGAGCTTTTGCAGGGCAACCATGGTGTCGTAAGCAATGGCTCCCCCCTTCCGCCCCCATTCGCCGCCCAGCAGAAATAATCGACAACTGCCATCCGATGCGGGGGTATGGTGCTGGGCCTGTTCCCGGGTGGGCGGGTCGGGATAATTAGAGCCAAAGGGGACAACGGCAATTTTATCGGCCGGTGTGCCATAGTCCTCACGCGCC
>Ga0265780_10011175_pt1 | contig 10641 bp, 7 predicted proteins | sample P1T30metagenome_FD_192432 | JGI IMG/M metagenome (GOLD analysis project Ga0265780, IMG submission 192432) | Plant litter microbial communities from East Loma Ridge, Irvine, California - P1 T30 | ecosystem: Environmental > Terrestrial > Plant litter > Unclassified | place: USA: California... | reverse complement strand
GGCCGCCGTCGTCGACGGGCTGAGCGGGCCGGGGCCGCCGGCCGTGATCGCGGCGAGGTGGTTGAGCACCGTGTCGTGCAGCAGCGCCGCCGCCTGCTGCTCGACGTCGTGCCGGATCGCCTGCTTCTGCTGGTCGAAGGCCGCGCGGTGCAGGCTCGGCTGCGCTCGGCGGACACGGCCCCGGGCCAGCAACGACGCACCGACGGTGGCCGACACGAGCAGCCAGGCGACGAGGACCGCGACGTCGAGACGCGGCGACGCACCGGTCTGCCAGGTCGCGAGCTGCGTGACGACCTCGCCGAGGCCGAAGCCCGCGGTCGCCCAGAGGAGGCTGCCTCGGGAGCGCAGGCCGCTGCCGCCGACCATGACGAGAGCGATCTTCGGCAGCGAGAGCGAGAAGGCGTCGGACGTCTGGACGGCAGGGATCTGCGCGAAGAGGGTCACGGCGTACCAGTAGAGGCAGGCGGAGCCGATGGCCAGGTACGCGAGGACCGCCGTCGTCGTGCGGACGCGCTCGACGACGAAGAGCATGCCGAGCATCGGCAGCAGGGCCAGGAGCGCCGGCCAGAGCAGGTACGACGGCTCGGCCACCTGGTTGACGATCAGCAGGAGGCCCGCGCTCGCCAGCACGATGCTCGCGATGACGTGGCAGGCGCGCGACAGGGCGCGGCCCACCGTCTGCGGCACGAGGTGCGCGGGGAGGCCGAGCAGCATGGCGGCCCCCTCCTGGTCGACGTGTCGGGCAGGATGATCATGCCAGAACGAGGACCGGGTCTGTACCCCGTTATCTAGGGCCACCCCGCAGAGCGCGCCGGGCAGCCCCGGCCGCTGTGCCCCGACCCCGCCGGCGGCGGGCTCAGCACGGCCTCGGCGATCAGAAGAGGCGGGGCTGCGGAGCACGAGCCCCGCCCGGCAGCTCGTGCGCGATGAGCGACCGCGGGCGTCCGTCCGTGCCGAAGCCGAGGGTGCCCCGGGCCGCCGCGGCGTCGTCGAGGGCGCTCGACCGCGTCGACCCCGTCGCCGGGTCGGCCGTGCCGTGCTCGAGGCCGTGCTCGGCGAGGAGGGGTCGCATCCGCGCAGCCAGCCACTTCCGGTAGCCGAGAGGGGCGTAGGTGCTCGTCGCGTACATGTCGCGGTACCGGGGCACGAGTTCGGGGTGCTCGCGCTCGAGCCACGCGAACCACCACTCCTTGACGCCCGGCTTGAGGTGGAGGGCGCTGTAGAGCAGGCTCGTCGCCCCGGAGGCGCGCACGGCCTCGAGGGCCCGGTGCAGGTGGTCGAGGTCGTCGGTCAACCACGGGAGCACGGGCATCATGAACACGGAGCAGCGGAGCCCGGCGTCGGTCGCCGCCCGCACCGTGGCGAGGCGGGCCGCGGTCGTCGGCGTGCCCGGCTCGACCGACTGCTGCAGCTCGTCGTCGTGGATGGCGATCGACATCGCGATGTCGACCGGCACGTGCTCGGCGGCCTCGACGAGCAGGGGAAGGTCGCGCCGCAGCAACGTGCCCTTGGTGAGGATGCTGAACGGCGTGCCCGAGTCGGCCAGCGCGGCGATGATCCCCGGCATGAGGCGGTACTTGCCCTCGGCGCGCTGGTACGGGTCGGTGTTCGTGCCGAGCGCGACCGGGTGCCGGAGCCAGGTCGGGCGGCGGAGCTCACGGGCGAGGACCTCGGCGACGTTGACCTTGACGACGATCTGCTTGTCGAAGTCGTCGCCGCCGTCGAGGTCGAGGTACTCGTGCGTCGGGCGAGCGAAGCAGTAGACGCAAGCGTGGCTGCAGCCACGGTACGGGTTGACCGTCCAGCCGAAGGGCAGGGCGGAGTCGCTGCCCGGCACCCGGTTCAGGGCGCTCTTGGCGAGGATCTCGTGGAACGTGACGCCGGCGAACTCCGGGGTCGTGACCGACGCCACGAGGTTCGACAGCTTCGCGAGGCCCGGCAGCGCCGAGGAGTCGGTCGCCGCCGTCGCTTGCCCGCTCCACCTCATGCAGGCAGTCGAACACATGTTCGACCGGACGTCAAACGCGGCCGCTCCCTGGCCCCCTCGGGTCGCCGCCCGGGGAGCCGGATGCCCGCTACGCGTGGATGCGCAGGGCCTCGGCGGTCGCCCCGAGGGTCGCGGCGGCGCGCTCCTCGTCGTCGGCGAGCTGGTCGCCGTAGGTCGGCACCATGCGTCGGAGGGCGGGGGTCCACCCGGCGATGCGGTCGGGGAAGCACCGCTCGAGCACCGAGAGCATGATCGGCACGGCCGTGGAGGCGCCGGGCGACGCCCCGAGGAGGCCGGCGATCGTGCCGTCGGCCGCTGAGACGACCTCGGTGCCGAACTGGAGCACGCCGCCCTTCTCCGCGTCGCGCTTGATCACCTGCACCCGCTGGCCCGCGGTGATGCGGTACCAGTCGGCGGGGTCGGCGTCGGGCATGAACTCGCGCAGCGCCTCGAACTTGCTGTCGCTGCTCGCCATCAGCTGCCCGACGAGGTACTTGACGAGCGAGAGGTTCGCGAGCCCGGCCCGGATCATCGGGTACAGGTTGTGCGGGCGGATCGAGGCGAACAGGTCGAACCACGATCCGTTCTTGAGGAACTTCGGGCTGAAGCCGGCGTAGGGCCCGAACATCAGGCTCGCCTGCCCGTCGACGACGCGCGTGTCGAGGTGCGGCACCGACATCGGGGGCGAGCCGACGGCCGCCTTGCCGTAGACCTTCGCGCCGTGCTTGGCGACGACCGCGGGGTCGTCCGTGCGCAGGAACTCTCCGCTGACGGGGAAGCCCCCGAAGCCCTTGATCTCGTCGATGCCGGACTTCTGGAGCAGGTGCAGGGCGCCGCCGCCCGCGCCCACGAACACGAAGCGCGCGTCGACGCTGGTCGGGGTGCCGCCCACCTGACGGCGCATCTTCACACGCCACGTGCCGTCGGCGAGCTTGGTCAGCCCGGTGACGCGGTGGTCGAGCTCGATGCGCGCCTCGTTCTCCTCGAGGTAGGTGAGCAGGAGGCGCGTGAGGCTGCCGAAGTCGACGTCCGTGCCGGCGGCGATGCGGGTCGCCGCGATCGGCTGGTCCTTCGCGCGACCGACGATGAGCGCCGGGGCCCACGAGCGGATGACGGAGGCGTCCGTGCTGAACTCGATGCCCGCGAACAGCGGGTGGTCGCGCAGCGCCTCGTGCCGCTTGCGGAGGTACTCGACGTTGGCCTCGCCCCAGACGAAGCTCATGTGCGGCGTCGAGTTGATGAAGGCCGACGGCTCGGGCAGAGCGCCCTCGGCGACGAGGAACGACCAGAACTGGCGCGACACCTGGAACTGCTCGTTCACCTTCACGGCGCTGCTCGTGTCGATCGTGCCGTCGGCGCGCTCGGGCGTGTAGTTGAGCTCGCAGAGGGCCGAGTGGCCCGTGCCCGCGTTGTTCCAGGGGTTGCTGGACTCCAGCGCGACGTCGCCCAGGGCCTCGTAGACCTGGATCGTCCAGGTGGGCTCCAGCTGCTTGATCATCGCGCCCAGGGTGGCGCTCATGACGCCCGCCCCGATGAGGGCGACGTCGACGGGCTTCGTTGCCTTCGATGATTCGGTCACGAGGTGCAGTCTAGGCGTCGCGTCTGGGCGCCGGACGGGCACGGGGCACGTCGGGTCACAGCCCGAGCGCGGTCAGCTCCGCGTCCATCCGCCGGGCCATCTCGGCGTAGCCCTCGTCGTTCGGGTGCAGCCCGTCGGCGGCCATCCACTCGGGGTGGCCCTCGAGCCAGCGCGACGCACCGGGCACCCAGTCGGCGCCGACCTCGAGTGCGGCGTCCTGCACCCAGCCGGCGATGACGTCGACGCTCTCCGGCCGCTCGTCGGTGTACCAGAACGGCTCGACGACGACGACTCGCGCGTCGGGCAGCGCTCCGGCGATGCGCCCGAGGTCGTCGCGGATCTGCTCCTGGATCTCGTCCGCACGGCGGTCGTACGAGAAGGAGTCGTTCAGCCCCATGGTGACGACGACGAGGTCAGGGTCGGCCTCGATGACGAGACCCGGCAGGTCGCCGCCCTCGAACGACGTCCGGTTGTTCACGAAGCCGAGGCCGTTGACGCTCGGGTTGTACTCGCGCCAGCCGCGCTCCGCGCTGACGACGGTCGACCACCGCTTCGACACGTCCGACGCGCCCGTCCCCAGCGTGTAGGAGTCGCCGTAGAAGGCGACGAGCGGGCCGTCGCCCGCGGGCACCGACGACGCCGGAGCGGGCCCCTCGGCGACCGGCGCGGCACAGCCCGTCAGTAGGACGACGGAGGCGAGCAGGGCGACGAGGCCGGGCACGAGACGGGTCATGTCCGGGGTTCGGAGCGACGCAAGCGAGGGGTTGGGTGCGGCGACGGGCAGGGCAGGGACGCAGGAGGCGCCGCCCGCGCGACCCGCGCCTCCTGCGTTCCGACCTCGGCGCTACGCCGTCGCGAGACGACGAGCCGCGACGATCTCGGCGATCTGGACCGCGTTCAAGGCCGCGCCCTTGCGCAGGTTGTCGTTGCTGATGAAGAGGGCGAGGCCGCGGTCGCCGGGGACCCCTTCGTCTTGCCGGACGCGGCCGACGAAGGACGGGTCCTTGCCGGCGGCCTCGAGCGGGGTGGGCACGTCGGTGAGCACGACCCCGGGGGCGTCGGCGAGCAGCTCGCGGGCGCGCTCGGCGGTGAGCCCGCGGGCGAACTCGGCGTTGATCGAGAGCGAGTGGCCGGTGAACACCGGGACCCGCACGCAGGTGCCGCTCACGAGCAGGTCGGGGCGCTCGAGGATCTTGCGGCTCTCGTTGCGGAGCTTCTTCTCCTCGTCGGTCTCGTCGAGGCCGTCGTCGACGATCGAGCCGGCCAGCGGGATGACGTCGAAGGCGATGGGGCGCACGTAGACGGCGGGCTCGGGCATCTGCACGGCGCCTCCGTCGTGGACGAGGCCCGCCGTGTCGCCCTCGAGAGCGGCGCGCGCCTGGCCGAGCAGCTCGTCGGCGCCCGCGAGCCCGCTGCCGCTGACCGCCTGGTAGGTGCTGACGACCAGGCGCTCGAGCGTCGCCTCGGCGTCGAGCACCGCGAGCACGGGCATGGCCGCCATCGTGGTGCAGTTCGGGTTGGCGATGATGCCCTTGACGGCCTGGTCGATCGCGTGCGGGTTGACCTCGCTGACGACGAGGGGCACCTCGGGGTCCATGCGCCAGGCGCTCGAGTTGTCGATGACGAGCACGCCGGCCGCGGCGAAGCGCGGGGCCTGGGCGCGGCTGCCGGTCGCGCCGGCCGAGAAGAGGGCGATGTCGAGTCCGGCCGGGTCGGCGGTCTCGACGTCCTCGACGACGACGTCGACGCCGCGGAACGGCAGCGTCGTGCCCGCCGAGCGGGACGTGGCGAAGAAGCGGATCTCGGCGATCGGGAACTGCCGCTCGTCGAGCAGCTTCCGCATGACCTTGCCGACCTGGCCGGTGGCGCCGACCACGCCGACGCGCAGACCTTCAGACATCTCGTGCTCCTGGGGGTGAGGGGTGGTGGTGCAGGTGGTCGTCTCGTCGAGGTGCTGCCGGTCAGCGACCGGTGCCGCCCCAGACCACGGCCTCGACGTCGGCGTCGAGCTCGAAGGCCGTGTGCACGACCCGCAGCGCCTCGGCGAGGGTGTCGGCCCGAGTGACGACGGAGATCCGGATCTCGCTCGTCGAGATCATCTCGATGTTGATGCCGGCCTCGAACAGGGCCGTGAAGAGGCGCGCCGAGACGCCGGCGTTCGTGCGCATGCCGGCGCCGACGAGCGCCAGCTTGCCGATCTGGTCGTCGTACTGCAGCGACTCGAAGCCGATCTCGGCCCGGTCGGACTCGAGCGCGTTGAGGACGACCGAGCCCTCCGACTTCGGCAGCGTGAACGAGATGTCGGTGCGGCTGGTCGACGCGGCCGAGACGTTCTGCACGATCATGTCGATGTTGGCGCTCGTCTTCGCGACGGTGCGGAAGATCTGCGCGGCCTTGCCGGGCACGTCGGGCACGCCGACGACGGTGACCTTCGCCTCGCTCAGGTCGCCCGCGACACCGCTGATGATGGGCTCTTCCACGTTCTCTCCCTCTTTCGGGTTGACGACCAGGGTGCCCTCGCTGTTGTGGAACGACGAGCGGACGTGCAGGGTGACGCCGTGGCGTCGGGCGTACTCGACGGCGCGGATGTAGAGCACCTTGGAGCCGGCGGCCGCGAGCTCGAGCATCTCCTCGCTGGTGATGCGGTCGAGCTTGCGGGCTCGGGGCACGACCCGGGGGTCGGCCGTGAAGATGCCGTCGACGTCGGTGTAGATCTCGCAGACGTCGGCGTCGAGGGCCGCGGCCAGGGCGACGGCGGTCGTGTCGGACCCGCCGCGGCCGAGGGTCGTGATGTCGCCCGTCGTGCGGTTGAAGCCCTGGAACCCGGCGACGATGGCCACCGACCCGGCGTCCAGGGCCTCGCGGATGCGACCCGGCGTCACGTCGACGATGCGCGCCCGGCCGTGCTGGGCGTCCGTGATCATGCCCGCCTGGCTGCCCGTGTACGAGCGCGCCTCGACGCCCTGGCTGCGGATGGCCATCGCGAGCAGCGCCATGCTGATGCGCTCCCCCGCGGTGAGGAGCATGTCCAGCTCGCGGCCGCCGGGCATCGGCGTGACCTCGGCGGCCAGGTCGAGCAGCTCGTCGGTCGTGTCGCCCATCGCGCTGACCGCGACGACGACGTCGTTGCCGGCCTTGCGCGTCTGGACGATGCGCTTCGCCACGCGCTTGATGCTCTCGGCGTCGGCGACCGAGGACCCGCCGAACTTCTGCACGATCAAGCTCACGGTGGCGGCTCCAGGAGGTGGGTGGCAGGACGGAGTCAGGCGCGTCGAGCTGGCGGCGCCTGCGTCCGACGATTCTAGGAGGTGCTCGACCCGTGTGACGACAGCCCCCCGCTCCCCCGGCCCCGGTCCCGTCGAAGGCCCTGACGCCCCGGCCCGTCGTCGCCGTCGACCTCTAGCGTGGGGGCATGACCGACGCCGCCGCGGACGCCCGCGGATCCGCCAGCCGCCTCCAGGACAGCCGCGCCCTCCGTGGCCTCGCCCGCGTGGGCTTCGCCATGAACGGGCTCCTGCACGTGCTCATCGGGGGCATCGCCCTCGGCGTCGCCTCCGGCGGCGGGGGCGAGGCCGACCAGGGTGGTGCCCTCGGCCAGCTCGCCGCGCGCCCGGGCGGAGCCGCCGTGCTCTGGGTGGTCGTCGTGGGGCTGTGGGCCCTCGGCCTGTTCCAGCTGCTCGAGGCGGCCCTGGTCAGGGGCGGCGACAAGGAGGCGTGGGCTGAGCGCGCGAAGGAGGGCGGCAAGGGCGTCGCGTACGTCGCCGTCGGCGTGACGGCCTTCACGATCGCCCGCGGCGGGTCGAGCGACAGCTCGGACCAGACCCAGAGCCTGAGCTCCCGCCTGCTGGCGACTCCCGGCGGTGTCGTGCTGCTCGTCGTGCTGGCCCTCGCCGTCGTCGCGATCGGCGTCTACTTCGTCGTCAAGGGCGTGCGCCAGAAGTTCCGGGCCGACCTCGTGGTGCCTCCGGGCACGGCCGGACGCCTCACCGTGGCCCTCGGGATCGTCGGCTACGTCGCCAAGGGCGTGGCGATCGCGGTCGTCGGCGTCCTCTTCGCCGTCGCGGCCTTCACGGCCGACCCGGAGGAGGCGACCGGCCTCGACGGCGCCCTCAAGGCGCTGGCCGCGCTGCCGAGCGGCGTGGTCGTGCTCTCGGTGGTCGCGGCGGGTCTCATCGCCTTCGGCGTCTACAGCGTCGTGCGGGCCGGTCGAGCCCGGCTCTGAGGGCGACGACCCCGACCGGGCACGGCCCGGCTACTCGGAGACGAGTCGTCGACCCTCGAACGCCCTGCCCAGGGTGACCTCGTCGGCGTACTCGAGGTCGCCGCCGACCGGCAGCCCGGAGGCCAGGCGGGTGACCCGGAGCCCGAAGGGCGCGAGCATGCGCGACAGGTACGTCGCGGTCGCCTCGCCCTCGAGGTTGGGGTCGGTCGCGATGATGACCTCCTGCACGGTGTCGTCGGCGAGGCGCTGCACGAGCTGACGGATGCGCAGGTCGTCGGGGCCGATGCCGTCGATGGGGCTGATGGCCCCGCCGAGCACGTGGTAGAGCCCGCGGAACTCCCGGGTTCGCTCGATCGCCTGGACGTCCTTCGCCTCCTCGACGACGCAGATGGTCGCCGGCGAGCGACGCGGGTCGCGACAGATCGAGCACGTCTCCTGCTCGGTGACGTTGCCGCAGACCTCGCAGAAGCGCACCTTCGTGCGCACGTCGACGAGCAGCTCGGACAACCGCGTGGTGTCGTACGTCTCGGTCTGGAGGATGTGGAAGGCGATGCGCTGGGCCGACTTCGGCCCGATGCCGGGGAGCCTGCCGAACTCGTCGATCAGCTCTTGGACGATTCCCTCGTACACGGACTACTCGCTTCTCTGAGGCGTGACGCGGGGAGCGATCGTCTCTTCTTCGATGAACTGGGCGCCGAGGATCTCACGCACGACGGCCTCGCCGTAGCGCGACCCGGCGGGGATGCCGCGGCGTGGATCGCCCGCCGCCGCGCGACGTTGGCTGGCGCTCGCCCCGGTGGGCGGAGCGGCGGCGGGCGGAGCGGCGGCGGCGGTCGGCGCTCGTCCGGCTGCGGGCACGTCGGGGGCCGTGCGCGGCGTCGGAGCGGCCGGGGCGACGTCGACGGGCGGCGGCGCCGCGTCGACGGTGGGGACGCCCTCCGGGGGCTCTTCGGTGATGAACTCGGGCTCGTCGGGCTCGGGCGGCGGCGTCTGCGGGATCGTCGCGACGTCCCAGCCCGTCACCGGGCCGGCGGAGACGGGCTTCGACGGGGCGCTGCCCTGGGGGGATCGACCGGACGGCGCTGCGGCGGGCGCGGCGGGTGCGGCAGGAGCGGCGGGCGCGGCCGGTTCGACGGGCGCGGCAGGTTCGACAGGCGCGGCGGCCGTGGTGTCCGAGGCGACCGGCGCGCTGACCGCGGGGCCCGCGGTCGCCTGCGCCGGGTCGGCGGCTCGAGCCGCCGGCTCCGTCGGGGCGACGGCCGCGGCCGCAGCGGGCGCGGGACCGTCCGCCGCGCCCTCGACCCGGGCGATGTACTTGACGCGGACGCCGAGGACCTGCTGGATCGCGCGACGGAGGTGCTCGCTGACGCCTTCGCCGGCGCCCTGGGGCTTCTTGAACGCCTCGACGTCGTTCGCACTGGGGAACGTCAGGGTCAGGACGTCGTCGGCGTAGGCCTGCACGCTGGCCGTGACGACGACCATCCACGCGGTGCGGCGGGCTTTCTCGACGACCTCGACGATCTCGGGCCAGGCGTCGCGCATCTGCTGCAGCGACACGGGCCCGACCGCCGAGGCCTCGCCGTCCGTGGGCGGCACGGCGCTCTCGACGGGCGGCGTCTGGGCCCAGGCGGCCGAGTGCGCAGCGGTCGGGGTCGCGGGCTCGGTGGCGGCGGGGCCGTCGACCGAGGGCGCCTGAGCGGGGTCGACCGCGGCCGGACGCGCGGGCGACGCGGCGGCCGGCGCGGAGGGCGCGACGGCACCCCACGCGGCCGAGGCCGAGGCCGGGTCGGACGACACGGGGGCCGCGCTGACCGCCGCCCCGGGGACGGACGCACCTCGGCCCGCCGAGGCGGCCGGGGGCTGCTGAGCGCCTGATCGTGTCGTCGACGATGCTGTCGCAGCGACGGCGGGTGCCTGCACGGGTGCGGGGTGAGCGGCGTCGCCGGCGCCGCCGTCGACCCCGACGCGGCGCTCGAGCCGCTCGACCCGGGCCAGGGCGCCGCGCGTCGTCTCGTCGGCCTCGGGCACGAGCACCCGGGCGATCATCAGCTCGAGGTGGAGGCGAGGCGACGTGGCGCCCGTCATGTCGGTGAGGGCCCGGTTGACCACGTCGGCGGAGCGCGACAGCTCGGCGGCGCCGAAGGCGTGCGACTGCTGGACGAGCCTGTCGAGCTCTTCGGGCGTCACGCCCCGCAGCACGGCGGAGGCGCCCTCGACCGTGGCGCCGACGACGATGAGGTCGCGGAGGCGCTCGAGGAGGTCCTCGACGAAGCGGCGCGGGTCCTGTCCCGTCTGGACGACGCGGTCGACGGCCGCGAAGGCCGCGGCACCGTCGCGCTGCCCGAGGGCGACCACGACGTCGTCGAGGAGGGCGGCGTGCGTGTAGCCGAGCAGGGCCACGGCGCGCTCGTACTCGACGCCGTCGCTCTCGCTGCCGGCCATCAGCTGGTCGAGCAGGGACAGCGTGTCGCGGACCGAGCCGCCGCCTGCGCGGACCACGAGCGGCAGGACGCCGGGGGCCGCGGCGACGCCCTCGCTCTCGCTGAGCTGCTGCACGTACTCGAGCATCTGCGCCGGGGGCACGAGACGGAACGGGTAGTGGTGGGTGCGCGAGCGGATCGTGCCGATGACCTTGTCGGGCTCGGTCGTGGCGAAGATGAACTTGACGTGCTCCGGCGGCTCTTCGACGACCTTGAGCAGCGCGTTGAAGCCCTGCGGCGTGACCATGTGGGCCTCGTCGAGGATGAAGATCTTGAAGCGGTCGCGGGCCGGGGCGAAGACCGCGCGGTCGCGGATGTCGCGGGCGTCGTCGACGCCGTTGTGGCTGGCCGCGTCGATCTCGATGACGTCGAG
>Ga0265780_10011174_pt1 | contig 10643 bp, 11 predicted proteins | sample P1T30metagenome_FD_192432 | JGI IMG/M metagenome (GOLD analysis project Ga0265780, IMG submission 192432) | Plant litter microbial communities from East Loma Ridge, Irvine, California - P1 T30 | ecosystem: Environmental > Terrestrial > Plant litter > Unclassified | place: USA: California... | reverse complement strand
GGAAAAAGCCGGTCTCGGCTGGCGCGGCAAACATACATTATTGTTGAGCCGGAACGCTGGCTCAACATTTTTTATTGGCGAGCTGCTGGTCGATTTGCCGCTGCCGGTCGACCCGCCCACCGGCGCGCATTGCGGCGCTTGCTCGGCCTGCATCACGGCGTGCCCGACGCAGGCAATCACTGCACCCGGCCGGCTCGATGCGCGGCGCTGCATCTCGTATCTCACCATTGAACTCAAGGGCGCGATTCCCGAAGAATTGCGCCCGCTGATCGGCAACCGCGTGTACGGCTGCGACGATTGCCAGCTGGCCTGCCCGTGGAACAAGTTTGCACAGCCATCCACCGTGGGCGATTTCGACGAGCGCAACCAGTTTGGCAGCGCCTCGATGGTGGAGCTGTTCAGCTGGACCGAAGCCGAGTTCGACCGCAAGCTCGAAGGCAGTCCGATCCGGCGCATCGGCCACGAGCGCTGGCTGCGCAACCTGGCCGTGGGGCTGGGCAATGCGGCCGAGGGTGCACGTGGCGATGCCGCCATTGTGGCCGCCCTGGATGCGCAGGCGGCGCATCCGTCCGCGCTGGTGCGCGAGCATGTCGCGTGGGCGCTGGCGCGTCACGCGGCCTGAGCCACGTATCTCGTCGGCGGCAACCCCACATGGCGCGTAAAGGCCACGCTGAACGCGCTGGCGGAACCGTAGCCGACTTTCTGCGCCACCTCGGCAATCCCGCTGTCCTGTTCCTGCAATAGCTTCTTGCCCAGCGCCATGCGCCACGTGAGCAGGTAAGCCATCGGCGCCATGCCAACCGCTCGATTGAAACGGGCAAAGAACGCCGAGCGCGACAGGGCCGCTTCCTTTGCCAGTTGCACCACCGTCCACGGCTGTTCCGGCTGGGCGTGGATGCAGCGAATCGCCGCGGCCAGGCGCTCGTCGGCCATGCCGCGCAGCAGGCCCGGTGCGGCAGCTTCGTCACTTGTTGCGCGCAGCGCTTCGATCAGCAGCACTTCCAGCAGACGCGACAGGACCATGTCGCGTGCCGGCCGGTTCGCGCGCGATTCGTCGGTGACCAGCTGCACCAGCGTCGACAGGCGCGGCTGGCCGCGCACATGCACCAGTTCCGGCAGCAGTGATACCAGCAAGGCCGCATCGGGCGCATCGAATACAAAGTGGCCCACCAGATACGTCACCTCCGCCGGGCCATCGTGGGCGCCGATGCGAAATTCACCAGGGCGGATGCTGGCCGGCACATCGTCCGGCGCACCCTCGTCGACGGGCGCCATGCTGGCCAGCGCGAACGCGTCGCCGGCGGGAACCAGCACGAAATCGCCCGCCTGCAACACGATCTCGCGGCCATCGATGGTCATTCGGCAGGCGCCCTCGAGGATCACGAAGTAGCCCGGATCGCCGCCGCGCGGACGCCGCAGCCGCCAGGCGCCGGCGCCGGAGACTGTCTTCGAGAACGACGCGCGCGGGGCGAGCAACGTCACCGCTTGCGCGAGGGGATCGATCATGACAGGACTCCTGCAAATGTATTGTGGACTGGCGATTGTAGCAGTCTTGATAGTGCAGCCCTATCATGGTTCCACTTTCAACCCAACAGGAAACCTCTCATGAAAACAGTCCTCATCACTGGCTGCTCGTCCGGCTTCGGTCTCGACACCGCCCGTTACTTTCTGGCCCGCGACTGGAACGTGATTGCCACCATGCGCACCGTGCGCGAAGACTTGTTGCCGGCGGCGCCAAACTTGCGCGTGCTGGCGCTGGACGTCACCGACGCCGCCAGTATCGCCGCCGCGATTGCCGCCGCCGGCCCCATCGATGTGCTGGTCAATAACGCCGGCATCGGCATGCTCGCGTCGCTCGAAGGCACGCCGATGGCCACCGCGCGCGATGTCTTCGAGACCAATACGCTGGGCACCATCGCGATGACCCAGGCGGTGCTGCCGCACATGCGTGCACGCAAGGAAGGCATTATCGTCAATGTCACGTCGGCCGTCACCATGCGCGCGTTGCCGATGCTGTCGGTGTACACGGGCAGCAAGGCCGCCGTGGAGGCCTTTACCGAGTCGCTGGCGCTGGAACTGCAGCCATTCAACATCCGTGTCGGCCTGGTGTTGCCGGGACGGTCACCGACCACGAAGTTCGGATCGAACGCGGGGCCGCGCATGGCGGCCGGCAATCCGGATGCCTACATGCCCATGCTGCAAGGCATATTCGCGGGATCACGTGAGCTGACCGAAGTGACCACCGGCGAGGAAGTGGCCGAAGCCGTGTGGCGCGCCGCGACCGATCCGGCGGCGCCGTTGAAAATCGCCGGTGGCGCGGATGCGGTGACGTGGGCAAAGGAAAGCGACGACGCGCGGTTTGTCACGCCGCGCTAACGCCAGAGCAATCTACGCGTTGGCGCCACCGGACCGGATCAGCGAATAGCGGTCGATGTCGCCCCGCAGCATCCAGCCGGCCTGTTGCCAGTAGTCGTGCGCCAGCGCATTGGTTTTCAGGACATCGACGTGGCTCTTGACGATGCCGAGCGCTTCCAGGCCGGCCAGGCATTGTTCCACCAAGGCGTTCGCGATGCCCTGGCGCCGGTAGTCCGGCAACACGACCAGATGCTGCAGGTAGCCGCGCTTGCCATCGTGGCCGGACATGATGCAGCCCGCCATCGCCCCGTCCACATGGGCGACAAAGCTGAGGTCGGGATTGCGCGCCAGGTAGCGGGCGACCGCTTCCCGAGAATCGGCGTCGCGGATCGAGACGCCAGGCGTCTGGTACATCAGGGTCATGACGGCGTCGTAGTCGTCGATTTGCATGGGGCGGATGGTGAACATCGTGTCCTTAAGTTGAAAGTGAAAGTGCCGCCCGCGCATCGCGGACCGGCGGCGCGCCGAAGAGCTTGCCATAGTCGCGGGTGAATTGCGGGACGCTTTCGTAGCCGACCGCGAACGCCGCGGTGCTGGCGGAAGCGCCGGTAAAACGCATCAGGCGGCGCGCTTCGATCAGGCGCAGGCGCTTTTGAAACTGCAACGGCGACAGCGACGTCAACTGCCGGAAATGATGATGCAGCGACGACGCGCTCATGGCGGCCACGCTGGCCAGTTCATTGACCGGCAACGTGCGGGCGAACTCGGCGCGCACCAGCGCGATGGCGCGCCCGACCTGCTGCGCATGGTGGCTGCGCGTGCCAAGCGTCGCCACCTGCGCGCCATACCGTCCGCAGAGCAGCCAGTAATGCAGCTCACGCACGCGCTGCGCGTGCAGCACCGGCACGGCAGCCGGACGATCGAGCAAGTGCATCAGGCGCAGCGCGGCATCAAGCAATTCCGCATCAAGGTCCCCACTGCCTGACGCTACGCCTTCCGCAAGCAATTGTGCAATCAACGCAGCATCGAGCGCGAGTACCAGCGCCAGGTAGGGCGCGGCCAGGCTCGCTTGCGTGACCTGGCTGACGGTGGGGATGTCGGCAGTGACAAGCAGCGCATCGCCCGCCTGGTACAGCGTGCCGTGCTGGCCAATCGTCACATGCTTGCTACCTTGCAGAACCAGGCAGAACAGCGGCTGGGGAATCGCGTGCAGCAAGGCGCTTGGCGTGGTGGCGCGCGCGGTGGTCAAGCCCGGCACCGCGCTCGCGGCCACGCCCTCGGCATTGCCGCAGGCTTCCGTGTGGCGGCGCACTGCTTCCAGGAGAGTCATCATGCTGGACAGCTTACCGCGTTTCACCAGCGCGGTGGCCCAGGCTGGAGGATCAGGCAAGGTTGATGGCGCATCGAGCAACCTGGACCCCGCCCCTGGCTGCACCATGAAGCTCCACTCGACATCAGGAGCACAGCAGCCATGACAACCATTACCCTTATCACTGGCGCCAGCCGCGGCCTGGGCCGCAACACCGCGCTGGCCATCGCCAGCGCCGGCGGCGACGTCATCGTCACGTACCGCACGCAACAACACGAAGCCGATGCCGTCGTCGCGGCCGTACAGCAGCTGGGACGCAAGGCGGTTGCCTTGCAGCTCGATACGGCCGATGTGGCGACCTTTCCAGCGTTTGCCGACGCGCTCAGGCAGGCGTTGCGCGAGACATGGTCGCGCACCACGTTCGACCACCTGGTCAACAACGCCGGCCACGGCGACTACGCGATGATTGCCGACACCACCGAAGCCCAGTTCGACAGCCTGGTGAATGTGCACTTCAAGGGCGTATTTTTCCTCACCCAAGCGTTGCTGCCGCTGCTGGGCGATGGCGGGCGCATCGTCAACCTGTCGAGCGGCCTCACCGGTCCGTGCTTTCCCGGCTACGCGGCCTACGCTGCCGTCAAAGGCGCGGTGGAAGTGCTGACGCGCTATCTCGCCAAGGAACTGGGTGCGCGCAATATTGCCGTCAACACGGTGGCGCCAGGCGCGATCGAAACGGATTTCGGCGGCGGCGCGGTGCGGGACAATCCAGAGGTGAATCAATTGTTTGCCGGCATGACGGCACTGGGCCGCGCGGGCGTGCCCGACGATATCGGTCCGATGATTGCCAGCCTGCTGGCGCCGGCCAACCGCTGGATCAACGCGCAGCGCATCGAAGTATCAGGGGGGCAGGGGATCTGACCGGCTTGCACCAGGCCCGGGCCGTTCAGGTCACCATGCGCTTCACGCGCAGCGCCGACCAGTCCAGGTCCACCGAGATGATGGCCACGGCGGTGGCGCCGTGCTGGCGCACATAGGCGTCGATTCTGTCGCGGTGGATGTCGGTAGCCTTCGATGCGCTCTGCTTCAGGTAGGCGATCCACAGCGAGCCTTTTTCGTTCAGGCGCGCGAGCGCTTCCGGCAGGTACTGCGCAAGCTCGGCCTGGTTGAGTGCGGGCAGCAGGACCACGTCGACCTTGTCGGCGTCTTCCTTGATCAGTTCGGCGGGCAGCTGGGCGACAAGACCGGGGTTGGCTTTGCCGTTAATCACCACCATGGATTTGGCGTTCTTCAAGAACAGCTTGTCGGCAATGGTCTTGTCGCTCATGGGGAATTCCTTTTGAGAAAAGACGACCGTCATGGACGGCGCGCCTGGCGTTTTATTTTACCGCCATCCCGATTTACTTGAGGAGTCCCGCGAGTTCAACCGCGGTTTTGACGTGCATCTTGTCGAAGATATGGGCACGGTGTACCTCGACGGTACGCATGCTGATGCCGAGCTTGTCGGCGACCACCTTGTTCATCTTGCCGGCCAAAATCAGGTCGAGTACTTCGCGTTCGCGCGCCGACAGCGACGCCAGGCGCAGGTGCACTTCCGCTGTGGCGTGGGCCACGCGCGAGGCGGCCATTGCCTGCTCGACGCGATCGATCAACTGGTTGTCGTTGAACGGTTTTTCGAAAAAATCGAAGGCGCCGCGCTTGAGCGAATCGACCGCCATCGGCACGTCGCCGTGGCCGGTCAAAAAAATCACCGGCAGGCGCGCCAGCAAGCCGCGCGCCACCAGCTGGTCGAACACCGCCACGCCGTTCATGCCGGGCATGCGCACATCGAGCAGGACGCAATCGCCGTCGGGATCGATGCGCGTTTCGATACCGTCCAGGAACGCCTCGCCGCCATCGTAGCCGCGCGCGGCGATCCCGCGCGACTGGGCCAGCCAGGCCAGCGCATCGCGGATCACTTCTTCGTCGTCGACTATGTGCAGCATGGTGAGTTTGTCCTTCGTCTGACTGACTTCTTGCAGGGAACACATTTTATCCCAGGAATGGTCCGGCCCTGCGCCAGCCGAGTGTGGGATTTTCGTCGCACCGGTTCACATTGCGCGTTCAATATTTTCCCAAGGGAAATAATTGTGGCAAACTATCGTCAACAAGTTCACGCACGTTCACCTTCCTTTCTTTTCATTCCATGGTCAAACATTTCCTGGCGGCGGCTCTGGCTGCCACCTTCAGCATCAGCGCGTTTGCCGATGCCCCGATCGTCATCAAATTCAGCCATGTGGTCTCGATGGACACGCCCAAGGGCCAGGCTGCCGAACTGTTCAAGACCAACGCCGAACGGTTGACCAAGGGGCGCGTGCGGGTCGATGTCTATCCAAACAGCGCGCTGTACAAGGACAAGGACGAATTCGCCGCGCTGCAAGAAGGCAAGGTGCAAATGCTGGCGCCGTCGTTGGGCAAGTTCGGCCCGTTTGGCGTGCCCGAGTTCGAGCTGTTCGAACTGCCGTACCTGTTCCCCAACAAGGACGCGTTGTATCGCGTGCTGGACGGCCAGATCGGCAAGAACCTGCTGGCCAGGCTGGAGCCAAAAGGCATCACCGGCCTGGCATTCTGGGACAACGGCTTCAAGGTGATGTCGGCCAACAAGCCGCTGCACACGCTGGCCGATTACAAGGGCCTCAAAATGCGCGTGCAGTCGAACTCGAACGTGCTGGACGCCGAGATGCGCGCGCTGGGCGCCATTCCCGTGGTGACCAATTTTGCTGACGTGTATCCGGGTTTGAAATCGGGCGCGCTCGATGGCGCGGAGAACCCGCCGTCGAATATGTACAGCCAGAACATGCACCAGGTGCAGAAGAACGTGACGCTGACCAACCATAGCTACCTGGGCTATGCGGTGGTCGTGAATAAAAAATTCTGGGATGGCTTGCCGGCCGATATACGCGCTGCGCTCACGACCGCGCTGCACGATGCCACCGCGTACGAAAAAATCATGTCGCAAATGGATGGCGAGCGCTCGATCGATGCCATGAAGAAGACTGGCAAGACCACCTTCTACACGCCCACGCCGGCGGAAGATGCGGCGATGCGCCGTGCGCTGATGCCGATCCAGGCGCAGATGCAGGACCACATCGGCAAGGATGTGATCACGGCGATTCATCAGGCCACGAAGTAAGGCTTTACACGGCACACACCGCGCGTCAGGCGAGCGCGTCGGCCTGTTCCGGCAAGGTGAACGTGAAGACCGTGCCGCCGTCCGGATTGGCCGCGTGCGTCAACGTGCCGCCGTGAAATTCGATGGCGGTGCGGCAGATCGACAGCCCCATTCCCATGCCTTCTGCCTTGGTGGAAAAGAATGGTGAAAACAGGCGCTCGGCGACGTCGGGCGCGATGCCATGGCCGTGGTCGGTAACGGACACTGCCACGTGCCCGGCGCTGCTGGCGGCATTGATGCGCAGCACGCGCCGCTCGGGCGGGATCTCGGCCATCGCTTCGATGGCGTTGCGGGTCAGGTTCAACAGCACCTGTTCAAGGAGGATGCGGTCGGCGCTCACTGGCGGCAGGTTGCGCGGGACTTGCACCCGCAGCGCCACCAGCGCCTGGCGCGCCTGCAGTTCGATCAGCGCGCGCACACCGTCGACGACGCTTTGAATTGCCACTTCCTTGCGTTCGGGTTCCCGCTTGCGCACGAATTCATGGACGCTCCGGATGATCTGGCCGGCGCGCTGGGCCTGGTTGCTGGCTTGCTCGAGCGCGCGCCGCAACATCATTGCATCAACCTGCTTGCCGCTGTCGACCGCGCGCGCCAGCACGTTCAGGGCGCCCGCCGTGTAGCTGGAAATGGCGGCCAGCGGCTGGTTCAGTTCATGCGCCAGCATCGATGAAATTTCCCCCATCGTGGCCAAGCGCGCACCTTGCTGCAGCTTTTCTTCCTGGCGCCGGTTCAGGTCTTCGGCCTGCTTGCGGTCGGAGATGTCGAGAATCGAGCTCATCCAGCCAGTCTGCTTGCCGTCGCTGTCGACCAGCGGCGCTTCGAACACCAGCACCGGCACGCGCGTGCCGTCCGAATGCTGGAACACGGTTTCAAATTGCGGCGTGATATTCCCGGCCAGCACCTTGGCAAAGCGCTGCTCGTATTCCGCCATGGCTTCCGGCGCCCAGTACGGCATTGGTGGCGCCTTGCCCAGCAGCTCGCCTGGCGGCAGGCCGACCATTTGGCAAAACGCCGGATTGACATAGGTGACGCGGCCTTCCAGGTCGCGCGCGCGCAGGCCTGTCACCAGCGAGTCTTCCATCGCGGTGCGGAACGCCATCTGCTGGCGCAGCGCGCCTTCGGCTGCCAGCGTGCGCGCGATGTGGCGCCACAAGGTCGCCAGCGACAGCAGCAGGCCCAGCGCGAGGACAATCACCGAGCCCACCAGCAGGTTGGGCAGCAGCTGGGGCGCGCCTTTGACGGAGTCAGTGGCCAGGTTGACGGACGAGCCCGGCAAGTCGAGCGCGTGTTTGTGGGTGTAGACGCCCCGGCCCGGACCGCCGTCGGCGCGCTGCGCCAGGGGCCGGTCGTCGCGGTCGAGGATGGTCAGCACATTGTCGTGCGCGAACCACCACGGGACGGTTTCGTCGAGCAGCACCTTCAGGCTGAACTTGGCGACCAGGCTGCCGCAGTAGACGCCATTCTGGAACAGCGGCAGGTGGTAGTCGATCATGGCTGGCGCCAGCGCGTCGAGGCGGTAGGGCTCGCTGTAGCGGCCGGCCCGCGTGCGGCGCGCATTGTCGTCGGCCTCCAGCGAAGCAGGTGACAGGTGCGTGGTGGACGCTGCGATGCCGCGCGTGGCCAGCACCTGGCCATCGGCATCCATCCAGATGACGCGGCGCAGTTCGTGGCCATTCTTGAACATCTGCTCCAGCCGCGCTTGCAGCACCGCGTCCTCGGGTGGATTGTTGACCAGGTCGGCGCCCAGGCTGGCCAGCGACTCTTCCTCGCGCCCCAGTTCGAAGCGCAAGGTGCGCTCGACCCACAGCGTATCGGCAATCAATTGTTCCTGACGGTCGTTGGATTCCATTTCGCGCGCCTGCCATGGCAGCCAGACCAGCACCGCCAGGAACAGCAGCACCAGCAGCACGGGCAGCAGCCAGCGCCAGCGCCGTACCGGCTGGGTATTCTGGGGGAGGCGGGATAGTGCAAAAGGGAATTTCATGTGCTACGGTCAAGGTTTTTTAGCAAGCCAGCCATTGTGGTTTTCCACAGTAGATGTAAATACGTCAGCAGCACACACTCAGTCGTCGTAAAAAAATAGCTGTTCAACTATCACGCATCTGGAGACACCAATGCATCTCAAATTTCTCGTCGCAGCTGTTGCTGCCGTCGCCACCTTCGGTACTGCTTCCTTCGCGCAAGCGCAGGCGCCGATCGTCATCAAATTCAGCCACGTCGTGGCGCTGGACACCCCGAAAGGGCAAGCTGCCGAGCGCTTCAAGGAGCTGGCTGAAAAGATGACGAAGGGGCGCGTCAAGGTCGAAGTCTACGCTAACAGCTCGCTGTACAAGGACAAGGAAGAGCTGGAAGCGTTGCAGCTGGGCGCGGTGCAAATGCTGGCGCCGTCGCTGGCCAAGTTCGGTCCGCTCGGCGTGAAGGAATTTGAAGCATTCGACCTGCCGTATATTTTTCCGACCAAGCAGTCGCTCTACAACGTCACCGAAGGCCCGGTGGGCAAGAGCCTGATGCAAAAGCTCGAGCCAAAAGGCATCGTCGGCCTGGCGTTCTGGGATAACGGCTTCAAGATCATGTCGGCCAACAAGCCGCTGCACACGCCAGCCGACTTCAAGGGCGTCAAGATGCGCATCCAGTCGTCGAAAGTGCTGGATGCGCAGATGCGCGCGCTGGGCGCCAACCCGCAGGTGCTGGCGTTCTCCGAGGTCTACCAGGCGCTGCAGACCGGCGTGGTCGACGGCACGGAAAATCCGCCATCGAACATGTACACGCAGAAGATGCACGAGGTGCAGAAACACCTGACCGTCACGAACCACGGCTACCTGGGCTATGCGGTCATCGTCAACAAGAAGTTCTGGGACGGCTTGCCGGCGGACATCCGCACGCAGCTGGAAACCGCGATGCGCGACGCCACCACGTACGAAAAAGCCATCGCGCAACGCGATAACGACCTGGCCATGGAAGCCATCAAGAAGTCGGGCAAAACCGCCATCTACACGCCGAACGCTGCCGAACAGGCCGAGTTCCGCAAGGTGTTGTTGCCGGTGCAGCAGCAAATGGAAGGCCGGATCGGCAAGGACCTGATCATGTCGATCAACAAGGCCGCCAAGTAAATTGCCGTTGCAGTGCGTAAGAGGGCAGCGCCATTATTCGGTGCTGCCCTCTCACGCGTTCACCTTGAGGAACCATCCCATGAAAATTCTTGATCGGCTCGAGGAGTGGATCATCGCGTCCCTGATGGCCGGCGCGACCCTCGTCGTTTTCTTCGCGGTGCTCCACCGCTATCTGCAGGGCCTGGCCATTCCCGGCATGCAGGAATACCTGATTTCACTCAATACCAGCTGGGCCCAGGAACTGTGCATCTACATGGGCGTGTGGATGGCCAAGTTCGGCGCCGCGTACGGCGTGCGCACCGGCATCCACGTCGGCGTCGATGTGCTGGTCAACCGCCTGAGTGAAAAGAACCGCCTGAAAATGGTGAGCTTTTCGCTGCTGGCCGGCGCGGCGTTCACCGCCACCATCGGCACGCTGGGCGCTATCTTCGTCTACAAGATGGCGCAGACCAGTTCCACGTCGCCCGACATGGAAATCCCGTCCTGGATCGTGTACCTCGCCATTCCGCTGGGCTCTTACCTGATGTGCTTCCGATTCCTGCAGGTGCTGGTCCACTTCTGGCGCACCGGCGACCTGCCGCGTCATGACCACACCTACGTCGAAGGCGTCGACAAGGAAATCGATACCGCTACCGGAAAGGGCGTCGCATGAGCGCACTGA
>Ga0265780_10011173_pt1 | contig 10643 bp, 12 predicted proteins | sample P1T30metagenome_FD_192432 | JGI IMG/M metagenome (GOLD analysis project Ga0265780, IMG submission 192432) | Plant litter microbial communities from East Loma Ridge, Irvine, California - P1 T30 | ecosystem: Environmental > Terrestrial > Plant litter > Unclassified | place: USA: California... | reverse complement strand
GAAGCGAAGTTGGATGTGGCCAATTACATCGCCGGCTTCTATAACTGTGAGCGCCTGCACTCAGTACTGGGCAATCTGCCGCCCAGCGTCTATGAACGCACAATGGCAGAGAAAGAACTTATCGTCGCGTCCGAAATTACTTGACCACTACAGAGCGCCAGATCTCTCAGACGCTCGGCTAACTGTAACCTTATCCTGATCGCCCAGATCTCTTTGAGCTTCAATGGTAACTTTTGACCGATTAGTCGTCCTTTGTTCCATGGGTCTCGACCCCTTGTGCTCCCGGCGCTCGCATCCATACGTCCTCCTCATTAGGTGAGGATGGATTTTCTCCTATGGGTTAGTCTCAGCGCGGCGCCCATTCATGGGCACTTTCGTAAAGAAAACTTGGCGCCGCGGCGCATAGTAGAATCGACTAGACACAACCACACACAAAAAGGCTTACAGATGGCGAAAATTGACTTGGCTGGTTACACCTTAGGCGAGCTAAAAGGCCTGCAGCACGACGTGGAAAGAGCAATCAAGGATCGTCAGCAACAGGACGTGCACAAAGCACGCGAGCAGATTCTTGCTATTGCCAAAGACGCCGGCGTCTCCGTGGAAGAGCTGCTCGGCAATGGAGGGGCGAAGGCAAGGAAGGCAAACGGCAAGAAGGTAGACGCGAAGTATCAAAACCCCGAGGATACTTCGCAAACCTGGACAGGTCGCGGCCGCCAGCCAAGGTGGATGGCAGAAGCGATGGCCAACGGCAAGAAGCTCGACGACTTCTTGATGAAATAAAGACGTTCATAGCTCCGCACTACCCGTGACTGACGTCTGCAATCGGCCAAAGCGGACGTATATTTTGTTGGGATATGTTCAATTTTTCTTTGGAGTCGGGATGTCTTCAGCCGAATGGACTCGAAGGGGTAAAACCGTCAGGCAACTTATCGAAGAGCTTCAAACCTTCGAAAATCAGGAACTGGAAGTTCGCATCTCCATCGACAGCGGCGACACCTCTGTTCCAATTTCGATAGTCGGGAGAAGCGAAGACACGTACGCATTACTGATGAATTGCGAGGATCTACCTACGCTGCGTAGGCATCGTTAGTCACCATTTGTTCAACCCGTGACAGTCCGCTTCGGGTCGGTTGCGGACGCTACAAGGATTCGTAGTGCACCGCGACTCGATTTCGCGCCTCACGGAGCTTTAGGACCGATACGTCGGGCCTTGTATATCAGCTTCATTTTTTGCTTTGCCTCTTCCGGAGTTAGCCCTACTGTTTCACCAGCGTCTGTGACGTAAACAGGATGCTCTACAGAATCCTCTTCGTATGCTCGAATTTCCAGAACTTTTGTCCAACGCCATGTGGAAACCTTATCCCTTCGGAAAGGTTCTAGTAGGCAGATATCAACAATTTTCGCAGTTTGGTTATTTTTGAACCGTAGGCAAAAGTCGAGTACATCCCGGCTATCCCAAAGGATCGAAGTCTGGTAAATCCAGCTTCGCCCCTCCTTTTGGCCATAGTTGACGAAAACATACAACATTCCCAAAGTGAGGGTTGCGGTACGCCATGTCGAGAATCCAGGGCCAATGGAGAACATCATCGCCTCATCCGCCGCGTAGGTGGTAATCATCTGCTTCCTCAAAATTAGAAAATGAACACTATAGATTGTAGTCCTATAGTGTTCGCCATGAGTACATCGTACCTTTTGTGCGGAGGTACTTGTGGTGTTGCTCAAACGGTTCGGAATAGGGTTGCAGAGAGCGCGGAAGAGTCGGAAGTTGACTCAGGAAGACTTCTCAGTCGTGTCGAGCAGAACCTATCTCAGCAGCTTAGAGCGCGGGATCAAAGCGCCGACGATTACAAAAGTTGATGAAATTGCAACGGTGATTGGTGTACATCCTCTCTCCCTGATCGCGTACGCATACCTTCCTTCTACCCCGGTAGAACGCGCGAAATTTTGGGACGCAATTACCACCGAAATTGGCTCGTTTGACTACGATGCCGCCCCAGATACTGCGGCCAAACCACGCTGAAGTGTCGTCAAGCCCGCTGTTGAGCTGGAACCTGGTCGTGAAGTTGTAAACAGGTCTGATTTCGACCCATTGCGGACGTTCATGAACAGTTTCAACGACTTAGTAAATACACGCCACTTTGATCTGCCCAAACACGTGCAGCGTCTTCAATGTCCGGACGGTTGAAGAAAAAGTGATACGTGTCGTCCCAGCTTTCATAAAATGCGCACCCATGCTCTGGGAGCACGACGTGAAAATGGCGGTGTCCAAAGACCTTACCGCTGCCTGGTCTGCAATATTCGGAAAGTACTCCCTTCGACACGAACCGTCGGAAAAGGATGTGACGAAATTGGCGACCACGCTGCACAAACGAAAGCACATCAGTTCCAGTGATCATTCGAGAGCAAAAGTCTGCAAGCAAGGCGTCTCGACGTGCTTGCTCGTCTGCCGGAACATTTTCCAGCTTTTCGCATGCTTCCTCGTGCGATAGCTAGCGGTCGAATACCGATACAGAAAGTATTTGAACGTCTGCGCGCTGCTCGTTAAGGTCGACATCCATTAGCCAATGAAACTGGCCAGCTAAGTCGCGTTGACTGGTTTTTGGAACATTGACGATGCGCCGATTCGACATAGGTTCTTGAAAAGGTATTTGCCGGTAGGATGTGCAGTTGTTCAAGGTCCGCTTCTGGCCGTTTGCTCCTCCGGCTTCACCAGTTGAATCCACGGCCGATAGCGGTCGTTCAGAACGGCACAGTGTGCGAGGTTGTTGCCATCACGGCAAGGACTGAAATTTGTCAGGCTTTCTGAACCTAACGGGTCTGCGACGTCCACGACTCTAATACCTGTAAACAAACCTGGTAGTGTTCGCTAGCTTGATCGTTAAGCGAAAGTAGATTGGCTTGGTTAATTATCGCTTTACTCAAGTATCGATGCAAAACTAGCAAGGCAAGATGGAAGTAAGTCGTCTCTGTTGCATTCTCGATGCCGCGACCCCGGATGTCGGACTGAGAATTCGTGGCAAACGGTGCTCCATGCGCGTGAGTAGACAAAAGCCTATACATTTGGGTGAATTTTTCAGATAACAAACCGAAGCGTATAGATACTTCTTCGTCATTGAAATGCATGCACGCGTTCCCGCTGCGCACAGCCTGTGCGCGCTTTTTATGTAGAGCTTTATAGGCTGCATATGTCATCAATTCGCCTTTCGCTTTTGGAAGCTCTACCTCGAATACATCAAGTATCGCTTGTGGCGTGCCGGAATCTTTTTGTAGCTTATACTTCTCACTGTTCAAGTGGAAGTAGTAAAGTGATTGGCGAAATGCATCATCATCTTCACTTAGGCCACCCTCGCTTAAGTAAAGGTAGCGGTGACATACTTCAATGAATGTGCGCGTTAAAGCAGCGATAGAGGGGAAGTCCCAGAGATTTGTATTATTTATCGAATTCCCTGGTAGGAGTGCATTGATTGTCATTGCACTTAAGATAATACGAGTGTAGATTTTTGTGCTTTCGATCCCTCTCCGTGTCGTCGCTGTTCCACCTGAGAGATCGGAGAAGCGAATGGCCGCTAAAACTAATTCCTCATAGGTATTTAGCGCTATGTCGTACTTTATTCTTGGTGTATTGGATTCGTTCATGAGAGACTAAGCTAGCGTCCGTCATCGATAAACCAAAGCGGTTGCTGTGTGCCGTCGAGTTGTCTGCCGAAGTGCCGGAAGTGTTGATGTTCTTCCGAGCTTGGTCGATGCGCACTTAACCCCAGTTGCACGAGTTGAGGTGCACCGATCCCGCATGCTAATGAAAGCAGTTCTGCGCTCGATCTCAATATTTCCCGAAATTCACCGAAGCTAAAGCTTGAACCACCGTCCCTGATAAGCTCTAATCTTGAGAGGCTTCTCAGTGCAGCAAACAGTTTCGGATGACGGGTGATGTTGTCTCCCTTTAAATTGAGATGGGTAACGCATCGGCTTCCTAAGCGCATGAAAAGATTTTGGGTAAAATAGGGTAATGGATCGCTCTTCTCCGCCTGATGAATCAGAGAATAAAGTTCATTGACATCTAACCCTCGACTGCCGCCTTGCCAAACCCAGATTGCGTGATCGAACTCTAATAGAACAGAAAGCGCGATATTTCTCGCTTCTTCATCAGCAGAACGACGTTCATAAAGCCAATCTACAATAAGCACCGTTATTGCTGTCCCAATAAATCCAGTGCCTAAATTGGCTAATACGCCTGAAGTATTTTGGCTGGTATTCTCGAAATATACAAAGTATAGGGAGATGACTGAAGCTAGTAGGAAGGATAGGATTATTATTATTCTGGTTTTCATTTCATTAGCTGGTGCCGTAGAATTGAGGGTGATTGAATAATGGGATCGATTAACGGGCGATTTCGCCCTCAGCCGAGGTACAAAGCATTATTCGCAGAGCGCACTAGAAGCCTAGAATGCATAGACCTTTGGCTCCTCTCGTTTGAAAGGTTGCCTTTAGGCTGGCCCTCCAGGATGTCCGCTCTTGGCCCGAAAGCGGACGGTCGGGATGGCTCAGTGTACGGTGTTGTTGCTACCAAGACAAGCAGGAAGTTTTGCTAGGCGCTCGTTAGTCGTGCAGTTTAGGATCGTCAGCTGCGGAGTTTCGGCCACGGATAGGGATCACTTTCGAACTAGTGATTTTTGCAAGGGCGTGCTTGACCTCGAATAATTCATACACCAGCGACATCTCACGGGACAACGCAGCGTCCAACTGTGCGCGTAATTCCTTTATCTCACTCTTCAGGCGATCACTTTGCTGTTCAACCCCGCGCCTTGGAAGACTTTGTTCTGCAGCTGCTGCCTCGATATCAGCAATGAGCTGTGAGAATACCGGTCGGGATTTCTTGATTGACCCTTTCCCCCGGCCGGCCTCCAGTGACACTGCATCCCGCGTTATCTTGGTGCCTTTTGGAACAATTTTCGGCTGACCGTCCTTCAACCGGTTCAGGGCGGTACGGTATTCGGTGAGGCTATCCTCATTCATTGTGGCAAACTCCTCTTCCTGATTTCTTCTTTCCCCCGTGCCAGCCCGGCTTGCAGAGCCTCCAACTCGGCGTTTTCCACTTTATACTCGAATGACATTGGCGCTCCAAACTTTAACTTTTCTACCTGCGCACTCTTCGCATCGATCAGTCGCTCGACCTTGGCGACGCTACCAACCATATGCTTGCACAGGCTTGTCATACATTCGGTGTGCAGTGTTGAAATCGGCAACGTCTCGCATCTGGAAGTCCTGGAACAACCGCCGATCGGAGTAGGCCTGTACGACAACTGACCTTTCCTCATGGCCTTCATTGTCATGTCCCGGTCAATCAGTATTTCCGCCCCGTCTGTTCTTCCGTGCTGATGAAGCCATAGAGCCAATGGTCCGAACTTGTCATCGAAATCCATCAATACATTCTTGATGTAGGAAAGGCCCATGCTCACCGGCTGAACTTCTTGCCATTCATGGCCGAAGTGTTTCTCGATATGCCCTTCACCGATGAAGTCTTTGGCGAAAGGCGAACCTGCACAATAGTAAAGCGTCATTTCTTCGGTGATGTGCTGTAGTTGTCTCTTCAGCGCCGGAAGTGATACCAGCCCGGACTTTTGTGCATAGAGTGCCAACGAGCGGCGGAGTTGATGTCTTCGCACGGGCCATGGCTGCCCTACTTGAAACGTTGGTTCCTGACGCCAGGCCCGACTGGTATCGATCGACTCCAGTTCGATAATGTCACTTTCCTCAATCGGAATTCCGAGGAAACCCCGTGCGCCCTTATTGGATGACAGGTCAAGCTCGATAGGTTTTGGGGCCACAGTACGAATTAATACCGAAGTCACTCGTACAAAAAGGTGAAAATCTACCCCAGTATTCTTTGGAGTGAGTTTTATGCCGAGGATATCGTAAATGGTCGATGCAAGCCTTTGCGCCAGAATGATCGCTGCACGCCCGCTCCGGCTGGTGATCCATTGAACTGGGCGCGCATCCCCACCGTCCTTAGTCACCTTACCTCTGACAATATAGTGAACCCGGTCGTCGCCATACCGCTTTTGTTCTTCAAGGCAGAAGTAAGGAAGAGTGTCGACCTCCTCTCCTCGCATTCCAGTAAATGCTTGGATGGTTAGAGAGGCAATGTGCTGAACCCGTGTTAGAAATGCGGTCAGTTGCTTTCCGTTTGGCCGAAAACTCCTATCCGCCCAAAATTGATCGAGTCCGTGTCTGCGGAGCAAGTCCGGGAAGGTCACTGCATCCTTGTACGTATTGCGTGGGCTGATCCTGCCGGGCGTGCGACCGATTGCTCGCTGCAATTCCACGGCTAACCCAATGGCCGGGTCACTGCAGTAATCACGGAGGAGAGCCAGGATGTTATCGAAGTACGGCTCGACCGAATTTAGCTCTTCTGCCATCCTGCCTAACAACAGCGAATAAATGCGCGTTGGGATCGGAACTGTCTGTTTAAGCGAAGCACTGTACTGATTGATGAGCTTTTGCATCGACTTAATCGTCTCGAAGGCTTTGAAGGTGTATCCGGATACCGAGGGCCCCAGTTTATGAAGAAGTGCAAGAAGCGCTCGCGCAGTCTTCGCGTGTGATATACCGACCAAGGTGGGAAAGTCATGAGGGTCGGTGATTAAGTCCATGACCCCCACTGCCTTCAATTCGGCTTGTCGAGCTGCTATCCGCAATAAGGTCAAATACCTTCTGATCGACTGGTCTGCAAGCGGAACAGGCGCCGTGTAGATTACTAGGAAAATGAGCCACCGGATTTCTTCAAGGAGTTCCGACCGGGCAGGGTTTTGCTCTTCGTCAGTCCAGAACTGAAAATTGATAATATTGGTCTTCCCGTCGGGATCGTAGGGGGTACGATCCCATCGCACGTCTCCGTAAACCGATAACGTTTCGCCAGCCGCATTTCGCGAGATGACGAAATTGGGAGCCGGCCGCTGACCTGACGATAAGTCGTAATCGTCTGGTCGTGATGCATCGGTCACGTGCTGGATTTTGGCCTGATACATGAGCATAGATTTAGTCTTCGATTAAGTCACCGAGTTGATAGAGGAAGTCGAGCTTTGCCGCCCAATACGCGTCCAGTTTTCCTTCTTCGTCAACCTCATTTCGAATCCGCTTAATTGGCGCAGACATCTCCGGGGTTTTGCTACAGATCTGCTCAAGCAAGCTATCAATTCTGGTGAGGAGGTGGCCGAACACTGCCGCATGCTCCTCAGCGCTCGCGGCAAAGTGAGCTGTCTGTCGGAGACAGTAATGCAGGCTTAACAGTTTTCGAGCATCTATCTCGTCTGCGTGAACACGGTATTTGTCGCAATAAAGGCATCCTTCCTGGTCCTTACAGTTTGGCTTCGTCGGCGGATTGATTATGATCGGCCGCGGGCTGTCTTCTTTAACACAAAGTCCTGTCGGCCTGGCCGCACTACCCACCGGGTCTTCTCCCTGCTTCAGAACGGTTTCTTCCACCTGGTTTAAGTAATCGCCCATTTCCTTTTGGGCGAGCGTTTCGGAACCCTTGCTATATGCCTTGATCGCAGTCTTCAAAGAATGCTGCATCAGGCTGGAGGCGGTCACAGGGTCAAAGTGGCGAATGAGAAAGTCCTGTTTTGCGGACCGTAGCTCTCGTGCGGTTACCCTTGGCACTTGAGCCGTCATCGTCTCTACCAAATCAAGGTACTCATTAACAAATTGACGAGACACCTGGGATGGTTCAATTGACCCAATAGGAATGCTGTATTTGTCCTGGAAGCCAAAGAACAGATAGTCGAAAGTCCGGTCCCGCAAAATCCATTTTCTTAGTTCCAGATACCGTCGCAGCATGGGGGCAAAGCGCAAACTGATTGTGAACGTCACCTCTTTGTTGTTAGCCCGGTACTTAATCGTGCGAAAATGCCTTCGCTCGGCAATAGGCTCCCTTGGGAGTTGATCAAGTTCTTCGCTCCATGGGAGCGAAACGAACTGCGAATAGTTCATTCCAGTCGCAGCGATAAAGACAGTAGCGAAGGCACCCATCGCGATCATCGCGGCTTTTAGCCTGACGTCGTGATATTGATCGGTGTTTGCCTCTAGAATCCGTTGTTGCGTATCGCGAACGGCCTTTGTCGCACTGCCAAGTCTAGAATAATATCCCCGAATTTCCTCAACCTCACGCACGCGCCCGGTTTTGTAGTCGAATACAAAGTTAAACGTTTTACGGGTGAGGGGTAGGGTTTCCTCTGGAGTTACTCTCCAATGCTTGCTAGGGAAAACCCACAACGAGTCATCGGGCCACCCCAGAAATGCGGGCATTTTTAGCTGAAAAGGATAGGGTTCGAAGCCGATTACAAGATCGTATAATCCGCTGAAGATGTGACTGCAAAAGCCCACCAAGCGTCCAACAGCTTCGTCTGATGGTACAGGTGTCCCCACATGGCCTTTGCGGTTTTCTCGAATGAGATTTAACCCTTGATCGAGATCATAAATTTCATGGTGCTCTTGAAGTACACGGATAGCCGCAGTTTGCATCGTTGCGGCTGCATTGTTTGCAATGGCGCCGGCACTTATTTCACGTCGCAGTTCAAACACATACGCGGGGATGGCACGGCGTGCAGATGAGATATCGTGCAGCACATCAGATCGGTCGTTCGCATCACACCAGAAAAGGAACTTTTCGAAATCTTTATAGCGGCTTTTTAAAGTAAAGGGCGCAAATTGTCCACTAGCTGATAACTCAACCAATTGTGCTATTAACCTAGCCACTTGCTCGATTCGGATTGGACAACGAGACTCTATCGCAACTTCGCGGCTTTGCCCCCTGATCCTTTTCTTGCTGGAGCGTCTCAAATAGCACCAGGCACCGAAATCAATGGTGTAACCTTTCAGAATCTCAAGGACAATTTTATGTGTATTTAATAGCGTGACCCCTGAAGGCAACGGCAACGAGTAGATCTCGATTTCGCGACGGATCATCATTGCTGTCGCACCATGGCCATTTGCATCATTCGTTGCAGTTCGTCTTCCCATCCGTCTTGGCCCGCATACGCAAGCTTCAGGCGATCTCGGTAGTTGAAGTAGCGCTCTGTGATGACAGGTGAGGCGTGGCACATCCTCGCCGATACGATATTCAATGCAGCGGTATAGGTAATTTCGCCGGCTTGAATTTTCTGCTTGTACGCGTCCATGAGGTTCATTCCGAAGGTAGCGCGCAAGTCGTGGAACTGGTAATTGAACGTTGGAGAGTGTTCACGCCTGATGTGAGGTATCACGTACTTGGTGATGTACGCTCGCACTGTCTGACCCCGCTTCTTGTGACGCTTTAATCGATCGCCGTAGTGTTGATCCTGTTTGGAGACATACAGCGGCGTTCCATGAGGGCTGAGAAATAGATACTGCTCTGGATGATCACCGCCGGGCGCTTTCTGACGGCGGGACTTAGCACGCTCGCTTTGAGCGTAAGTCTGCAAATCGGCGTACAGCCAGGCTGGGACCTGGAGAGTGATGCATTTGTTGTTCTTCGTATCGATGCCTGTGTTATGCCCGCGGTGGGGGCCAGCTAATATCCGCACCAAGCCACGTCCCTGGATTGGTGCATCGACGGTTTTTACCCTGAATGTCAGAATGGTTTGAATTCTCGCGCCAGTGGCGAGCGCAAGCGCGTGTATCAGTATGGTTTCAGTGTGATCGCATGCAAGAAGCGCTTCCAGCAGCCACGACTGTTCATTCGCCGGCAGCGGCCTGAGCTTGCCGCCATCGTCAATCGTTTCATCGAACGGGTCGTCCTGCTTGGCAACCTTGATCCCGACATCTGTGGTCGTGACTTTCATCGAACCGGACTGTCCGTCCGGATTATCGATCTGCACGTAGACCTTCTTCTCGTTCCAAGGAGGGTAGTCGAGCGCAATCAGGCCGGCCTGCATCATGAACCGATAGAAATTCACAACTCGGGACATTCGCCGTTTGGCGGTGGCGACGCTTATTTCCCCAAGTTGGAGTCGTGTTTTTAGGTGGCCGTTATACCGGTAGGTCGGCCGACGCAGCTTGAACTGCGGGAAGGTCAGCCAATCAAGGCTGTGCTCCTCGAGGAACCTGCAATAATACGTCATGTCCTCCGCAATGCCGAGGAACGTCTCCATCTCGGGCTGCGGCTGCCCTTCCAACCGCATTAGTATCCAGATGTTCACTTCGTCCCAGGGCTCTCCGTTCCCTTTTAAGACGATTGGAAATCGATCGAATGCGGCGTTCACCCAATCGGGTTTGCCGTCCACGCGCGAGCTGGCGGCATCAGTCAATTTGTCCCGAACGTAGTAGAAGGTTCCGTCGCGAAGTGCGATCTTCGAAACACCATCACCAGGTCCCTCAGCCGTCTCAGTCAATGTAAAACGGGGTAATACCAACCGCCGGGGGCCTGCATGCATCGAACATCCTTAATGTAATCGGGGGCCGAATCTTAAGGGTGTGGAAGCATTTTGTCCATTTTTAAAAAAGTGTTCGGTATTGGCTATCCAACGCGAGTTTGTACATAGGGTCGAGAACACCACCGTGGTGCCGCGCTCGATCACGCCGTCGACCAGCTCGCGCAGGAATTCGCGGCGGCCGACCGGGTCGAGCGCCGACACCGGTTCGTCCAGCACCAGCAGCTCCGGGTCGTG
>Ga0265780_10011172_pt1 | contig 10643 bp, 8 predicted proteins | sample P1T30metagenome_FD_192432 | JGI IMG/M metagenome (GOLD analysis project Ga0265780, IMG submission 192432) | Plant litter microbial communities from East Loma Ridge, Irvine, California - P1 T30 | ecosystem: Environmental > Terrestrial > Plant litter > Unclassified | place: USA: California... | reverse complement strand
ACCAAGTCAACGACTCCTTGACCACCCAGCAAACCCTGGACACTTCAGTTACATGGGAGACAGTCAAGTATGACGCCGCATCTAGGATCATCGCCGTACTGGGTATCGAAGACAGGAAGTACTATCTTGGCATCCTCCACCCCAACGACTCCATACAACTACAGGTCCACGAATATCCCGATGAGTACCCCACCGATCTCAGCTTCCGCGTAAAATCAAAGACCAGCCATCTCACGAATGGTTCTTCGCTACCCTCTGTTCTGCTCGCAACGAGCTCCATGGCTGGTGCAACGCGCATCTGGGACGCAAACGAACCTTTCAAATGCGTCAAATATCTACCCACCACGGATGGTACGCAGGCCTTCAAGATTGCCTTCTCTCCAGACGGGTCGCTCTTAGCTGCTGCAGGCCCCGATGCCGTCACCGTTTGGGATGTAGAGAAGAGAGATGTACCAATAGCCTCGTGGCGCGCCAGTGAAACTCCCAGTGACAAATGGAACCCTGGCATAGACGGAGAGTACAGTCTTGGTTGGGATCCAGATAGTTCCAGATTGTCTATTGCTCTTGGAAATCAGGTATGCAGAATGCGCACAGGACAGAATGTTCAATTACTTACACTACTACAGATTGCTATCATCACGGTTCCGCGGTAGTACCAGGGATCGTCCTTGAGACAAACTCAACTGCAGCTCTTCGGCAACTATCGCGCAGCTTATCGCAGAGAGGTCTATGGGCCTCACATAGTCACAGCTGTATTGCATAGGAAAAGGAGAAAGTACACCGAGCCGAATGCGCAAGTCTTTGCGGGGACATTCCGCGGATGCAAAGTCACGAGCGCGTTGCGGGACGCATGTGGAGTCCGGGGTGGCGCCCCCGACAGATGCGGAGTCCGTCGCGCTCTGATAGGCTAGGCCTTGGGGTCAGGCTGTTTACCGTGTGTTGAACCCGGCTGTTTAACCTGGTCCACATCTTGACGTCTCGCTAACAGACTAACGTTGGGCCTATTGCTTCGGCAATTGTATCAAAGGCCAACCCTGACGATGATGAGGGGCGTAGGTGGCCGTACTTATCACGGTTCGCTGTCGCCATTTTGCGGCCGACATCTTCCGGATCCTTTCTCTGTCCTATTGTATACTACCTACGCTGGCCAGTGTAGCCTCTGAATAGACCACATAATTTGGATACACGTCGCGCGACTACTCTTGCTGTGCAGCTCACTCTTCCTTGACCATGTCAGCGATACCTAATCTCCCCACCGATGCGCCCGGTATTCACATCAACGGCGACACGAATGGCGTCGCAGCGAAGCCGTCTTTCAAGCTCAACGATGCGCCAGTAGAAAACTTGCGACGTCTGAGAGTTGTCGTTATTGGTGCTGGATACTCAGGCATCTATTGTGGCATTCGCATACCAGAGAGACTGAGGAATGTTGATCTCGTCATCTACGAGAAGAATGCAGGTGTGGGAGGGACCTGGTATGAGAACAGGTACGCGATCCTTAGCCGACAGAGCAAGACTCACCGAGAGTCGCAGCTCTGATCACATGCCGGTGTTAGCCATATGATGTGCTCAATGGTCTTTATTTCTTACTGTTTCGCAATGCACCCACTGACCCGATCGTAGATATCTCGGTTGTGCATGCGACGTACCATGTAAGCGAGCTCAAGCTTACCCCTACGACTATATCTAATTATTCCCAGCACACTCGTATCAGTACACGTTCCAGCCGAACCCGAACTGGTCGTCGCTCTACGCTCCGGCTGCAGAGATTCAATCTTACCTTCAAGACGTAGCGCACAAATACTCTGCGGACCGCTTCATCAAGCTACGCCATGAGATTCAAGCATGCCACTGGGATGACAAGACTGCGAAGTGGAACATTACGGTGAAAAATCTCGCCACAGGAGAAGTGGTACAAGACAAGGCAGACGTACTCATTTCAGGGAGAGGCAATCTGAACACACCGTCTTGGCCTGAGATAGAGGGCTTTGAGACGTTCAAAGGCGAGGTCATGCATTCGGCAACCTGGAACCAAGCCTACGACTTCGAGAATAAGCGAGTAGGCGTCATCGGTTCCGGATCTTCCTCCATCCAGATCGTCCCCTCGCTGCGACGTCTACCGGGTACTCATATCAGTACCTTTGTGCGTAGTAAGACATGGATATCGCCTCCCTTCGGCCAACAGCTATGGGACAAATACGGCTTCAATGGTTCAACGATCCCCCAAGAGCTTCGCGACCGTTTCGCAAGTGATCCAGAATACTACCACAAATTCAGGCTTTCGGTTGAGGAAGATGGAAACGGTATCCACGCTGTAACCATGAAAGGTACCGAATTACAGAAGGGCGCAAAGGACATGTTCCATGAGCACATGAAGGAGAGGCTAAAGACCAAGCCTGAGATCTTCGAAGCACTCTTACCCTCCTTCTCGCCCGGATGCCGTCGCTTGACGCCCGGTCCAGGCTATCTCGAAGCCCTAACGCAGCCCAACGTCGATTTCATCACATCACCCATAACACGCATTTCCGCATCCGCAATCCACACCGCCGACGGCAGGACGCACGAAATCGACGCTCTCGTCTGCGCCACCGGCTTCAAAGCCTCAGCCCCACCGCCCTTCCCCCTAACCGGCAGCAACGGCCTATCCCTCACCAAAAAGTGGGAAGACCGCGCCGTAAACTACCTCTCCCACTCCGTCTCCGGCTTCCCCAACCTCTTCACCATGCTCGGTCCCAACGCGGCCATCGGCTCCGGCAGCCTAACCTGCATGATCGAAACGGTAGGCGACTACATCATCAAAGCGATCCGCAAGATCCAAAAAGAAAACATCGCAGCCATGGTCGTGAAAGAAGCGCGTGAAAAGGACTTTATCGAGTACGTGGACGCTTACTTCCAGGGCACCGTCTTCGCCGACGAATGCAGGAGTTGGTATAAGAATAAGGGGACGGGTGAGGTTGTGGGGCTCTGGCCTGGAAGTACGCTGCACTGTGTTGAGGCGATGAGGAGTCCGAGGTGGGAAGACTTTGAGTATCTCTATCTCGATGAGCTGGAGGGAGGCAGTGATGGTACGGAGTTGCACGGTGTGGGCACGAAGGCAAATAGGCTGGCTTGGTTGGGGAATGGCTGGAGTAGTAAGCAGATGGAGGGGAAGGACTTGGCGTGGTATTTGTATCCCGAATTCGTGGATAAGCCTGTTAGTCCGCTGCCGGAGAAGAAGTGGGCGTACGGGGTTAGACCGTTTTCTTATTGAGGGAAGGTGCAGAGAGATGATAGTTCCTTGACAACGTCCAGCCAGTCGACACTTGCAAATCTGACCAACATCGAGGCTGATCTTTTCTACGATGGAGTATCGCGGCAGGCGGCCCCGCAATGCACATATTCCGCCATATTCTTGGCATACATATCGTTCACTCTGACAAGGCTAGCTACTCACTAAGTCCAGTTCTTTGCGCAGCATTCCTGTTCAAAGGCGCAGTCAACTACAAGACGATCTTCTCTCCCGTTCATTCATACTATTTATACTCCCAACCCTTGCGAACTGACTAGTCTTTCAGCATAGCTTCTGAGGTTCGCACAAGGCTGAGAACGCCTCGTGCTTTGCCAAGGATATGTGGCTGGAGGGGAAGATACACGTTGGTTGTGTCATTGGGCAAATTGCAAGTCTTGACGTCGAAAGGATCGTCTGCGGCATACTCAGTGCATCTGTTGGGTGGACGATGCTTGTAACCAGGCTGTGGGAAAAGACGGACAAGATATATTTTAGCTGCCGAAGGTTCTCGGAAGATCCGGCCTCTCTTGCACCATTTGATTTCCTTTAACGATCTATTTGATAGTAGACGAGTTGCTATTATGCTGCCAGCAATGTCTTCATACATCTGGCTCGCATGCCTCCTCACGATCATCACACACACCACCGCACAATCAGACAGCAACAGATGCGAAGGCAACACCACCACATACCACGACTTCAACCTTACCGTACCCTTCCAAAACCTCTGCGGGAAAGACATCGGCGCCAAAGTCGACTTCCTCGATCCCACCTTCGAAGAAACTTGGTCCGATTGCATGGGCCGCTGCGTCAAGAAAGAGCCGCTGTGCTACGGCTTCGATTTTCGACCTCTCGGCGCAACAGAATTCGAAAACTGTTGGCTCATGAACGCTACGTTCGATGCGGCGACGGCTGTGTATCCAGGGTTTGTGATCGATGCGGCGATGTTGGCGCCGGATCTGGTGGAGCGGATGGATGAAGATTGTGAGACACTGGGGCTGCGGGGATGCTTTCTGAAGAACGGGAGGTTGGAGAAAGTAACGCGTATGTCTCTATAATCCTCCATGAGCAACAAATCAATCGCTAACAATCGATATGGACAGCTTCCTCGACTTCCCCAACCTCAACGCCGTCGAATACCTCAACCAGCACAGACGCAGCTTCCACCAACTCAAAGAGTCTTTCCAACGGCGCAAAGGGAGGAATCGCAGCCGGCATCGTGGCTCTGGCGGTATTAGTAGCCCTGATTATCGCCTTTGTATGTATCAGGCGACGCAAACAAAGAGCGCGGGGGTATAGCTCCGATGAAAGCGCAGCTGAAGTCTCCGCTCACCATCAGATTGTGGAGATGCTGGCCCACAAAGGATCGTACAGCACAGCAGAACTCCCATGCCAAGAGACCGCACAAGAACTTGAAGGTACCGAAGGTGCCAAAGTACCCATGATACCGACAAGCGAACTCGAGGGAAGTTCACCAAAGAGATCAGAAACAAGGTTTGAAGAAGTGGTGGTGGTGGACGCTAGAACACATAGACCCTGCCCTTGCCCGCCGGCAACCTGGATTTGAGAAATGGCATGTGCAAACCTCCCTCTTTCCCCATTTAACCACCACGTGCCCGTGACATCTCCCCGCCGCTCAAACAACCACCAACAAGTGAGACACCCGCAATCTAAAACCCACTTTACCCTGCACAACGCGGACAACCCTTACCTAGGCTGTGCAAACAAGAACAAGGCTGCGCACAGCCGCCCTTATCCACATCTGCATCCCCAGGCCCCCAAACAACAAAACAGCCGCCGCCCTAGCGCAACAAATGGATCACCGTATCCGCGCACTCATAACTGGACTGGTTTGCTTACTCCTACCCTTGCGCCCCACGTTACGCCGTCCCAATAGTGGAAGCTGCACAATCATGACAAGGCGTCTGGCTTGATTGCCCGTACGACGGTAAGCAACAAAGCGTGTGTCTGGGAGTTGGAAAGATTTTCGGGGTTTGGTTGCTGCAGTGCGTGAGGCGGAGTGCGGCGTGCCTTGGAGGATGCTGCGGCTGAGCTGGAAGCCTGATCGGCTTATACGATGGGGTTGTCTTTGTTCATAGGTGGCCCTTGAGGCTGGAGAGGTTTGTTTCGTTTCCTGATCTTTTTCTCTCTTTTTCGCCTTTTGCCCGTTGGATTCGTGGTTGAAGTGCAGCCTTGGGTTTGGCTCGATATACCTGGTTACTGTAAAGATGCTACCTTTTATCCGGAGTTTCACGACCACCGCATTTGACGACGATTTACCGCGATGTATTCCTTGGACTCAAGGATGTGAGAAACTCGGCGCGAGTACCTCAGAGACGGACGGGACAAGTACCGCACAAACGGAGGGAATTAATTTCGCTCTGACAAGGACGCCGGGTGGATGGGGGATTTCTCCATCCGATGGCATTTCGGACATACAGCCATCACCTACCTTTGATGGCTTTGGCTCTAGCATCACACAACTTGCCGAACCTAGCACCCAGCCCACGTTCACGAGCTTAGAATTGCAAACGCCCTCAATCATAAGAACATCAATATCAACGTCGCAAAGCCGGACTGCCTCACCCAGCCAACTAACATCCGTAACGACGGAAGATCGAAGTCAGGCAACGGTCGCAACCCTGGCTGGAGTAGCAGCTGGCGACGAGACGAATGGATTGAGCGCTGGCGCAGTAACGGGTATCGCCATCGGAACATTCATCATTGGCGCAGCAATCGCATTTGCCGCCGCCTTCTTCCTCTTCAGGCAGCGGAATAAACACAAGAATGCAAACGTCAGTACGAAAAATTACCCAAGCTATGCCGACTCTGCGCCCGATCTGGGAATGATGCAACACAAAGGTGTCGGCAGTCTAGGAGGGCGGCATAGCCCATATGTACAGGTATCGCAAACACCCATGCCAGCGACTCCCACTGCTGCATTGTCTCCTCCGATGATAACACCCGCCGCCATGGCAAACGAATCGTGCAAGGATGTTACCTCGTTCTTACCCCCTGCAGCAGACGATGACGAAGTGTGGAACGGCGTGTCGCACTTGTTCAGCATGATGCATGAGCATATCGAGAAGTTCTACCGCGACGTACATGCCTGTATCACTCCAAGTATGGAACCTTCAATCGCCAAGTTCGGCATCAAAGACGTGGATATGGCGGAACTTCTGCAAGAATGCTCAAGTCCGACTGCAGCACTCAAACATGCGCTCGTAGCATACGTACTGGGTATAACGGGGCCAAAGCAAAAAGGAGCTAAGGAAGGCACATTGTTTCCAGAAGAGCTGGCGCATGTCGCGAATGGCGCCGACGTTGGATCAGGTAAACCTCCATCCCTGCCCCTCGATCCAAGGAAGGCATTAAGCTCACACCCAATCCTAGATCCCGCCTTCATAGCCGCCACCTCTCTCTACCGCCGCGTCTCCGTCTACCTCTACAGCACCATAACCGGGTACCCGAACCGGCGCAAATCCTGGATGGCGCAGTCTGAAACACGCGAAGCAGCCGAACACTTCTCGCTTACCTTCTTTCCTTGGGCGAATCCTACGTCTAGCGATCAGGATAGAGATGAGGATCTTGCGCGGATTATTACGGATACGCTGACGGTGAGGATATGGTTGTTTGGGCAGTTGGATACGTATGAGTTTGAGTGGGAAGGGGTGGGAGAGAGGGGTATTGTGATTAATCCCGAGTTGGTGAAGAGGAAATGGAGGAGCGATAGGAGAGATGGGGGTGGGGATGGGGATGTGGTGGTACATGTAGTGGATGGGACTGTTGTTGCTATGTAGACTGGATGAAGACATGCCCATCTTTTCGCCATTGAGCTGCGAAGATTGTTTGACGCGAGACATGGCCAGCTTCTCTTCTGGCCAGACTTGAAAGCAATATATCGAGCCCTGGAGATATTTGATTTAGCTATTGCTCTCCTGCGGGGCCCCGCAATGATAATGCTCCAACTAATACGTCTCTGTAAGTCGTTATTGGTCGATATCTGCTTCAGCGTGCCCAGACCTGCCAACATCAGCCAATACGGCTTGCCGGTAGCTATGACGACGGCTGTTTAAATGCGAAGATGTGTATGAATGGTCGCATCGCGATCACTGTGTTGATCGCACGTTAGACGCTACAGTAAACTGCATTACACATCTGAGCATGTGCTCGAAGACACGCGCGCAAAGGCGCTCTCTCACAGGGCGTTCGCATGGGCTGTCAACCGAGACGGAACATATTACCCTCTCGCACGGTGAAAGCTTAGCGCGAACTGCACACAAAACACACCCACAACAGCTAGCTCTTGTAAGTAATCCAGCACGCCATGCAAAAGTGTCCACTGTAAAGGACAGCTAGCACAGACAAGCGGGAACAGATATGGCGACCAGCCCAACGGTAACAATTGCCGGTGCCTCGGATGGGTCCTGCGTCCCTCTTCCCCACGCCCGAAAGCTGATGCTTGCAGGCATCGCGTGGTCAGGCCCATTCTTTGCAAAGGAACATGCGATCAGCTCTACAACCTGCCAGATACGTGATAATTGTACTCTTGACATTCTGGTCACAATGGGGTGCTTGAGGCTTGTGTGGTGTCATACCAAGAGCTTTGTAGGAGGGTTCGGCACCTTCGTAGCCGAGCTTGTAGCTTACGGGAGAGCTCCTGCTCTTCGACACTGCCCAGGTGATGACAGTTTTGCAAGTCATTATAGGCCGACTGCGCCGCCTGAATTCGGGCTATTGCGTACGGCCGGGAGATAATGTGCGGTCGCGAAGTTGCGGGCCGGCTGCCTGCCGAAGCTGTTTTCCTCAGGGTCGAGCATGGATATCTAGGTACATGGTGATGGTGGATAAGTGCCCGCCCTGATGAGCCAACATATCGCTGCGCGCGTTTACAGCATGTGAAGCAGGGCAAATTGGATGTCGCCAATTATTGGCAGTCAAGCAGATTGACGGCGGATCGGCACAGCAGTACAGTCTGACTGGCGTGGTGTGCTAGTGATCCGGAGAAACGGAGGGCATCACAGGATGCTATCCGTATTGGATCATGGTGCCGCCCACGGAATGGTTGTGGGCCCAGACAGAAGCCAGCAATAAGCTGTTCGTCATATTCCAGTCCCCGCAGCGAAGGCACGCGAGGGGTAAGGCGACATCACCAACGCCCTGCTAGAGTCGCAGCTCATAAGAGTGCCGTTCGCCCATCTCGTGCTCTGCATTACAAACTCCCTCTCCCAACCGCGTCGCCTCAATCTCGAACCTTGAACAGCCACGCGAAGCTCCACTTAAGCAGCTGTTTCCCGAACATTCACCAACTTCACTCCGGCCCCTGCGGCAATCAAGCGTACCGCCGACCCCTTTACCCGGAATTGAGACATATAACTGTTCTGGACAATCCGTCCGTCTCTTACCTGAGTTCTGCCTGACTACGCTTCTACGCTGGTGAAGCTGCTGAACTGTCCTCGTCGCGAAATTGCAGCGCGCCGAAGCCGAGCTCCTTTGCCCCGCCAGCCAGGCTAAATAATCCACATCGACCAGCCCAGACATGTCTGAAGGAGACGTCAAGCCGCCCGTCGTGGCCGAAGCCCACCAGGTGGACACATTCCACGTTCCCAAGGCGTTTTACGAGTGAGTCTCTCTGTTTGTTTGGTCATTGCATCATGCACCAAGACAATGACAGCTGCGGCGTCATCCAAGCTCCAGAGCTCGCGGGTGGGCGGGGTGACCCCGCGCCGCCGAGCGTTTGGCCGACCACCAGATCGCGATCGCATCCAGACGAGAGCCCGGCACGCAGCTAACGCGCGCACAGCAAGCACCCGCACTCGAAACCGCATCTTGAGAACCTCGAAGAGTACCAGAAGCTGTACAAGGAGTCCATCACAGACCCGAAAGCTTTCTGGGGCCGACTCGCGCGCGAACTGCTCACGTGGGAGCGCGATTTCCAGACCGTGTCCTCGGGTAGCTTCGAACATGGCGATGTCGCGTGGTTCGCGGAGGGCAGACTGAATGCCAGCTACAACTGCGTCGACCGCCATGCCTTCAAGGACCCCAACAAGCCTGCCATCATCTACGAAGCCGACGACGCTGGCGATGGCCGCATCATTACATACGGAGAACTCCTCCGCCAGGTCTCGAAGCTGGCCTACACACTCAAGGAGATGGGCGTAAGAAAAGGCGACACCGTTGCTCTGTATCTACCTATGATTCCAGAAGCCGTTATCTCCTTCTTGGCCTGCACACGTATCGGTGCCGTCCACTCCGTTGTCTTCGCGGGCTTCTCGTCTGACTCGCTCCGCGACCGTATCATCGACGCCGAGTGCAAGGTCGTCATCACCACCGACGAGGGCAAGCGTGGCGGCAAGACAATCAGTACAAAGAAGATTGTCGACGATGCTCTCAAGCAATGTCCAGGCATCAGCCACTGCCTGGTCTACAAGCGCACCGGCGCCGAGGTCCCCTGGACCAAGGGACGCGACTGGTGGTGGCACGAGGAGGTGGAGAAGTACCCAAACTACATTGCGCCAGAGTCGATGAACTCGGAAGATCCTCTCTTCTTGCTCTACACCTCCGGGTCCACTGGCAAGCCCAAGGGTGTCATGCACACAACCGCAGGCTACCTTCTCGGCGCAGCAGCAACTGGAAAGTACGTCTTCGACATCCACGACAACGATGTCTTCTTCTGCGGTGGTGATGTGGGCTGGATCACAGGACACACCTACGTCGTATACGCCCCTCTGCTGCTTGGTGTAGCTACCGTCGTCTTCGAAGGCACACCCGCCTACCCCAACTTCTCGCGCTACTGGGACATTGTCGACAAGTACAACGTCAGCCAGTTCTACGTCGCCCCCACTGCGCTACGGCTGCTCAAGCGTGCGGGTGACGAGCACGTCAAGCACAAGATGAAGAACCTCAGGATTCTCGGATCTGTTGGTGAGCCAATTGCTGCTGAGGTTTGGAAGTGGTACTTTGAGATTGTCGGAAAGGAGGAGGCACACGTTGTTGATGTGAGTTGCGGCTGAGTACGCCCATAGACATCAATGCTGACTGAGACAGACTTACTGGCAAACCGAGACTGGCTCCCACGTCATCTCGCCCATGGGTGGCATTACACCCACGAAGCCCGGATCCGCATCTTTGCCATTCTTCGGTATCGAACCTGCGATCATCGACCCCGTGTCTGGCGAGGAGATTCACGGCAACGATGTCGAGGGTGTACTGGCCTTCAAGCAGCCGTGGCCCAGCATGGCCCGCACCGTTTGGGGAGCACACAAGCGATACATGGACACATACCTGAACGTATACAAGGGCTACTACGTGAGTTTGGGCAAGCTGATTACTTACATGCAAATTCTAATAATATCTGCAGTTCACTGGAGATGGT
>Ga0265780_10011171_pt1 | contig 10644 bp, 8 predicted proteins | sample P1T30metagenome_FD_192432 | JGI IMG/M metagenome (GOLD analysis project Ga0265780, IMG submission 192432) | Plant litter microbial communities from East Loma Ridge, Irvine, California - P1 T30 | ecosystem: Environmental > Terrestrial > Plant litter > Unclassified | place: USA: California... | reverse complement strand
CCAGCCACGGTTGGTGGCGTCCCAGGTGAGACGGGGCGACGGGGCGACGGGGCGACGGAAGCCTGCAGGATCGACGGCTAGGGAAGCGGGAGCGGCGGACTCGGGTGGGCGGCCGACGTCAGTCTGCGGAAAGCGCCCAGGTCCGCCAGCGCCTGACCGCCGTGCGGCAGCGTGTCGTCCAGTCCGGGGGAGTGGACGAGGTACGCCGCCCACTGCGCCCGCGAGATCGCGACGTTGAGGCGGTTCCGGTTGATCAGGAAGTCGGCACCGCGCGGCGCGTCCCGTGCCGAGGACGCCGCGAGCGTCACGATCGCGACCGCGGCCTCCTGGCCCTGGAACTTGTCGACGGTCCCCACCCTGACCTGGGCCAGTCCGACGTCGTCGAGCGCTGCCCGCACCAGGTTGACCTGGGCGTTGTAGGCGGCGACCACGAGAACACCGTGTGGCGCCAGCGGTTCGGGCGGATCGATGACGTCGGGCGTCGTACCGGCGCGCCAGGGGCGACCGAGCAACGAGCGAACGAGGGCGACGACGACCGCCGCCTCCTCGGAGCTCGCGGAGGAGTTGCCGCGGTGCGGCACCAGGACCTCGTGCACACCCGGTGCGACGCCGTCGAGCTGCCGACGATCAGTGACCCCGGGCTGAGGAAGCAGCCGTCCGTCGTAGCTCAGCGAGGAGACGGCCGAGCACAGGTCGGGGTGGAGTCGCCAGGTGCGTTCGATGAAGTAGCCCCGGTCGGCGGGCATCGTGGCGGCGTCCTGCGCGATCCATGCCAGCGCCGAGGAGTCGACCGGTTCGTCGTGGGATCCCTGCGTGACCTGCGGCAGCTGCTGCGGGTCGCCGAGGAGCAGCACGCGTCGTGCGGACGTCGAGGCGGCCACGGTGCTGGCGAGCGAGAACTGACCTGCCTCGTCGACGACGAGCAGGTCCAGCTCGCCGTCACCGATCCGCTTGCGGTTGGTCATGTCCCAGACTGTTCCGCCGATGACGCAGCCGTCACTCTCGTGCTCGGCGAGGAAGGCCGCGTACTCGTCCTTGGCCAGGGCCGTCCACGGCGTCGGCGCGATCTCAGGGTCGTCCTTGGCGGGCGCGTCCTTGGGCGTCTTGCCGACCTGCCCCGCCGGGAGGCCCGCGGCGACGACCTGGTCGAGCAGGTGCTCCACGACCGCGTGGGACTGCGCCACGACGCCGATCCGCCAACCGAGCTCGGTCACGAGCCTGCCGATCACGCGGGCGGCGATGTACGTCTTCCCGGTTCCCGGCGGCCCTTGGACGCCGAGGACGGAGGCGTCCAGCGCTGCCGTCGCGGCTGTGACCGCGGCGACGTAGTCACCCTCTGCGACGGGCGGGAGCTCGTCACCGGTACGCAGCCGCGGCAGGGTGCGGCGCAGGAGCTCGAGACCCGGCAGCCGGAGGTAGCGCAGGCGCGCGACGGCGTCCTCCCGCACGAGCGGGGCGACGCGGTCGCCGAGATGCTCGATCTCGTCCAGGCGGGTGCCGGCGACCTGCTCGGCGAGCTCGACGAGCGCGCGATGGATCGATGCCGTCATGAGGGGGCGGCCCGGGACGACCGCGACCGGACCAGCGCCGCCATCCACACCGGCGCCCTCGCCGTCGGCGAAGTCGCTCGACGCGCTCTCGCGCACGGTCCAGACCGCACGCGTGCCGTCGGGGGAGACGCTGACGTCGAGCATCGTCAGGCTCGTGGTCGCGTACGCGGCGCCGGGGTCGACCCTGAGTCCGCGCGACCGGCCCACCGGGTAGACGGCGAAGGCCTCGCGCACGCCCTCGGGCGTGCTGCCCGCGCCCAGCAGTCCCTCGAGGCGCAGCACCCGGCGTCGGTGGCGGCCGCCTCCCGACCAGTCCTCGACCACCTCGCAGCCGATGGGGCTGTCGTCCACGACCAGCACGTCGCGGGTGTCGGCCCACCAGTCGATCGGGTGGGTCAACCGCTCGAAGTGGGCTCGCCAGACGGGCGCGTCCTCGCGGCGGTGGTAGTCGAGCGCGGCAGCGAGCAGGGCGAGCGCGTCGGCGTCGGCGTCCTCCCGCGGGGCGGCGCCCGCAGCGTCGCGGAGCAGTCCGGCGAGCCGCTGCTCCGGCGTCGGCGCGAAGGTGTCCACGCCGTCCTCGACGGGTCGCGCTGCGCGGGGGAGGGCGCGAGCGACGTCATCCTCACGTGCGCCGCGGACTCCGTCCGCACCGACGCCGTCCGCACCGTCGCCGTCCGCACCGACTCCGTCCGCGGCGTGCCGGCCGTGGGCGAGCGAGCGCAACCACCGCACCAGGCGCCGCGTGGACACGCAGTCGTACCGGTTGTAGTCGGCGATGTCGGCCATCACGGAGTCGAACTCCGCGACGTCGCCGGCGGCGCGCGCCGCCACGCCCGCGGCGTACTGCGCCACGGAGTCCCCACCGGTGGTCACGCCGTCGGCGGCCCGCAGCTCGTCGCCCATGTAGAGCGGCTCGAGCTTCTTGATGGAGTAGCTGGGCTGGGAGACGGCGACGCCGCCGCGCACCACCGGGAACAGGTCGACGAGCACGCCCTCGCGCACGAGGGTCAGCACCGCCTCGAGGCCCTCGCCGTGCCGCTCCGCCAGCTTCTCGAGCGCCGCCCGCTCGTAGTTGGCGTAGTGGTAGATGTGCAGATCGGGGTAGCGGGCACGGCGCCGTCGCACGTAGGAGAGGAAGTCGACGAGCGCGACCTTCTCCTCGGCGCGGTCGTGCGCCCAGAAGGCCACGTAGGTCTCGTACGACTCGTCGCCCGGTCGGGCGCCCGCACCCGGTTCCTCGACGAGCCCGAAGAGGTACTCGAGGCCGCCTTCCATGCCGCCGGAGGTGCTCCACATCGGGTCGCCCTCGAAGTCGAAGTAGATGTCGCCCGGGGAGGGCTCGGGCAACGACCGGAGCAGGGCGGGGTTGACGACCTCCACCCGGACGACGTCGCCGATCGACGCCGCAGCCTCGGCCATCGCCCCGGTGGGCTCCGCGCCGCCGGGCGCCGTCAGTCGCATCCCCGGCCCGACGACGAGCCCGGCGGTCTCCGCGCGGGCGATCCGGTCGAGCTGTGCCGCCTGCAGGCGCGCCTGCCGCGTGAGTCGTTCCTGGATGACCGGGTTCATCCGGGGAACGGGGTGCGCGAGGACGGCGAGCTGGTCGACCGTCCGTACGTCCTGGCCGTACAGGCGCGTGCGCTGGACGGCACGGATGCCGTGGACGAGCTGGACGTCGCGCGTGCGAGCGACCTCGCGCGCGCAGTGCTCGCAGCGACCACACGCGCGACGGGTCGGTGCGACGTCGGGCGGCAGCGCCGCGAGCAGGCTCGGCACCCCGGCGGGGTCGCGCCACTCCTCCCACGACGCGGGTGCGTCGGTCGCGACGTGGGCGTCGAGCAGTGCTTCGACCAGGCGCCGCTCGCCCCGGTACACCTCCAGCAGGTCGACGAGCGGCTGGTCGCTGCGCTCGCCGTTGCCGTGGTGCACCGTCACGCGGTCCACCACCGGGACGCCGGCGGCAAGGAGCTGGTCGGCGTAGGCCGCCATCTGCAGCAGCGCCTTCGCCCGGACCTTGTTGGTCAGCTTCGTGTCGACGACGGCGTAGGCGGTCCCACCGCCCGTCCCGCCTCCGAGCACCAGCTCGGGCTCACCGACGGTCGTCCGTTCCTTCAGCAGGAAGTCGGCGCGCCCGTAGAAACGGCCGTCGAAGAAGGTGGCTTGGAAGACGACGTCGGCACGATCCTCGATCGCCGCGAGGGTCGCGTCTCGCGCGGGGATCAGGCCGGCGCGGAAGGCCTCGCGGCCCGCGCCGTCGTCCACGATCTCGGCGACGCCGCGGTGCGCCTCGGCGTCGAACGGCCCGAACTCCGACCGGTAGGACTCGAGCACGCGCAGCTCGTGCGCGTCACCCATGCGAGCGGCACGGTCGAGCATCGGGTCCGGCGCCGGCTCGAGCACGGGGACGCGCCCGAGCTTCTCGTCCAGGAGCGACAGCAGCTCGTAGGGGCACGCGGCGCGCGTGATGTCGGTCGGTGAGTAGACCACCACGTCGTCGAGCAGGAACATCGCACCCCCAGGTCTGGCTGTCGTCCGAGGCTACGGGTCCCCACCGACATCCGCGCTCGGCGGACCCGCCCCGAGGGGGTCCTGCTGGTGGTGAGGTTGACGGGGGCGATCGGTGACGGCGACGGCGCCGGGCGCACGCACCCACCCGCGGACACGATCGGCCGCCCCGACCACCGCGACGGGCCACCCCACGCGAAGTGTTCGGCCACCCGACACGTTGCACCCGCTGATCGACCCGGGTCAGGATGCTCCGTGCCCACCCCCACCGAGATCCGCCGCTGGCGCGCCTACCTCGCGGACGAACGAGCCGAGGGCGCGGTCTACCGCGATCTCGCCGGCCGTCGCGAGGGCGAGGAGCGAGCCATCCTCCTCGAGCTCGCCGAGGCCGAGAAGCGCCACGAGCAGCACTGGATCGACCTTCTCGGCGAGGACGTCGGAAAGCCCCGCAAGGGCGCCCTGCGCACCCGCTGGCTCGCGTTCCTCGCCCGCCGTTTCGGATCCGTGTTCGTCCTCGCTCTGGCCCAGCGGGCCGAGGCGCGCGGCGTGTACGAGGACGAGCGCGACGCCACCCCCCAGATGGTCGCCGACGAGCGCATCCACGAGGAGGTCGTCCGCTCGCTCGCCGCCCGCGGTCGCGCCCAGCTCTCCGGCTCGTTCCGCGCCGCCGTCTTCGGCATGAACGACGGCCTCGTCTCGAACCTGGCCCTCGTCCTCGGGATCGGGGCGACCGGCGTGAGCACCGGCGTCGTCCTCGCGACGGGGATCGCGGGTCTGCTGGCGGGCGCGCTGTCGATGGGGGCGGGCGAGTTCGTCTCCGTCCGCAGCCAGCGTGAGCTCCTCGAGGCCTCCACGCCCGACCCGCAGTCGCGCACCGCCTACCCCCATCTCGACATCGAGGCCAACGAGCTCGCCCTCGTCTACCGGGCCCGCGGTGAGTCGGCGCAGGAGGCGAGCGAGCACGCCATCCGCTCGATCAAGTCCTACCGTCCCGATCAGATCCAGCCGCGCCGCGCGCACGCCGAGTTCGAGGAGATCGGCAGCGCGTGGGGCGCCGCGTTCACGAGCTTCGGCCTGTTCTCTGCCGGCGCGATCATCCCCGTGCTGCCGTACCTGTTCGGCCTCGAGGGCATGACGGCCGTGCTCGTCTCAGCCGCACTCGTCGGCCTCGCGCTCCTGGTGACGGGCGCCGTCGTCGGCATCCTGTCCGGTGGCCCGCCGCTGCGTCGCGCCCTGCGCCAGCTGGCGATCGGCTGGGGTGCCGCCGCCGCGACCTACGCGCTCGGCCTGATCTTCGGCGCGAACGTCGCCTGACGACGTGCAAGATCGCCGGGGTCCGGCACACTCTCCTGGCATGGGGCACCTCCGAGGGACACGTCGCGTCGCACCAGCCGTCACGACGGGGGCCGTTCTCGTCACCGCACTGCTCGCCGCGTGCGGTGTCACCGGCGGTGGAGGTGGCGCCCCGATCGGCGGGGGGATACCTTCCGGACCCGAGGCCGCGTGCGGCGAACCCGTCGACGTCGACGGGGTGACGCTGGAGGGGCTGGCGGCCGAGAACGTGCTCATGGTCGAGTCGTCCTTCCGTCTCGAGGGCGTGGTGGTCTACGACGACGGGCGCGTCGCCGTCGTCGGGACGACCGCGTCCGAGTGGACGAGGGCGCTCGAGCAGCGCTCTGCCGACGCCACGTCCGCCTCGGCCGCGCTGGCTGCGCCCGTGACGAGCGCGCGCACCGCCGTCGTCGCCCCCGCGATGGCCTGGATGCCGCACCCCGACTCGCCCCACCTCCTGGTGGGGCAGCTGCCTGACTGCGCGCTGGAGAATCTCGCGAGCCTCGCGCGGGAGCTGGACGAGATCGTCGCGACGACGAACGGCGACCTCGGCGATCCGATGATCACCGACTCGCCCACGACCACGCTCGACTACCGGGGCGACACCGCCGTCGAGGCGTCCGCGTACGCGCTCACCCAGGACTTCGAGGACGGGCTCACGCGCGACGAGCGCCGGGGCCGGGCGTTCATGCGCGCGATGCTGGACACGGTGACGTTCAACCTGCCCGACGTCGCCGAGGTCGCGCCCGAGGCGTTCGAGTTCTACCCCGACGGGTCGGGCACCTGCGAGCCGATCACGGACCCCGACGACGTCGCGGCGGTGCTCGCGGCGTACGAGGCGGGGGACGAGAGCGTCGAGGCGCGCGCCGTCGCGCCGGGAATCGAGCCCTGCAGCTGAGCACCAGCACCTGTCCGCCCGTGGCGGGCGGTCCGGCGGGCGGGCACGCAGCGCCACCGACGCAGGGCCCGGCGGAACCTGCGGAGTAGCGTGGACCCACGTGCCCCGCATCCTCGTCGACACGCGTCCGCTCCGCGAGTCGCCGGCCTACCGCCGCATGTTCTGGGGCCTCGGGGTCAGCCAGATCGGCACCCAGGTCACCGTCGTCGCCGTCGGTCTCGAGGTCTACCACCTGACGAGCTCGACCTTCGCCGTCGGTCTGCTGGGCATCTCCGCGCTCGTCCCGCTGGTCGTGCTCGGCCTGTACGGCGGCGCGCTCGCCGACGCCTACGACCGCCGCACCGTCTCGCTGATCGCTGCCGGAGTGATGGTGACGGCAACCGCCGGTCTGGTCGTCCAGGCCGCCCTCGCGCTCGAATCACCGGGGGTGCTCTACGGGCTCGTCGCTCTCCAGTCGGCAGGATCGGCCGTCTACGTCCCCGCGCGGATGGCGATCATCCCGCGGCTCGTGGGCAAGGACCTGCTGCCCGCGGCCAACGCGCTCGGCGCGCTCACCGGGTCGGTCGGACTGATGGTCGGACCGCTGCTGGGTGCACTGCTCGCGGCCCAGGTCGGGTACGCGCTGACCTACTCCCTCGACCTCGTGCTGTTCCTGTTCGCCCTGTACGCGCTGCTCCGGCTGCCGCACCTGCCACCGGACGTCGCGGCCGTGGAGGCCGCAGCCGACCGCGTCGATCCCGACGCCGACCCGCCCGACCCGGCCGACACCTCGGCCGGCGCCCTCACCCCGGTCGGGGCGACGCCGCCGCGCCGCCGTGCCGGCTTCGCCGCCGTCTGGGAGGGCCTGGGATACCTGCGCACGCGCCGCAACGTGCGCATGACGTTCCTGCTGGACGTCGTGGCGATGGTCCTCGCGATGCCGCGCGTGCTGTTCCCCGCCGTCGGTGCCGTCATCCTCGGCGGCGGCGAGACGACGACGGGCCTGCTCACCGCCGCCATCGCCGTCGGCAGCGTGCTCGCGAGCGCGTTCTCGGGCGGGCTCGGACGCGTGCGGCGTCAGGGGGTCGCGATCGTCGTCGCCATCTGCGCCTTCGGGGCGTGCACGCTCGGCTTCGGCGTCACCCTCCTGGTCGCCGGTCGCACCGGACCCGACTCGGTGATCGTGCCGCTCCTGGTGATCGGCGGCCTGTTCCTCATCGGTTCGGGCATCTCCGACGCCATCAGCTCGGTCTTCCGCCAGACGGTCCTGCAGTCAGCGACGCCGGACCACCTGCGCGGCCGCCTCCAGGGCGTGTTCATCGTGGTCGTGGCGGGCGGCCCGCGCCTGGGCGACCTCGTGCTGGGATCCGCCGCGACCTGGTGGGGCGAGGCGCTCGCGGCCGTCGGTGGCGGGGTGCTGTGCATCGCCGTCGTGCTGCTGCTCGCCGGACGCAACCGCTCGTTCCTGCGCTACGACGCCCGCCACCCGGTCGCCTAGCCCCCTCTCGGCGGGGCTGGGTGGGAGCCTCACAGACCCAGGTGGCGCAGCAGTGCCGTCACACCGGCGCCCAGCAGCACGCTGACCGCGAGGGGAGCGCGCAGCCACGCCACGGTCAGCGCGCACGCCACGCCCAGGGGGCGGGCCCACCCGGCGGGGGCGTCGCCGTCGTCCACCGCGGTGGTGAGGGTGACGCCGATCAGCAGCGCGATGATCGCGTGGTCCAGCAGGCGCTCGGCCCGCTCGGCGCGCGGCCCCTCGGTCACCCGTCCCCCGAGGGCGACGCCGACGCGTCGCGTCGCGTAGGTCCCGACCGCGAGCAGCACGACGGCGACCATCACCTCGGTCACGGCGTCACCCCGAGGGTGTCGGGCGCGCCGGATCGGCGTCGGGATCCGCCGTCGCGCCGCCCCACGAGCAGCACCGCGACGGCCGCCAGTCCCAGCAGCGGGGCGAGCCCGAGCGGGACGTGCGGCTGCGCGAGCAGCGCGATCACCCCGGCGAGCACGGCGACGGCGAACGCGCTGCCCCCGCGGATCGCCGGCACCGCGAGGGCACCGAGCAGCGCCGGGAGCACGGCGTCGAGCCCCCAGACCTCGGGCTCCGGCACCACCTGACCGAGCGTCGACCCGATCACGGCACCGACCGGCCACCCCACGGCGACCCCGATCCCGGTGAGGAAGAACGTCGCGCGGCGCTGCTCCGGGCTTCGCGGCGGCTGCGCCGTCGGTCCGGCCGGGGCGGGCGCGGCGGCGAGCGCGACCGTCTCGTCGTTGACCAGGTGCGCGCCGAACCAGCGCTCCCAGCCGCGCAGCAGCGGTGAGGCCGCCATGCCGTAGACGACGTTGCGCAGGTTGAGCAGGATCGAGGCGCCGAGCGCCAGCCACGGGTTCGCGCCCGCACCGATCAGCCCGACGAACAGCAGCTCGGCCGACCCGGCCAGGACGAGCACGGACAACAGCACGATCTGCCAGACGACGAACCCGTTCGCCGAGGCCGTCACGCCGTAGGCGATGCCGACGAGGGCGACGGCGAGCGTCACCAGCAGCACACCGCGGCGCACGTCGCGCGGGACGTCTGACCAGATCGAGGACATGTCCAGGATCGTGAACCCCTGATGCATCGTTCGTCAAGTCGAACGTTTCGTCCGCTACGCTGAACGTATGGATGAGGACCTGACGCTCCCGCCGCCGTCGCCGCAGACAGACATCCGCACCCTCGTGGCGACCGGGCTGCGGGCCGCACGCGCTCGGAGCGGGCTCAGCCTGTCGGAGGTCGCGCGCCGCGCCGGCGTCGCGAAGTCGACCCTCTCCGCGCTGGAGCAGGCGCAGGGCAACCCCGGTGTCGAGACGCTCTGGGCGCTCAGCGACGCGCTCGGCGTGCCGTTCTCGGCGCTGGTCGACCCGCCACCGTCGCCCGTCCGCCTGATCCGCGCGGGAGAGGGGCCGCGCGTGCCGTCCGGCGACGCCACGTCCTACACCGCGACGCTGCTCGCGGCCTGCCCGCCCGGCGCGCGACGCGACGTCTACCTCGTGACCGTCGAACCGGGAACGCCGCGCCGTTCGACGCCGCACGCGGCCGGGACGCAGGAGCACGTGGTGCTCTCCTCGGGCCGCGCGCTGGTCGGCCCCTCCGACGCCCCGGTCGAGCTCGCCCCCGGCGACTACCTCGCCTACCCGGGCGACGAGCCGCACGTCTTCGACGCGCTGGAGCCAGGCACGACGGCGGTGCTTCTCTCCGAGCGCGGCTGAGGCACGGCCGAGCGCAGCCGAGGGCTCAGGCGAGCCGCCGCCGCGGCGCGGCGGGTCCGTCGTCGAGGGGCAGGAGGGCGACCTTCTGCCAGATCTTGCGCGACATCCCGGTGGTCAGGTCCTCGATGTCGGCGATGGTGGCGAGCACGGCCGGGTCGGTCGTGTGCTCGGCGTAGAGCGCCGCGGTCTTGCCCACGAGCGACAGCATCTCCGAGCAGTAGTCCAGGTAGGACGCCATGTCGCCCGCGCTGAGGTTCACCTCGACACTGCGCTTCGTGCGGCGGAACGAGGCGTTGAAGCGCTCGGGATCCTTGGTCAGCTGGTGCATGTCGATGACGTGCGCGAGCGAGCGCATCCGGTGCAGCACGCGGAGCACGCGGTGCCGCTCGACCCGCGTGGGGAGCAGCCAGAGGAAGAGGATCGCGAACCCGAGGAAGACGGCGTCGTTGACCGTGGTCTCCAGGCCGCGCAGCCACTCCAGCGCCGGCAGTGCGGGCACCTGGTTGCTCTGGCGCATCAGCTCCGCGGCGGCCAGCACCACGATCAGGACGATGAGCAGCCCCAGCAGCCCGATCAGGGCCCAGCACACCAGGCGCAGGACGCGCAGCGGGTCGGAGGCGCTGGTCGCGTCGCGCACGTCGGTCGCGACGACGCGCAGCCGCGCCGCGACCTGACCCAGGCCCCGCTCGGGGAAGCGTGCGGCGATCCGGCCCTCGAGCCGCTCGACGGTGACGAGCACCGCATCCGCGTCCAACCGTTCGTACGGCACCGGCGTCCTCCTCGTGTCCTGGAGCGAGCCTAGAGGGAGCGGGGCGCGGGGAGCGGGGCGCGTGGGTCACAGCCTGACCACAGGGTCCCCGCAGCCGGGCCGAAGGCGCGGACCGGAGCGTGGCGGTCATGACGAACCCCGACCCCGCCACCCGCCCCTCCCGCCAGCGCGTGCCCGCACTCTCCCGCCCTGCCCGACGCCACCGCCTCCCCCGCGTCGTCGCCGCGGGCGCGGCCGCGGGCCTCGTGCTCGCCGGCTGCTCGACGGCCTCCGCGAGCAACACGGGAGCCGACGCGGGAGCGGGCGCCTCGACGTCGTCCACCACCGCCGTGCAGGCCGCCGCCGGGACCGTCCTGGACGCG
>Ga0265780_10011170_pt1 | contig 10644 bp, 18 predicted proteins | sample P1T30metagenome_FD_192432 | JGI IMG/M metagenome (GOLD analysis project Ga0265780, IMG submission 192432) | Plant litter microbial communities from East Loma Ridge, Irvine, California - P1 T30 | ecosystem: Environmental > Terrestrial > Plant litter > Unclassified | place: USA: California... | reverse complement strand
GAGAACAAGCCGATGATCAAAATCGATACGATCCTCCAGTGGTTGACACAAGGAGGTTTCAACCTCCCGGTAATAAACCTAAACCCAACTACCAACCGTCAAAATTGAGTCAGTCTACCAAGTTTGATACTCCCAGCGAGAAGGGTTCACGATCTCATAATAACGCTCGATCAAGTGATATTCGATCTATTGAATCCGGTAGAAGCCGAGGCCGAAACCAACGAGACGCCGGATTTGATGTCTCCCCTATTCTTTCGACTCCAACTGCTAGAGTCCAACAACGAGGTATGATCGATCTCGGCGATTCAGACGTATCTTTCGATTTGGGTCAGAATTTTGATACTTCCGCATCAATGCTCGATGGAATGGGAGATCAAGAGTTCGAGAGTAGTCCTTTACGAGCGAGGGATGAGATGATACACACTCCTCCTTCCGACCGATCACTCGCTCTCGGTCAATCGAAATCCACTAAAGCAATCACTAAACCCAAGATTGACATCTCGGATGATCTCATGAATTCTGTCAATTTTGACGCTGATTTAGATAACCTCGACGAGGCATTTGAAGATGTAAGCTTACACGCTCTTTGAGGGCGCAGCTGATGACAGGCGATCGGACCCAAAACCCATCTGAAGCTCAAAATGCCAAAGACGGTCAATGAAGTAGTCAAGCACATCTCTAATATCCTCGCTAAGAAAGTGGCGAAAGATCAAGGTGAAATTGCCATCAAGTCGTTCGAATCATGGGACTGGTCTCGATTGACAGGTATGTCCTCCTTATACCTGTCCTCCTTATCTCCCGTGTGACTGACTGATATCAGTCTTATCGAGCGAAATGAACGAAGGTTTCAAAGAAATGGAATCTCAAATCAAAGGTGCTGGAGAATGTAAGCTGACGGTCCTGTGTCGGGAATGAAGCTGATGAGAGATCGACAAGGTGCTATCGAGACTACCAAGAGGAAGCGGGTGAATATGGAAGCCGAGGTGACTGGGCAATATGAGGAATTCAGGAAGGATTTCAGGGATGCGTGCGAGAAGATGCAGCAGCCTGCTAGGTTGGGGAAGAAATTCAAGTTTGGGCCGTTCTGACCACACGAGGTAGCAATGGTGAGACTGAGCGAGGGGATGAGAGAGGGAATCAACGATCGGGATAACGAATAATGACTCGAATGGAAAGGAAGGAATGTTGTAGCGTGTGGAGTGTAATGAGAATATGATAGGGATCGACCTGTGAACACCTTGATGCAGAACTGTACGTAAACTACTCCTTCTTCAATCAAGGCCGTTTTCCTTGCGCAAGAAACGTGTCTGTTGATTATTCGTGCATGGATACGTATTCTTCATCTTTATCAAACATCATCTTATATTCACCATCCTAATCCTTCCTAGATCCATGACCAACAACTCCCGCTCCGCTAGCCTTGGCCCACTCTTCATCCCCCTGTACTCCCTTCTCTCCTTTGACCTTATCAACGAGTTTACCCAATTGTCCTTCCCCTCCCGCCTTCTTCTCCTTCTTAGGTCCGCCCAACAATAGTCCAAGACCAACAATACCTCCCAAAACCCATAATCCCTTCTTCTCTTGATCATCGAGTCCCTTTGATGGAGCTTTGTATTCCCCTCCCTTGCCTTTTGGTGGTTTAGGCATTCCGATCTCTGGTACAAAAGATCTCGAGAATTCCCCTGCGTTCTTGCTCAAGGCTGTGAGGCTGTTCATGGCGTGTGCTAGTGATTCTCCAGCGCTTCCGTCAGACTTGGACGAAGAGTCTTCATTTCCTTTGACATCTACGTTTGCAGAATCGGTCGAATCGTGTACTGCCGAAACTGGTCCGCCGGAAATGTGGGTAGAGGCAGAAGCTACGGTCATGACTTTTGCTGGGACGTCGTTCTCCTTCTCCTTTTCTGAAGGGATCTGTTCTTCGACCTTGGCACGGAAATTGTCTGGTTCGAGGGGCTGTCCATTAGTCTTTCTATTCTCGAACTCGGCAGGTAGTTGAAGAACATACGATAACTTGTTCAACTGAACCCTCTCCTTCCTGAGAAGGCATCTTCATGCTCAATTTCTCTCCGCTTGAAGGTGCAACCTTTCCACTCGCAGGTAGTCCGGGAGTAGTATTGAGTTCTACCTTGGTAGGTTCCTCGAATGCCTCTGCTTCTTCAGTCTTTGAAGATATCTCGGGACCAGTAGATAATTCTTTATCATTCTGTGTGGTTGCTGTATCCTCCTCTTTTGCCGGGGTTGATTTCTTGCCAAGGGGAGAGGTGGTAGAGAGCTGCCTGAATGAAGAAGAAGGCATAGGAGGAAGATGTTGAGATGTCTCGGCAGATGAAAGTCGAGCGACCAATGTATTCCTACCATCAGTCCCGTTTTACTTGAAGTATCCTTGCAAGTGTTTGCAGAAGATATAGACATACTTGTTTCCGGTCTGAGATAAGCCCCTCTTCTTCAGCTCCCCTTTCAACACAACGACAGTTTCACCCTTCCAATTCCTCTGCGAGTTCAACAACACAGCAGAAGCAAGGTTTGCAGATTGTTGTTGCATAGGACTAGCGTTGACCGCTTGCGCCGCATTTGCTGTCGTAGGAGCGGCCTTTGTAGCCCTCAGAAGTCCGGTAGAGACCTTACGTCTGATCATTGTATATGTATGTATATGTATATGTATAGGGTGGTGTAAAAGAGTACTCGTATAGTGTGTTTGCCTGTTGTATCCTATCGGTTGGGATCGTCGGGATCTTTAGCTCTTGTGCAGCCGGAAACATCCGGTAAATGACGCGGCACCATACTATTGATTACACGTGGATATACCTACTTTGTCCTTGGCAACCTTAAGGCCTTATTGCTCAGGCGTTCACTATACCTGAACGAGAGGGATGAAGACACGTAAATCAACATCAGGTGGATACCTCTCGGCTTTGGTCCACCGATTGTTCGCACACTTGACCGCCCTTTTGATATTCATTGTATCATTAGGACCTATACCTAAACATGTGGCATTCGTAATGGACGGGAATAGGAGGTATGCGAGAGGTAAAGGCCAGAAAGTAAGAGAAGGGCATACTGAGGGATTCGAGTCATTAAAGAGGGTAGATCACCTCATATTCATATCGGGATACAGAAGGCTTATGGTAGATTTTGGAAATATGCTTGAAACTCAATATTCCTGCTGTGACAGTTTACGCATTCTCTATCGATAATTTCAAACGGACACAAGAAGAGGTGGATGCATTGATGGGACTAGCTAAATCTAAATTATCGGAGCTCGCGGGTCATGGGTTAGGCCATTCACAAATTGAATACAATGTTAATGATGGCTGATGACAGGGATCTACTACAGCAGTATGGAGTACGGATACGATTCATTGGACGAAGGGATATGTTACCTCAAGATGTCTTGGAAGCAGTAGATCGTATGGAGGATATGACTGCTGGTAACACCAAGTATGTTTCTTATCTTCAGTGGCGGATAGGATCTGAGGAGGGCTGATTGGAAGTGGTGTCTTGAATGTCTGTTCCCCTTATACAGCGAGAGATGAGACGACGACGGCGATCCGGCATACCGTACAAGAAGTATACGATGGATCACTACCTCTGCGGTATGTCTCTTTCTCCGGTTCCTCATCATCTTTTTCTCATAATCGAATTGATCTCATGCACCATGGTCGCTGATGAGAAGGAATCTGACACACTCGCATATATACGACAACCTAGAAACATGCCAGAGTATCCGATCTATCACCCCTACGAAGGAACTGGAGAAGGAATGTGGAAAGATAGATATCTACGTGAGGACATCTGATGTGAGGCGTCTGAGTGACTTTGAAATGTGGCAGGTAAGTCATCTATCCACCCTCGTCAATTGCATTATTCCTCTCGCTATGTGTCATCCCGGAGACCCATACCTTGAGTGAGAGAAGGAGGGAAGTGGAAGTCGCTGACGACAGGCGGGGGACGATACTCAACTACATTTCGTCAAGACCTATTGGCCTGAATTCGGGTTGACTGATATGTTACCTATTCTATTGGGGTGGCAGCAAAAAGTCTGGCTTAGGGCTGTTGGGTTTTAGCGTTCAACGTCGATGTATCTCTTCCTGTATTACTTGCCGAATACTTCGTCTGTTATTAGGCAGAAATCTGCAGTCGGACGCAGTAGCTCTGCGAAATGATGCTGGTGGCTTGGTGGCAAGTCAGTGTACATGCTGTTCTTTCATATGGAGTGGTGTATGCTATAGTATGTTGTAATCCTCGATTATGTGTTCTGGTTGCCTGCCTGATGCCTTGTCTCCAGTCTGCTTCTGACTCCAGCACCCGGAGTTCCCCCGTCATCTTTAAAGAACAATCCACACCGCCCGCCTAATCACAAGACCCATCCTCTGGTCCCCCTTTCCACCTCTTATCTAAATTATCCCAATCGCACCCAAATCCCTCCTTCCCCAATTTCACATTAACCTCATTATGTCGTTCGCATAACCATCGACTAAGTCCATACCTCCCACTTACATCCGGTGGGTTCTCTTTGACTTTCTCCTGAAAATCCTCTGCACATGGTACGCAGGGGTAGAGGAGTGAGAGGGAGGATAAGAGGTTTCGCATTTGAGTTTGTTGGTGCGTAGAGGGGGAGAGGGGGTAGTATGCGGCTGTTGTATGTAGGAATGTCCATGTTGAACGACCAAGAGCTGCTGTATCGGCAGGACAGTCTGCGCGGGGTTGAGCCGTAACTGAGGCGGATGCGGAAGTCGGTGTCCTGGCCGGAGACGTTGTTGGTGTAGATGTAGATGGCGATGCGGCTGAAGTCGATGGAGCAGACATCATACCTGCCATAGCACCGAATCCGCCCGCTTTACTACTCGTACCCGCACCAGCTTTCTTCTTAAATACAGTCTTGCCGTAATCCTGCCATGAATTACAGACTTTACAGACTTTCCCGTCTGGATCCAATACGAGTCCAGGTGGTAAATTCGGGTGCGTTTCCTTTGTCGTCCTCTTGACCGTTGGCTTGGTCGTAGATGGGCCTGCTGTTTGATCGGACATTTTGGTCTGTGAAGTTGGAATGTGGAAATGCATCTAAGGATGAAAGATGATTCATCATCACTTTGATTTCAGCAAGGCACGGTTTCTGACTCTCGAGTCTTGGATTTTGAGAATAATGCAATTAATCTGACTCTACAACGATAGGGATATGACTATACTACATTATGAGATACTGTCACTACTTATGCACGCTCCAACTCATCGCCAGCCCTTTTAGGCGGTCTGACTTGTGGGATCGGTATCCCCGATCTCGGTCCGACGCCCCCACCACCTCCGCTTCGCCCACCTCTGAATCCGGGCCCACCGCCACGGAAGGGCATTCCCCGACCTCCTCTGAACCCACCTCCACCACCGCCTCCTCCCATGTTCATGCCTCCGCCTTGATTCATTCCCATTCCCATACCCATACCTTGGCCCATTCCCATACCCATATTACCACCCATGTTGCCCATCTGCTGCTGGGCGATGTTCATGTTCATTCCGTTACACATCATATTGTTTCCGCCCATGTTCATGTTGTTGCCCATGTTGTTGCCGCCCATCATGTTGTTGTTCATCCCCATTCCACCCATGCCATTGTTCATCCCTATACCCATACCGCTGTTCATTCCTCCCATCCCCATCCCCATTCCCATCCCCATGTCCATCCCCATGCCCATTCCTCCATTCATACCCATGACCATCCCCATCATATCATTCATTCCCATACCCATCGGATTCTGCATCATGTTCATGTTCATACCCATACCCTGCCCTAGCATTGCTTGAGTCTGCATGACGGCCGTTTGGACCATTTGGAGTTGAGTTTGAAGTAGGGCTTTTCCTTGAGGAGATATTTTCGGGTTCTGCATCATTCTCGCAATCTACCATTAGTTCCATGTCGCGTTGGACAATTGGGAGATGGGAGACGTACTTGAGAAAGGTAGAGTTGCATTGTTTGAGGATTCAACATTTCTTGCATCTTTGCCGGGTCCAAGATTGAAGAATCGATTTTTGGTTCGTCCGCTGCTGGTGCAGGTTCTGCGGGCTAATGATCAGCTGGGTTTAAAATAGTCGATGGAGGCAGTACCTTGTTATCCTTCCCTTCCTCCTGACCTGCTTCTCCCTCTTCTCCAGCCTCAGCTTTGACTTCCCCACTGCCCTCAGCGTCAACCTCCGGCTCAGCCTCTCCGCCGACAATTCCCGCCTGCTCATCCTCCTCCTCCTTTTCCCTTTTACTCCTGACAATTTCTCCCTCGATATATACGCCAACCCTTTCTCTCAATTCCTCATCGACCACCAATTCCTCTAAACTTCCGACTTTACTCTCGCAAGATTCGCAAACGAATTCATGGTCCATTAACCAGTTCGTCACGCATTCCTCACAGTATGAAGTTGAACAACAGGGTGTTTTGACGGCTTCCCATATCACTTTCTTACAGATCGGGCATGCGAGGTCTGGGTCGGATGGTTGAGTTTCGCGGACTTCTTGAGGGGTCATTGTCCGTGGTTTGGCACCTACTACTTTTTGCCACTGGCGTCTTTTTATCAGCTATGTTTCACATGTACCGAAGTGAGATAGCTTACTTATCCGGCATGGCTTGTACGAAACCTCCATCGGCAGTCAACATAGCTCCAGCTGAGGATCCCTCATTTCCAACCGGAGTCTCGACAGTCTTGAGGAAACTACGTGGAATACCAGTAACTCGGACATAACGTTTCTTCTCCTGAGCTTGGGGATCATCGTTATTGGGACAATCCTGGATCCAATGTCCTACTTGTCAACATATGTATCACTCTTCAAGAATAGATGCTTACCCTTTTGACCACACCTGTAACAGATATAACCCGTAGGAGGTTCTTTATCGGTTGGCATACTATAATCGAATTTACCCGCTCCTGGCCCCCCTCGCCCTGGCGGACCACCGCCTACTCCTGGTGGTCTACCTCGACCTCTATTCCCACTACCTCGCCCAGATTGTCTATTGATAAGCATCGAAGACAAGATGTGGTGAACGGGAACATACAGTGACATATCCTCCTGCATTTGTTCCCAATTATCGGCATTCTGGGCAAACATTGCTTGGATCCTGGCATCTTCATCTGCATCTCCCGTAGAGATGGGAAGAGCAGGGCCATCCTATACATCAGCCGCTGCTCTTAAGAGAGTTAGATAGGTCGCGAGAACGCAAGTGGCGCGAAATCGCGAGAGCTGACGGCAAACACACCTTCTCATCCTTGCCATCGAACCGCTTAGTATTACCCCCATACAGAGCCCCACTAGTCTTCAAAGCCTGCTGTTTCTGCTTCTGAAGCAGAGCCTCCCTAGCATGCGATTCGATCCTATGATCGTTTTTCAATGCGTCGGCCGCTGTTGTACCGACAATATAATCTTGAGCGTTACCTCTTCCTTTTATCGATGAAGGCAGTCGACGAGCTATCAGTGACGATGAACGTGGGATTTGATGATTGTCATCTTTGAATTCTGATCATAAGCTCTAGATCTAAGCGGCAGCAGAAAAGACTGCAAAGCGTACCTTCTCCTGTAACGTTGTCGAATACACCAATATCAAAATCCTTTCCATTACCCATTTTATTATTCAAGATAATCTCCCTCTTTAGGTCGAATACTGAGATATGGGTACCATCGAAGGTGATTCGGGATTCGTCCCGCCTTGCGCCCCATCGATAGAAGACGCTCGACATGGTGACTTAAGGTATAATTGAGGTATTGAAAGAGGTAGACTGACTGATCTGCGTGCAGGGTACTTGAAGCAGCTAAATCACTTTCCCACGGTACCTTACTCACCCTGGAGATTAGATCCAAAAGATAAGGAACGACTCGATACTACTCTCCTCTGTACTACCGCAATGCCTCCCTTACCATCCCCAGCGACGGCGACTCGCTTGATTCCGTCCGTTACTCGTGCATTCGCCTCCGCTCCTCCGCTGAACTCGGACGCCGCCGCCACTCCCACACCAAAACCAGCAAACAAAGACCACCACATCCACACTTACGGTCCGGAAGCTTTCCCACTTGGTTTCTCGGTATCCTCCACCCACTGCGGAGTGAAGAAGAAGCCAGGGGTTCTTGATCTCGGTATCCTCATTTCCACAGCGGACCGACCATGTTCAGCAGCTGCCTGCGTTACCAGGAACGTATTCAAAGCGGCACCTGTGACCGTCACTAATGGACTCCTAGCATCTGGCGAGGGAAGAGTTAGGGGTTTCATTGTGAACTCTGGAAATGCGAATGCTGTCACTGGGAAAAAGGGGTTGGAGGATGCGTGGAAGATGTCCAAGGGTGTCACAGGACAGATACCACCTGGCAAAGAGGGAACGGGAACGCTAGTAATGTCAACCGGAGTCATTGGGCAGCCATTACCAATTGATAAAATCACAAACGCCATTCCTGAATTGGTCAGGGAGCTGGACGATTCTCCAAAAGCATGGTTAAATTTAGCTAGGTCATTCATGACTACCGATACATTCCCTAAATTACGAACACGACAATTTACCCTTGGAAACCGATTAGTGAAAATGGCAGGAATCGATAAAGGTGCAGGTATGATTGCTCCCAACATGGGTCCACCACACGCCACGCTTCTAGGGGTCATCGCTACCGACGCTGCTATACATCCTAAATCATTGCAGACCGCATTGAACTACGCAGTTGACAGGTCATTCAATTCAATTACAGTAGATGGAGATATGTCCACCAATGATACTATCCTATGTCTCGCCAATGGAGCTGCTGGAAAGGTCGAGGATGAAGGACGAGAGAGTGGGGAGATCATGGAGGAGATCTCGGAAGAGAGGAACCCAGAGGAATTTGGGATATTTAAGGAGGAATTGAGGGGTTTCGCTGAGGATTTGGCGAAATTGGTAGTAAGGGACGGAGAAGGTGCTACTAAATTCGTTACTGTCCGAGTTAAGGTAAGCTTGATTTATCAGCAATTGTGGACATAGCTGATGATCAGGGTGCGCCGAGCTACGATGTCGCGAATGCAGTTGCCAAATCAGTTGCATCATCCTCACTGGTCAAAACAGCAATGTACGGAGAAGGTACGTCTCTCCCATGGTCGAAATTGCGCGAGCTGATGATCAGATGCCAACTGGGGTCGGATTTTATGCGCAGTGTAAGTAATCGTAAAAGCTTCATGGAGACAACTGACCCCTCTAGCGGCTATACTTCCCTCCCAGCATCTACAATCTCCCCAACATCAGTCTCAGTATCATTCATCCCTCCGCCTTCAGCGGCCGATACAACACCGCTGAAATTGCTCACCAACGGCGAACCAGAATCCTTCATTGATGAGGATCGAGCGGCTGTTATTTTGAAAGAAGAGGATCTAGAGGTAGAGATTGATCTTGGGAATGGACAGGAGGAAGCTAGAGTCTGGACTTGTGATTTCTCCCATGTGAGTGAGGTCTCAATGAGCATGGGCGATGTTGATCGATAGGAATATGTCACTATCAATGGAAGTGTGAGTGATTCGGGATAGACGATGAGAATGTCCTGCTGACCGCTAGTACCGTACATAGGAGAGAAAAAGGACGATCACGATGTCTGTCCACAAGCATTCAAGAAAGCTATGGTCGATGAATGTCCCCCAAGAACGTGCGGAAGGAGCGATGGATTGAAAAGATCACACTTGCAACTGCATGTATAGAGTTTACCGCATGCAAAACTACCTACAGTACTACAGCCTACTGATACTGCCCACCCATGTTCATCCCTTGGAATCCACCCTGTCCCTGTTGTCCGCCGAATTGCTGCTGCTGCTGCTGGTAATTCATCATGTCCAACTGCGAATCCATCCCCATTCCCTGCCCGACTCCCGACTGCCCTTGCATTCCCGGTTGCGTCTGCCCTTGCTGTGCAGACTGTGGTCTAGCCTGTGCCATCTTGTTACTGGCAGAATTGACAAGACCCATAATCTGCCTATATTTCCCTTCATCAAGATTGAATGGATCGAAATTATTTTCCAAAGGTAGATTATGTTGAGCTGCTAAATGTCGGAATATCTGAGTTTGTTCAGGTGTAAGCATATATTGTTGTTGACCAGGCGGGCGTGCTTGTTGATTATATTGCTGTTGTTGTTGCTGTTGAAACATTTGTTGATTTTGCTGTAATTGCGCTTGATTACCATTATTATTGAAAGAAGGCGATATCGAGTTGATTTGAGCTGGAGGTTGAGCAAGACCGTTCTGCTGGAATGTCTGCGTTTGAATTTGTTGCTGTGGATTCGATTGTGATTGGTTTTGTGATTGTGATGTTTGAGTTCGTTGGTGATTACCCATATTGACGTCGCCGGCGGGCTGTTGTTGGTTCCGGATAGGGGGTAGTGGAGAGTTCTATTTATCGGCGCCGCTCAAACATGGAGGTAATGACTTACGACACAGACCAAAGCCATCAATCGTTCCGGTCGAGTCTCCCCATTTGTGAGCATTCCAAAGACGATGAGACCACGATCATTTCCGAAATTGACGGTTGCCATCTACCATTAGCCCACTCTCTGTAATCTTCGAAAGCGACATGCCTGGCCGCCGGCATGTAACGATTTAGCCATATTCGTATATCTCTGATGATTACTCGTATCACCAGCCGGAGCTTGAGGGAGTAAAATGGCGAAT
>Ga0265780_10011168_pt1 | contig 10646 bp, 7 predicted proteins | sample P1T30metagenome_FD_192432 | JGI IMG/M metagenome (GOLD analysis project Ga0265780, IMG submission 192432) | Plant litter microbial communities from East Loma Ridge, Irvine, California - P1 T30 | ecosystem: Environmental > Terrestrial > Plant litter > Unclassified | place: USA: California... | reverse complement strand
CAGCCATATCTTATTATATTATTTGGTTAAGTTAAAAAATCAAACACAAACACCTGCCAGTCTTATGTTTTTTTTGATTGAAAAATTTTGTCCATCCCAAGGAAGAAAAAAATTAATCTCACATAAAAAATTTAAATAAACTTAAGAAATCAAAAATTACTATGCAAGCATTGTTTTTTATAGTAATGAGATTTTACGGTAAAAACATAAACGGCATTAAAGTTGTTAAGGTGATTAAATATTTCAAAAACATCTTTTATTAAAATTTATCATTATGAAAAAGTTATTTACAATTTTAGGATGCATTGCGTTATTTGCGCTAACAACAACAAGCGTTAAAGCCCAAAATTACAAAACAGGTTTGGGTTTAGGCATTGATTTTGGTGATGGTGCAACGTTGGTTGGCCCATCTGTTAGACACCACTTTAGCAGAAGTGCTGCTTTACAAGGTGAAGTTTTGTTTGGTGGAAACTCGACAACATTACAGGCATTTTTACAATACAATGCTTCAATTCCTGGTGCTAAAGGCTTAGATTGGTATTTAGGTGGTGGTCCATCAGTACAGCTTTATGATGGTGGTTCTAACTTTTATTTAGTACCGATGGTTGGTTTGGATTACAAAATTAGTGGTGCACCTTTGGCAATTGCTCTAGATTGGAGACCAAGATTATACCTAGGAGATGGTGATAGCGATTTTAACGCTGGAAGATTTGGTTTAGGTTTCAGATATACCTTTTAAGAATAAAGCAGAATGCTTGCAAATAAAAATCCCGTTGGAAAAATTTCCAACGGGATTTTTATTTGCATTACTAAACTGAAGACTTCAAACTAAGAACTAAAAAAAAAACCTACTTACCCGTCCACTTTTTAAACACTGTTTTTTGAGCCGGACTTGCGTTTTCGTTTATCGTTGCTTTTAAGCGGACGCTTGGATTTTCTTTAAGGATTAAATTAATATCCTTTTCTAAACCATCACGCTTTACCTTTAGTTTCAAAACATCACCAATATTTTTGTTTGCTACCAATGGCAAAACCTCTAATGATAATGCAGCACTTCTCAACCTGATATTGGTTAAGGCTTCATTTACGGTAACACCATCTAAAGAAATAATCTCGTCGTTAACATTTAATCCGGCAACCCATGCAGCAGAATTTCTAGTGATTGAAGAAACCGAAATCGTACCGTTATTGGTTAACTGACCTGCGGCACCGCTTACTGGCTTACCAGGAGTAGCATTTTCGGTCGTAACATCAACACCAGCATATCCTAAATATTTAACATATTCGGCATCATCTACACCGTTAACGTATTTGGCCCAAAAATTTGTAAAACTAATTCCAGAAATCTTTTCAACCATTGCTTTAAACTCTGCATCAGTATAGCCTCTTTTTAGGGTTTTGCACTGTAAATACATGGCTTTCATCACATCATCTAAACTTTTGGCGCCCTTTGTAGCATTAATGATTTCCAAATCCATCAATATCCCAATTACTTCACCTTTGCTATAATAAGAAATGGAATTATTCTTTGAGTTCTCATTGGGGCGGTATCCAATAATCCAAGCATCGTAACTAGAAGAAGCTGCCGATTGGTATTTTGCTCCGGGTGTATTGGTTACTGTTCCAATTGCAGCAGCCAGATCATTTACAAACTTCGCATCATCATTAAAACCTGCTCTACGCATGTATTTATTTTCGTAATACGATGTAAAACCTTCAGCAACCCAAAGATTGGTGGTATAGTTTTCATTGTCGTAATCGAAAGGACCTAAAGCAACAGGACGTAATCTTTTTACATTCCACAAGTGGTGATACTCATGCGCAACTAAAGCCAAAAAGCCCTTATATCCAACTTCTGTATTATAGGCATTACGAGTTGCGCCTAAGGTAGTAGAATTTAAGTGCTCTAAACCTCCGCCGCCTCTCAAGAAATTATGAACAATGAAAACATAATATTTATTTGGATTTTCGCCGTACACTGCTGTAATTTCTTCAACTACTTTGGCCATGTCTACCTTAAGCTTTTCCTTATCGTAATTTCCACCTCCATACATAGCCACCTCGTGGCGAACGCCTGAGGCTGTAAACTCAAAAACATCTTGATTACCTACTTCAATAGGGCTATCATAAAGGATATCGAAATCAGCAGCCTTGTAAGTAAATTTTTGGCCAGCAACCGGCTCTAAACCAGTAGAAACTTTACTCCAGGTATTAAACGGAATAATTTTAACTGTACTTGGCGATTTAATCATGCCATCGGGATGCATAAATATCCCTGTTGAAGACAAGAAAGCATGTGATTCATCTATGAAAGGAGTGCGCACCGAAATTTCAAAAGCATAAACGCGATAGTTAATTTTAATATCTGATGCTTTGGCTGAAAATATTCTCCAGGTATTTTTTCTTACCTTTTCTACTCTGGCAGCTTTACCACCAGCTGTTGCTTTAAATTCTTCAACACTTTTTTCAAATTCACGAACCAGGTATGATCCAGGAGTCCAAACTGGCATTTTAACGTCGACATATTCCTTCGCCAGTCCAGAAATATTCATCTGAACTTCAGCATAATGTGCTTGTGGCTCTCTAAAAGAAACCTCAAAAGCAATTTTTACTTGTGCATTTGCTGCCATAAAACATGTTAGTAATAAAACTAAACTTAAAATTGATTTTTTGATAAACATATTGGGGTATTTTGTCAGCAAAAATATGGTTATTGATGAAGTTTTTGAATTTATTAAAGAAATTTATAGGATGTACCCAGCGTAAAATTTAACAATATGTTTTATAAACGGAATTTATAACCATCATTATTTATACAAAAGTCTGTTTGAGCGCCTTAAACGCAATTTTAATCCTTATGCGGCAGACTTATGATTCCTTAGTAAAGACTCCAGCATTTTAAAGTAACATCCTTAATACAACAAAATCAGGACTAAACTATTTGAATATTTTTACACTCTAAATCTACCGGTAATTTATTTTAACGGTTAGATAAGCACAACACAAATATAAACATGAAGAAAAGGTATATTATTTATGCTGTTTTGGCTATTGGCTTGGCCTACCTTGTATATTACAGGATTAACGCTAACGCAAAATTAGAAGGCAAAGGCGGATCAGCAGGCGCACAGGGAAAAGCTGGCCCCGGTGGAAAAGGCGGAGCAGCGGGAGCGCCAATGGTAGTGGAAGGGATTGTGGTAAAACCAACTTCATTTGATGCAGATTTAGAAGTAACTGGTGCAATTGATGCAAATGAATCTGTTGTTTTAAAAAGTGAAGTTTCTGGCCTGGTAACCGGCATCTATTTTAAAGAAGGCACAACCGTAAGCAAGGGTGCTGTGTTGGTTAAAATTAACGACAGAGATATCCAGGCACAACTGCAAGAGGCATTAACCCGACAAAAACTTTCTGGCACCAATGAAAACAGGGCGAAACAATTGCTTGAAAAAGGAGCCATTAGTCAGGAAGAATATGATACATCATTAGCAGATTCTCGCTCACTGCAGGCACAATCTCAGCTGGTTAGGGCACAGCTGGCCAAAACTACTATCCGTGCACCATTTAGCGGACGCATAGGTTTGAGAAATATTTCTGCAGGAACGTATTTAACGCCGGCAACGGTAATTGCCAACTTAGTGAGTACAAATCCGGTTAAGGTTACCTTTTCTGTACCGGAGAAATACGCTGGCCAAATTAAAATGGGCTCTTCCATTACTTTTACTACTGATGGTTCTAATAAACAAAACACAGGCAAAGTGTACGCAATAGAACCCGGAATTAATGCCGCAACCAGAACGTTACAAATTAGGGCTTTAGCACCAAATGCAGATAATGCGCTGCTACCAGGATCATTTGCTAAAATTAAACTTGCGCTAAACACACTACAAAATGCAATTCTAATCCCAAACCAAGCCATTATCCCAGTTTTAAAGGGCAAAATGGTTTATGTTAAAAGAGATGGAAAAGCGCAAGAAGTACGGGTAGAAGCTGGCACGAGAACAGACGAAAACATTGTGATTACTTCTGGATTGAAAGCTGGAGATACGGTACTAACAACAGGATCGATGGCTTTGAAAAAAGATGCACCCGTAAAAGTTAATTTGGTTAAAGAATAATATGAGTATCTCAACCACGAGTATAAAAAGACCTGTTCTTGCCATTGTAATGAACCTGATGATTGTCCTTTTTGGGATAATTGGCTATACATTTCTTGGCGTCAGGGAATATCCATCCATAGACCCAACGGTGGTTTCGGTCAGAACTTCCTATCCGGGCGCCAACTCTGATATTATTGAATCGCAGATTACAGAGCCACTGGAAAAATCGATAAATTCCATTGATGGTATCCGCAATATTTCATCTTCCAGTAATCAGGGAACAAGTAATATTACGGTAGAATTTAATCTGGATAAAAATATTGAAGAGGCTACAAATGATGTTCGCGATAAGGTATCTCAAGCGGCCAGAAATTTACCCCGAGACATTGATGGATTGCCGATTGTAAGCAAGGCAGATGCAAATTCAGATCCGATTTTATCGTTAACCATTCAGAGTGATAAAAGAAATACATTACAGCTAAGTGATTTTGCAGAAAACGTAATTGCCGATCGAATTCAGACTATCCCAGGAGTGAGCAGTGTCCAAATCCAAGGACAGCGAAAGTATTCTATGCGCATCTGGATGGATCCAAACAAACTAAGTGCTTATGGTTTAACCTCACAAGATATTGTTACCGCACTCGATAACGAAAATGTAGAACTACCATCTGGAAAAATTACTGGTGAAACCACAGAACTCACCGTTAAAACGTTGGGTAAGTTGGTAAACGAAGAAGAATTTAATAACCTGATCTTAAAATCAGACAGCAACCAGGTGGTAAAACTTAAAGATGTTGGCTATGCCACCCTAGGTTCTGAAAATGAAGAAACTGTTTTAAGGGAATCGGGCAAACCGATGGTTGCTGTGGCTATAATTCCTCAGCCTGGCGCAAATTATTTAGATATCAGTAAAGAATTTTATAACCGTTTTGATAAGCTTAAGGCTGATATGCCTGATGACATCAAACTGAAAGTAGCGCTAGACAATACCTTATTTATTAAACGATCGGTAACAGAGGTTGCAGAAACAATCGGCCTATCATTGGTTTTGGTAATTTTAATCATCTACCTTTTTTTTAGAGACTGGGCAATTGCTTTCAGGCCTTTAATTGATATTCCGGTTTCGCTAGTATTTACATTTTTTGTGATGTACGCCTTCGGGTTTTCGATTAATGTTTTGAGTTTACTGGCAATTGTTTTAGCCACAGGTTTAGTGGTTGATGATGGAATTGTAGTCACAGAAAACATCTTTAAAAAAGTAGAGGAAGGCATGTCGCCATTTGAAGCGGCAATTAAAGGCTCAAATGAAATTTTCTTTGCGGTTATATCCATCTCCATAACACTTGCAGCTGTTTTCTTACCGGTGATTTTTCTTCAGGGTTTTGTTGGGAGATTATTTCGAGAATTTGGGGTGGTAATTGGTGCTGCAGTGCTCATCTCTGCCTTTGTATCGTTAACACTAACACCAATGCTTAACGCTTATTTAATGAAAAAGGGCGGGCATAAACCTTCTAAATTCTATAATTGGACAGAGCCTTATTTCATAAAACTTAATGATGCTTATGCCTCAAATCTGAATAAGTTTTTAGATAGACGATGGCTTTCCATACCCATTATTGTGGTATGTATGGGACTGATTTTTCTGTTCTGGAAACTTTTACCTAAAGAAACAGCTCCTTATGATGATCGAAGTGCGATTAACATGACGGCAACTTTACCCGAGGGTGCATCATTTACCTCGACAGATAAATTCATCATGAAATTAAATCAAATGGTGATAGATTCCGTTTCGGAGAAGAATGTAAATATTACCATTACAGCACCTGGTTTTGGTGGTGCGGGTTCGACAAATATGGGTTTCGTGAGGATGGGTTTGGTTGACCCTGAAAAACGTGAACGTTCGCAAAAAGAAATTGCTGACATGCTGACCAAAACGACAAAAAAGTTTACGGAAGGAAAAGTGATTGTTAACCAGCAGCCTACAATTTCTGTAGGACGAAGAGGCGGCTTGCCTATCAGTTATATTATTCAGGCACAGAATTTTGAAAAACTGAGAGAAAAAGTGCCTTTATTTATGGATGCTGTTTCTAAAGATCCAACTTTTACAGTCTCGGATGTTAACCTTAAATTTAACAAACCGGAAATTAACCTTACCATTGATCGTGACAAAGCTAAAAATCTGGGAATTTCCATTTCTGCAATTGCACAAACATTAAATCTGGGCCTAAGCGGACAACGTTTCTCATACTTCTTTATGAACGGTAAACAATACCAGGTAATTGGGCAATTTGATCGTGGCGATCGGAAAGATCCATTGGATTTAAGTTCTGTTTACGTTCGCAGCGATAAGGGTGAATTAATTCAGTTAGATAATTTGGTTACTGCGAAAGAAGAAAGTAGTCCCCCACAATTGTACCGCAATAACCGCTTTATCTCTGCAACTGTTTCGGCAGGCTTAGCGCCTGGAAAAAGCATTGGCGAAGGCATAGATGCCATGGATAAAATTGCTGAAAAAGTTTTAGATGAAACATTCTCTACAGATTTAAGTGGTGAATCACGAGATTTTAAGGAAAGTTCTTCCAACACATTTTTCGCATTCGGTTTAGCTTTGTTATTGGTGTATTTAATTTTATCTGCCCAATTTGAAAGCTTTAAAGACCCGATTATTATCATATTAACGGTGCCAATGGCTGTTGCAGGAGCATTTTTATCGCTTTGGCTTTGCGGCCAAAGCTGGAATATTTTTAGCCAGATTGGTACTATTATGTTAATTGGCCTAGTAACCAAAAACGGAATTTTAATTGTAGAATTTGCCAACCAGTTAAAAGAAAAAGGCATGGCCATTCCAGAAGCAATTCGCGAGGCTTCAGTTTCCCGTTTACGCCCTATTTTAATGACGAGTTTAGCGATTGCTATTGGGGCTTTACCCATTGCAATGGCATTGGGTGCAGCTGCAAAAAGCAGAATGAGTATGGGAACGGTTATCGTAGGAGGAACTTTATTTTCGCTCGTGCTAACATTATTTGTTATCCCTGCTATCTACTCGTACTGGGCTAAGCCTTACAAACCAAATAAAGAGTTAAAAAATGCTGATCGTTTCGAACACGAGGCAACACATATAGTTGAATAAGATGAGCAAAAGATTCAAAATATTTATTTTCTTAACAAGCTTATCAATTGCTGGTTTTGCGCAAGAAAGGCTCAGCTTAAGAGAAGCAATCACCATCGCCCTGCGAAATAATTACGATATAAAAATTAGCAAGAACGAGATTGATATTGCTAAAAATAACGCCAATATCGGCAATGCAGGGATGTTACCTAGCATTGATGGTGTTTATACCAATGGCGGAAGTATCCAAAATACCAGGCAAACACCTGTTACTGGCGAAGACAGAGTAATCCGCGGCGCCAGAAGTACAAATAACAGCTATGGTGCAGATTTAAACTGGACCATTTTTGACGGATTTACTATGTTTGCCAATTACGATCGGTTGAAAGAGCTTCAAAAACAAGGCGAAACAAATGCAAGACTCACCATTTTAACAACTGTTTCTGATGTAATTGCTGCATATTACGATATTGTTAGGCAGCAACAATTACTGGTAGCTGCCGATAGCGCTATTGATGTTTCTGTTTGGCGTACCAATATTGCGAAAACTAAATTAGCACTTGGCAGAGGTTCGAAATTGGATGTATTAACCGCCCAAGTGGATTACAATACAGATACTTCAAACTATATCCAGATTAAAAATTTTCTGCAAATTGCGAAGGTTAGGTTAAATCAGTTAATGGTGAGAGATATTGGAACAGGCTTTTCTGTTGCCGATAGCATTGATGTAGACAGGGGAATATTATTCAGCAAACAGGCCGAGATTGCTGCATTGCAGAATCCAAATGTTCAGAATGCTTTTATTAATCAGAAAATTGCCTCATTGAGTTTAAAAGCAATTCGTGGGGCACGGTACCCCGCAATAAGTTTAAACTCCGGTTATAGCAGAGCAAGAAGCACAAGTCCGACAGGCTTTAACCAGCGCTTTGCTGCCAACGGTTTTACTTATGGCGTTACTGCAAGTGTTAATCTGTTTAATGGCTTCTTACAAAGGCAACAGGAACGAAACGCTAAAATTGATATCGAAACTTCTACGCTTAATTTAAACAAAACCAAGCTGGATGTAAATTCGCAGCTTTTAACCGCATATCAAAACTACGCAACCTATTTGGATCTGATTAAACTGGAGCAACGTAACGTAGATATTGCGAAAGAGAACCTGGATATTACCATGGCGAAATATAAACTGGGAAGTATTGCTCCATTAGAGCTGAGAGAGGCTCAACGAAATGCCATCGATGCTCAAAACCGATTTATAGAGATGCAGTTTCAGGCCAAAATTGCCGAAACTACATTGAAAGAAATTAGTGGAAATATAGATTTGTCTAATTAATTTTTATATTTAATCTATGATACTTGTTGCAGATAGCGGCTCATCGAAAACTGATTGGATGGGTTATCTTAATGGCGAAACCATAAAATTTAATACTCCTGGCATTAATCCTTACTTTTTAAGTGAGCAGGAAATAAGTAAATTGATTTCGAAAAATGAAATAGCCTTGCAATACGCAGATCAGGTTAAAGAGATTTATTTCTTTGGTGCGGGTTGCTCCTCTCCAGATAAGCATGAAGTAGTTTCCAATGGGCTATCAGCAGTTTTTACCGAAGCTTTTATCTCGGTAGATCATGATTTGTTGGGTTCTGTTTACGCTACATGTGGCCATGAAGAAGGTTTAAACTGCATTTTAGGAACCGGCTCTAACATCTGTTATTTTGATGGAAAAAAAATCCATGATGGCCATCATGGATTAGGCTACGTTCTAGGCGATGAAGGTTCCGGAACTTTCTTTGGAAAAAAGGTTTTGCTGGCCTACCTCTATAATAAAATGCCACAAGCGCTTGCTGCAGAATTTAAAAAAGCATTCCCGGCAGAGAAAGAGCAAATCATCACTAACGTTTATCAAAAACCCTTTCCTAATATTTATTTAGCAGGCTTTAGCCGCTTTATGGCTAGCCACAGAAACCATCCGTTTATCTATAATCTTCTTAAAACGGGTTTTCAGGAATTTGTAGACACTAACGTGAAAGACTATCCTCAACACCAGAACGTTCCCTGTCATTTTGTGGGCTCCATTGCGTTCTATTATCAAGATGTGTTAATCGAAGTTTTGAAAGCAAATGGAATTGAACCGGGCAAAATTTTACAAAAACCAATCGACGAATTGTTCAATTTTATCCTACATAAAGAAGGAATTATAAAGCAGCCTGCGGTGTGAAATACGTTTTTTTTAACGATATGAATTTATTGTTAAAATATTTTTAAGATTGTAAACATAACAACATACATTTTGTTATAATTTTGGAGGCACATGATTGTGCAGTATATATGAAGAGAATATTAGTAGTTGACGACGACATTGAGGTTTTAGAAACCATACAATTAATTCTGGAGATTGGTGGATTTAAGGTTTCGGCTTTAAACGACGGAGAAGAAGTTTTTAATAGAATTGAAAGTTTCAATCCTGATTTAATTTTACTTGATATTTCGCTTGGTCATATTGATGGTAGGATTCTCTGTGAGCAGTTGAAATCTATAGAAAGCACTTCCAAAATTCCAATTTTACTAATTTCTGGTTTATATGACGCCAAAGATTTTACAACCCTGAATTATGGTCAGGATGATTTCCTTTCCAAGCCATTTCAGATGGACGTATTACTAAAAAAGATTACCAAAATTCTTAATTTGGAAGAAAGCGAACCTAGCTTTTTATTGAATTAAGATAATGTTCAAAAAATATGAAGCCAAGAAAACATAAAGTTTTCTTGGCTTTTTTGTTGAAAGTTCCGCATGAATCGATTGGCAAGACATTATACTTCGCTTCTAGAGGTCATCAAAAGACAGGAAGAAATTATTGTTAGATTGACGAAGTTTTGCCATACTCAACCAATTGAAACTTCATAAGTCTGTGTTGCTCGGAATTATAGCTGCGAAATTTGTGTATCAAACCTGATTTTACTGAAAATCCTTTTTGATAGCTTGAGCATAGCGAAAAGCCAAAAAGATTGTAAGGGAAAGCAGGGCGAACATTAATTGAAACACAGGTTTTGCTTTTCTAAAAAAAATTAGGTTTAGGTGTTTAAATGAAAATTGTTTTCGCACCAAGTAAAATTCAATCTGTCAATTTGGCAAACAAAAAGCTTTGGAACAACCCTTGTTATGCAGGATGTAGATTAAACAATTTATTTACATATGAGCATTCAAGAAAAAGGAAACATCTCGATACATACAGAGAACATTTTCCCGATAATTAAGAAGTTTTTATACTCTGATAACGAGATTTTTCTTCGTGAGTTGGTTTCTAACGCTGTAGATGCCGTTCAGAAAATTAAAAGACTAGGTTCATTAGGTCAGTTTAACGGCGAAGTGGGCCAACCTTTGGTACAAGTTGCGGTTGATAAAGAAGCAAAAACCATTACCATTAGCGATAATGGATTGGGTA
>Ga0265780_10011164_pt1 | contig 10648 bp, 9 predicted proteins | sample P1T30metagenome_FD_192432 | JGI IMG/M metagenome (GOLD analysis project Ga0265780, IMG submission 192432) | Plant litter microbial communities from East Loma Ridge, Irvine, California - P1 T30 | ecosystem: Environmental > Terrestrial > Plant litter > Unclassified | place: USA: California... | reverse complement strand
GACGGTCAATGCTCTCCACCAGACTCTGGGGGAACTCTGCGCCCATGGCCTCCAGCTGGTTCTTGAAGTCTGTGACGCCTTTGCATGTCGCGTGCTGATCGATAACGAACTCGGCGAGCGTCTTATCCGAAACACCGACGTGATTCTGGATTTCGGAGGTGACCTTCGAGACGAGCGATAAGAACTCGAGGTTCGCGAGATCGTCCATGGCTGCGATTTGGCTCGCGGCGCGCTTTCTTTGGAATGTTGGAGTGTAGGATATTGTCTGCAGACTACATCCACTTGAAAAGATGCAAAGTGAATGGCCTAACGTCAACGTAGGCTTCCGGGTGTTCAGCTTTTCTTCTTGTGCGATGTGACCTCGTCCGCGGCGCGCGTTCGTTTGGATAGTCGGGGTGTAGGATCTGGGGATGCCGTGGTCGCAAGGAGGATTTTGGGTATTATCTGGTTTGGAGATGTCGCGCGAAAATGCTACGCGACGACTATGTCCTCCTCCCGGTGTGGCTGCGACAGAGTGGTGTGAATGGCTGAAGGTGTTAGATCGTCAAGAAAGTTGATGCGGCTCGGCGGCGATTTCGCGCTAGGCTCCAGTCCCCGCGCTGGCGCCGTTCCAAGATTCCACGATGTCCTACATCCATAGATCTTTCGACCACCGACATCCAATTCCTCGCCCGCATCGCTTAATCCTCCAGCTGTCTCAGCGTATCTCGTGATACTCACAATCACTGTCACGATGGTGTTTGCACGCATACACCAGTTTATCCAGAGGACGCACGAGAGAATGTTACAGCAACCCTTGAAGACTACGTTCATCCTGCTCCTCTTCAATTACGGAGGTTATCGATTCATCTCTCACTGGAACCCGATACTCGAACGAGCGCGCATAGCCAAGCAGGCGGAAATGGGACAAGCGGGCACAATGAGTGAGGGCACAAAGGCGCATACATACGCTCCGGACACTGCTGCAAGGACGCGAGTGGAAGCTGGACAAAAATCCGGCGGAAGTTCGATTCAATGGATGAACGTGAACGGTGTACCCATCCCATTCATCGGACCCAAGTCGACTAATTGAGATCGACATCTTGCTGGTGTATCGACAAACGTTTGACTGGATCTCGTCATGCGTCGAACGTAAGCCTTGGCTTCATTGTATCGCAACCATGGAATTCAGTAAAACCTCATCTCAACAACCAACGCACACCACAATCATGTGCTGCTGGTGCCTAGAGGGGCGTTTTCAGCAAGTGCCAGCTATCAGTGGGTTTTACAAGGTGCGGCCCGCACGTAATACTGGCATCAGATATCGCAGTGTTCGAGCGAGGACACTTGGTTGAGATACTGTGCTCTGGTATGGGGACTATAAGAACCGACAGTGGAACAAGGAAGAATTGGAAACGTCCTTCCATGGTGTTGCGATAGTATTATCGCACAGCCGCAACTTCCACGTTAACGAGGCCTTTGTTTCATCTCGCTTTGCGATTCAATGGAAGATTCGAGAGCATCTGCAAGTCTGTTTCTCAATACACCGACTTTCAGCAAGAATGAGGGGTGGTCAATATCCTGGAAAGGGCCGTCGGCGTTATAAGGTGGTCCGAGCACCACGATGTTGAATTCGAAGCACAGGATCGCGTCAAATTGCATCATCTCACTAGCGTCGATCCCACTCCCAGTCCAACTCCAGCATACCAGCTGTGATCTGGTACTGTAAGTACAGTGAGAGAAGAGCTCTTGGCTTTACAAATCACGGCACACATGACTTGGAAGGCGGGATCCCAAAACACAACGGTTTTCACACTTAACTTCCTCCGTATGCATCAACTTCGCAGTGTTGGACTTGCAGCTTCGGTATTTTGTGCCTTGCATGCTCTGATCGCATGCGGCTGTAGCTTGATGCTAGTCGAATGCGGCTCAGCGTCAAGCTCGATCGGCTGTTATATTGTGTGCGATGGCGCAATTGGCCCGATATGGCAGTAACTCACGGTGACATGAATCACACGTATACTGTACTGAGGTAGTACATATAAGAGGGCTTCTCTTCTTTCTAAGCGTTCTTCAATCATATACCATTTCCTAGAGACCTTACATTAACATATTCTCCCTTCATCGATTGAGGACACACCATCCACAAGCATCCACTGGCAGCCACATCCCACTGCCATACTTCTTGTATTGCTATCTAGAAGCACGTCTCATCTGAGCGGTAATAACCTAACTCTGTGGACTGCACAATACTTGTCATCACACGAAAATCCTATTTATCCCGGCAACAACGATGGCTCCAGGACTCGTCGAACCTCACTACCAACCCACCGCTACGTCCACATCTCTCCCAATACCAAAGTCTAGCAACGCCCACAGCTACATCCCCGGGCGTACCACTGTCAAGAAGCATGCCGAACCGTACAAGTACGAAGATCTACGACCACACTTTCCCAACATCACATGGCCGGCCTACACTGAAATTCCCTACGCCGACAAAGGCCAACTAGGCGATCCCAACTTCAAGAACCTCCTCGCAACTGCCACAGACGTGTTTGACTACAATCCAAAGATCGGTACTGAGATACGTGGCGTTGATCTAGCAAACCTCACCGATGCTCAGAAGAACGACCTGGCTCGACTGATCGCTACACGTGGGGTTGTGTTCTTCCGGAACCAGAAAAACTTCAGCATCGATGAGCAAAGGGAGCTGGGAAAGTACTTTGGCGAGCTGCACAAGCATGCCACAACTGGTGTACCGAAGCGAGAGGGATTGGAGGACGTTCACGTCATCTATACCGGCGAAGATAGCCCAGACCTAAGGGCTTTATTCACACCATCGTTCCTCTGGCACTCTGATGTAAGAACTCTACACCGCATCAAAAGAGACACAAGTTTTATTGACCCGAACCAGGTAACATACGAACTTCAACCTCCCTCCTACACATCCCTCAAAGTTCTCACCGGCCCACCCCGTGGCGGCGGCGGCGACACCCTCTGGTCCTCCCAATACGCAGCCTACGACATGCTCTCACCCCACATGCAAAAGTACCTCGAGTCCCTCACCGCCCTGCACTCCGCAGAGTTGCAAGCCCAAGGCTCGCGCGATCTCGGCCGGACAGTACGTCGCGAGCCCGTCACCACCGAGCACCCACTCGTTCGGACGAACCCCGTTACGGGCTGGAAGAGCATCTTCTTCAACCCTGGCTTTGTAACCAAGATTGTTGGTGTGCCAAAGACGGAGTCGGATCATATTATCAGTTTCCTGACGGAGATTGTGGCGACTAGTCCCGAGGTTCATGCTAGGTTCCAGTGGAATGAGGGGGATGTTGCGTTTTGGGATAACAGGGTTACGGTATGTTGAGTCTCATTCTCCAGAATGATGCACTGCTGACAGCAAGTAGAACCACTCTGCCACTTACGGTTTCGCGCCTCATCGTCGCCACGCTGTCCGAGTGACTGTTCGTGCCGAGCGGCCATACCTCGATCCAAACAGTCGGTCACAGGAAGACGAGTTGAGTGAGAAGTATGGGATACGCAAGGCAAACAAAGATGGAAGTGGCGTTGTCAACTACAACGACTGAGTGATGAGCATCCCATGGAACAGCGTGCGGATGGTTTTGGGTTTCGATGATATGAGCGTTCTTTAGCGAGCATGTGTTGGTAGCGCTAGTGTGCATATAAACAAGATTCTCACACCTTCTCTTCTTCCTTTCCTTCATTCCAATATACGTTTCAGTTCTTCAAAAACGGTTATGTTAACGTCTCATGAGTGGAGAGCGAGTTGAGCACAAAATTGCAATTCGAACGCTCCATGTTTGAACTCTCCACTTTCTTACACCGTATTCTGATTCACCGATGAAGTCTACCAAAAGATGGACAACATCAATGCATGTTCTGCTGTGGCCAAGAAGTGGCAGCCAAGACTGGAAACGCAAAAGCGATGTTTGTGGAAAAACTGGGTCGGAGTTCTTGCTTCAAGTCACCAAATTCGGGGTTCGGAAATCATGCGTTCTCGGCAGTCATCCACAAGTTCTTCCTACCCGCCGCGCGGCGGCCATATAAACCAGACTTGTGACGACCCTCCTTCTCTTTGTCATCAGTTTCTGTGTTCGATTTTTCCGAAATCGAAGAAAATTCCCGTTATGTGTGGGCGAGTCTCAAAACCCCGAAAACAAAGATCACATGGAAGAAAGCGAGTGCGAATAAAATAGAAGGAAACCCCTTTATGTTTGGCCGATTGCACCAAGTAAAAACTCACCAAAAAGTCCAGGTCATCGGGCCATGTCTGCAGGTACATCAGTCCTGTTTACACCAAGAGAGCGGCCCTGCAGACCACCTCAAAAAGCTCCTCGGTTCTTCCTGAGGGGGTTTTTTTTTAACAGACGATCAAAGCCAAACTGAGCTATCGAATCGTACAACAGCCTATCTTACGTCCTCTACTTCTCTTCTTCATCACACACCGAGCTGAATGTAAACACAACACTAAGGCCATTGTGGACGAGTACATGTGTTGTAAACAAGTCTGTCTGAAAGTTATAATGAACGCAACCATGTCTGTGAACAGCGAGATTTAGAAAAGGATGTGCAAAAAGCTCAAATTTACGGTCCCATGGGATCAGGGTTTGGTGAATTAGTTCTACAGATGTGGACACCTTGTATCGCTGGTTAAGATGTGATTGTGATGTCTTCGATGTCTGCATATGAATGCGGTCATTAGTCTACAGTCATCAACTACACGCATACATCAATTCAACAAGACAATACATGTATGACCGCCATTCCCTCGCCCACATTGGCATACCGTGCCAAGACAAGCAGCCAACAATTTGAACCGCTACCAACGCCAATCCAACCATACACACCGATATTGGTTCGGAATATCCCTATGAGGGCCACTTGGGCAACGAAGTTTTTCCCTGGTTTACCTGACTGAACCGCCCAGAAGGTCGCCGCCGCCTAATAATGCACGTGGCCAGTACAATCAAGGTTGCGAAGACGAAGAAGACAATTTTCACAACACGCCAAACCTTGGCTGCAGTCGAGAGTGGTGCGCTTGACAATAAGTCAGAACCGGTGTGTCAAGAAAATGGATAAATTGAAGATTGTTCGGATCGAAGTAGGACGAAGGACAGACGGGAGATTGAGCGCTTATTGCTCCTTTTCGTACCCTGCTGGCTTCTCCATGCCTTGCATTTCGTAGAAACGAGATGTGCCTGTGACGTGTTAGTATATGAATATGGGCTAGGGTACTGGCAACTTACAGCTGTATCCATTCCAGTCAAAGTTGTCCTTGGGGTTGCAAGAGCATTTGTGGTCGAGGCGGTATTGCTCGCCTGTTGGGCAATGTGTGAATGGGACGTGGTAATAGGCGATGTCGTTGAAGAAGTGAATCTCGTCCTTTTGTAGTAGCAGACCAGCAGCAATGGAGTGCACGGGAGCATCGCCCCATCGTTCGTAGAAGAAACCACCAGCATGGTCGAGCGAGGTGAAGAAGTCGATGTAGGCGTCGGAGCGGAGCCAGTTAAGGTTGCCGATCTCGAAGTTGGACCAGAAGTGGCAGTGGTTGTAGGTCTCACCGCCGTCGTCACTAAGGAACTTCATGCCGTTGTCCTTGACAATGTGCTGGGGGTAGTGCTTGGTGAAGTTCTTGGTGGCGTCCCAGAGGGTGGGAATGGTCTCGACGTATTCGTAAAGACTGAGAGTGAAGCTGTACTTCTTCTTGTTGTCGGCCATGAACTTGAAGGTATCGTAGTTGATGTCGCAGTAGAGCTCGACGCTGGGCTCGACGCGCCAGTACCACTCGTAGTCGAGCATCAAGGGATGGCGGAAGAAGAAGCCAGACTCGTAGCGGCACATGTGTCGGTAGCTGACGGAGTCGCCGTAGATGATCTTCTTCTCCTTCATGGTCTCGCGGACCTTGGCGGCCTTGTCCTGGTCAATCCATTCGGGGAAGGACCAGTGCTCTTTGGGAATCTTGCCGTACTTGGTCTTGCCGGACACAAGAGCAGATGTAACCTTCTTGAATTGGTCGTCGAACTCGTCGTCGTTGAGGAAAACCCAGTCGTAGTGGAACTTGCGGTTGAAGCGGTCCTCGACTTGGCGGATGGACTTGGCGATTTCCCAGACATCGGAGTTGCGGGCGAGGGTGACGAAGGTTGCGTTCATGCGGTCGCCGGGGGCAGTCGCGGGGGGGAGGCCCTCCTGCTCGTTGGGCGTAGTGCCAGGGGCGACTTGCTGGACTTCATCGTTGGCGACGGGGGCGTTGCCCTGGGGAGGAGTCGCGGGCGACTTGTTGTCTTGGTAGACTGGCCAGCTCGCGGAAGGCACAGACGACGAGGAGCCGATGAAGTAGAGGAGGACGAGGGCCTGGGTATAGTCAGTCGCTGCTTCCGCAATTGTCACACGGTGCCGGCACGTACCACTACGGCAAAGACAAGGTAGCGGATATACCGCTGGTTGCCGGCCATGGCGGAATGGCCCTGAGGCTGCTGCTCTTTGGGCTGCTTCTTTTCGGTGTCGTCGGAGCCCTCCACTTTCGCTGCTCAATTGCCTTTGCTGCGGACGACGTGTGGGGTACGGAGGAGGCGTGGACGACGTGTGAGACGTCTACGGGTAGCCCTAGGGGTGGTGCCGGACGGACGCTGTCGGCGCGTTGGTTCCCCGGAGTATAGGACTACAGAAAAACGAGCGGATGCGAGACGCGGGGAATGCGCATCAGCCGGTAGTCGAGGTTGAGGTGGCAGGCAACGTGAGGGATGGGGGACACGAGGTGGATAGGAGTCGTCGACGGGCGCCGTAGTAATGTAGCCACTTCGCAGGGAGTCGGATTCTTTGGGTAAGGCCGGGCCTGGCCGCCAATTGGGAGCAAGCCGCGATGGAGCCAACCTGGGTTCGCAGTACCACAGGCACAACCTCGCCCACCCACTCCGTCGCCGTTACTGTACCCTGCGGCGTCATTCGCCTGTCGCGAGTTATCTGCCCATCTGCCGCCATTTATTCGTGGGTGCGCCCATGCGACCGCCGCCCTGCCAATCTGCCTTTACTTAGTAGCCCAACGTCACCACTTTCGCGTGTTAAATATCACTTCGACCGCCGCATAAACACCACCACACCACCCCCACCGCCGGGTTCCGCCCACCATGTCCTTTTTCGGCTTTGACCCCAGCGGTCCGCGAGACCGCGGCCACGCCTCCAATGCGCCCGGGTTTGGCCAGCACGACGCCTTCGCCGCACTGGGTGGAGGGGCAGCCGATGACGATGTGTAGGTCGCGTCTCACGTAGCCCACAGCTCCCACTTACCCTGTCCACAGCATCGACTTCGAGGAGACGTACGACGGCCTAGGCGACCAGCTCGACGACGATGCCGATGACCTCAACGACGACACCTTCGGCGGCGGCCCTGCCACGCAGCAGTCAGTCGGAAAACACTTCGACTTCGCCGGCCAGACCTCTGCGGTATCAAACACGCTGCAGGAGGAGCAGATGCTGTACCAGGCCCGTCAGAAGTACCCCCAGCAGCAGCATCAGCAGCAGCAGCAACAGCACCATCAGCAGCAATACCAGCAACAGCAGACCCAACAGTACCAGCAGAGACCACCCGTCCCCCAGGCGTCGAAGCCCAACCGCACTGGCTACGAGAGCTACAAGGACCCCGAATACATCCCTCAGCTAGAGGCGCGCGCCGACATCTGGGGTCTCAAGCCCAAGCAGCCCGCTGCGCAGAGGCAGCCTTCGCCGCAGCCCCCCGCTGCTTCGCAACAGCCCGCGCCCACCAGAAAGGCAATGAGCATGGAAGAGGTCGAGGCCATGATGCGCGCTCAGTCAATAGGTACCCCTCCAGTGCAACAAGCCCCGCCTCCAGGCTTTCCGGGATTTGCGCAACAACAGCAATTCGCCCAGCAGCAGCAGCAACAGTTTCCCCATGGACAGCCCCAGTACCCCGGCATGCCAGGACAGTTCGCGCCCCAGATTCTGCAAAGGCCTCAACAGCAGCAGCCCGCTCAACAAATGCCGCCTAGACAGCAACAGCAGCAGGTCCGCGCTGAGCTCCCCGACCAACCCGTCCGATCCCAGCCGCCCCAACAGCCCACCATCCTACAGCGACAGAGGCCCCAATCCAACGAGCCCGGCGTTCAGCAGCAGCGCCAAGCAACACCCCAGGCTCAGGCTCAGGGCACACCCACCCAGCCTCGACAGATCTTGCAAAACCCAAACCGTCTGTCAGGACAAGGCCAGCCTATCGTTCAGAATGCTCCCCAGGGTCCTCGTGGTGTTTCAGCAGGACACAACCGCGGTCCGTCGTTCCCCGGAATGGTCATCACCCACCCCGAGCAGCTTCTTCAGCTATCTGAGGCCGAGCGTGCCGCCTTCCTCGAAGAAGATGCTAAGCGGGCCAAGCGGAACCACAAGATTGCTCTCCTAGCAAAGGACAACGGCCTGATGACGCCGCAGGACAAGAACTTCATCACCCGAATCCAGTTGCAGCAACTGATGACCGCGACGGGCAACTTGGAGGAGAGAGGACCTGAGGCAGCTATTGCAGAGGACTTCTACTATCAGGTCTTCACCCAGATCCGGGGTGCGCCACGCCAAAACCCCCAGCAGCCAGCAAGCCAATTCGCTCAAACATACCTGTTCCAGACCAACAACAGGTTTGGCAACCGCAGACAAGGCCGAGGCGGAGACAACCACATGCAGCGCATGGAGCAACAGATCCAGCGCGCAGTTGAGGCGGCCAAAGCAAGACCAAAGGCTAGGCAGCTTGTTGTGGAGGGTAGTCTTGGAAAGATTGCGTTCAGCAACTCCAAGACCCCTCGACCGCTGCTCAATCTGAAGCGGCCAGAGACGAACGATAAGCTGCCGAAAAACCACCGGTCTTCCATCGCTGACCGGAAGGAGGCTCTTCGCAACATCGAGGCGGTGTACAAGACACTCATGCAAATGGAAGACCACGAGCGGGCAATGCCACCGCCGATCCAAGAGAGCAGCCCTCCTGAAGCCATCCAGGCACACATGGAATGGCGTTCGAAGATCGAAGCGCTCCACCAGCAACTGTGGTTGAACACAAAGATCATGGAGCCCATCAACCCTGCGTATGTTGTAATACTCCTAAAGCCTCTTTCTTGCTAACAAACTCTAGCACACCGCATCCGTTCATCTCCATCCTTTCACACGCCAAGGGGAAGAAGGTACTTCCACGACTTTTCCGCCACATCAACGAACAGGAGCGCATCACCGTTGTCACTATGATCGTTGTCCACCTAGATGCCCTTTCCGTAGTCGGCCGTGCTATTGCTACACCCGAGGAGCCTTTGAGTGCAGCGATCCGAGAAGAGGTTGACCTTTTCTCTAGCACTGTCATGTCGCCTCTCCACGCGCACATCTCAGAAGCGCCGTTGAACATTGTCATTGGCCTTCTTGGTCTTGTTCTGGACCGCACCAACCTCCATACTGTGGCTCGAAGCAGGATCGGGCTCACTCTCCTCACATTCCTCATCTCTCGCGCCGAGCTTCTTAAGCAGTCAGCTCCCGAGATGGTTACCGACTGGCAACAATGGACGGCACTTTACAACCGTCTGTTTGACGTCATCGAGCCTGTTCTTCCTTATTTGTTCCCAGGAACCATCAACGACACCGACGACATGTACATCTGGCAGTTCCTGGCTGCAATGGGTGTGGGCGCCAGTCCCGAGCAGCAACAGAGGTTGGTGCTCGGCGTCAAGGACCGCGTCATGGAGACGGTCTCTGTTAGCAAGGCCTTGCCCGCTGAGATGGCAAGCTCACGTACGGCCAACGTGAACCTTTTCATGAGGGCCATCGGTCTAGATGTGGAACTGCTTGGATGAACACGTTTGATGATCAACATTTGAGCCATACCAACGCCATCCAGACGCCACGCATCGCCCTATGCAGGCGGCCGATGTTCGGAGTACGAAGTTCATGCCCAAGGGGTTGGACGCCACCGCACTTGAAGGTGCAGCACCAAGTTACACACCCATCGCTTGGATGTAGTGTGGACGTTGCACAATTCGCGCAGAGCGAAAGATCTGAGAGCTGGCAGCGGTGAAGTTGGGTGTGCGGGTGGGCGTTGATGTCGTGCTCATGATGATGAAAAGGCATCGGTCGGCGCGTTGACGACGTAGGAGGAATGTTACCTTATGATAGAACAAAAGCGCCTTCATTCAGTATTCGAATATATGCATTGATTTCATGCAATGCTCCTTGCCTGTCAGTGTCAAAACCTTGAAGTGTCTTTCTTCCGCGCCCGTGCACTTGCGGTTCCCTTTCGTGACGACACCCTCTCTCGCTTGTCTAGAACGATGAACTTGCTTCTCTCAGCGCCACCGGCGCAGCGTGCGGACTATTCTCCACAGCGCTCAATCATGCTTTGCGCAATCTCCCCTACGCCGCTGTACCAAAGAATGAAGTGGAGAAGCTCGATCATCCACGCCGTCTGGCGCCGGCCATTCGCCCTTGAACGCGACGGCTTGCGAAATCAGGGGAAATGCCGCACCAGCCTCACCAGCAGCTTCAAAGCCCTGATGTTCGAAACATGAACCTCGCATCGGCGGATGCCCAGTCTGTTTGCTTGCCGAGATAAGTGGCGCGAAACCGCGATGAAGCATGTTTGTAATGATGGAGCATGTTTGGGAAGACGCGCATCAGG